>OBEQ011441938.1_pt1 | contig 101701 bp, 88 predicted proteins | sample 1670901 | NCBI WGS metagenome assembly OBEQ01 (sample SAMEA104232315, study PRJEB22302) | groundwater metagenome | biome: forest; feature: aquifer; material: groundwater | place: USA | collected 2011-08-07 | depth 5.4 m
ATGGGAGCCGGCATGGCTCTTATGGGAATGGCCACCGGGGGAAGAGTGCAGGCCTACGAACAAAGCTTAGATGCCCAGCTCCATGCCATCACTCACAGTCAATCCAGTGAAACTTCTCCCTCAAGATGGCCGCTTAGCCCCCAGTTTGCCATCGCAGGAGAGGCCCCTTATTTAAGTATTCTCGCAGAAACAAATAGAGCTAGCGCGCTCAACGAACCCATGAGGATGGTGGCTCTTGAAAATGGCCGCCGAAATTCTCAGCCCAGTGATTTTTTTGAAGCCCCCCTTGGCAATTTAGAAGGAAAAATAGTGCTCATTGCCAACCGGGGTGAAGCAGCCATGCGGGCCGCGCGCAGCTCCCAACGTTTGGGCCTTAAAACGGTGGTGCTCGCCTCTGATGCAGATCAAGGCTCTTGGCATGCGACTCTTCCAGGGGTCATTCGCTACGATATTGGCGGCTTGAAGATGATGGAATCTTATGGTGATATTGCGAAGCTTCGTTTGTTGATTCAACGCATCGTTCGCGATTTGAACGTAAAGCCCGAAGATATCATTCTCTGGCCCGGGTGGGGAGGAGCGTCGGAAGACCCAAACTTGCCCGAAGCAATAGCGAGCGAACATGCCCGTTTCGCGGGGCCTTCTGCCTTCGCCATGAATCTTTTGGGCCCCAAAACTTCATCCAATGAAGTGGCTCGAGAGGCCGGCTTGCAGCCTATTCCCGCCTCGGGTCGCATTGTTTATCGCACTGCCGTCAATATTGAAAATATCGTAAAAGAAGAAACTCGCAGCCTCGAAGGAGAAGAGGCTGAAAGAGCCGCCCAAGAAATTCGCCAGCGCTTAAGCCAAGAAAATGATCGTTCGCGAGAAGAGGCTCGAAGACAATTCTTAAGAATTTATAAAGAAGTAGGCGGTAAACCCGTCATGATCAAAGGGGCTGAAACAGGTGGAGGCCGAGGGATTCGCATTGTTGAAAATTCCACAGATTTTGACCGCTTTTTCGATGAAGCCGTAGAAGAATCGGGCGCTACTTCTCCGAGCGCCGACGTCTTCATCGCCAAATATATTCCGAAAGCCCATCACCTTGAGGCCCAAGTGATCGCCGATGCCCAAGGAAATGTCCGCGTGCTGGGGATTCGCGAATGTTCCTTGCAACGCTCTCAACAAAAGGTTCAAGAACGTGATGTCACGGTTCTGCTTCCTCAGAATGTGCGCGATCACATCATTGAACAAGCCCAAGCCATGATGGGAGAGGTGAAAAAACGGGATCCCCATGGCGTGGGCTACACCAATGCGGTGACCATTGAATTTTTATGGGACCTCCATGACTTACCCATTCGTGAGCCTTTCGGCGGAAATCCGGCCGAGCGCCTTTATATTTTAGAGGCCAATCCCCGATTGCAAGTAGAACATTGCGTTACCGAAGAAGCCGTGCGCCTTCGCCTGGCCGATGGAAAACTCCAAAAGCTAGATTTTGTAGAACTTCAACTTCGAATCGCTGCGGGCGAGAAAATAGATTTCAATCAGAAAGATCTCGTTTGGCAATATGCCACCCTTCAAGTACGCGTAAACGCCGAAGACCCTTACGCCGGATTTTTACCCTCCCCCGGAAAAATCACACGCTTAGAATACCCCGATATGGACGATATCCGTATAGACCGCGGCGTGGAAACAGGCCGTGAGATTAGCTCCCATTATGATTCAAATATCGCCAAAGTAATGGCCCGCATCGAAGTTCCCCAAGAGCGCCGAGCAAGCGGCGCCTTAGATGCGGATGGCATTGAACAGATTAACCAAAACTTAGCCGATAAGATGGCTCATTTCCTTCGTCAGTGGGAAATGGCAGGCATTCGAAGTAACGTGCCTTTTCACCTCGCCCTTTTAGGCACCTCGCAAGTTCGAAATGGAAGGGGTTATTACACCAAATTTATTGAAAATGAATTCCTTCTTTCAGAAGCAGGAAAAAGAAACTACGACCAATGGAATATCGCCCTCATTAGTGCTGCCATCGCCACCTATGTGGGCCGCCGCGAAAGAGCCATTGCTTCCTTACGCGCAGGCCGCTCTCTTGAAGATCTTTCTTTAGTAGAAATGGAAATTGGCGGCAATGAATTCGGCTTCGAAGTGCGAGAGGCGGGCCCTGGCGAATATTTTGCCCATCTGGCTCGGCAGAAAGTAGAAATTTTAGGATCAGGAACTGTGCAGAATGCCGCAGGAGAATCCCAGAGCTTCCGCCGCACTCGAAGCGGCAAATACCTCCTTTCAGTGGCTGGAGAAGAAAAAGAACTCACAAAAATCGATGAAACGCATTTCGCCCTCGCTTCGGCAGAAGGCGAACAAAGTGCCTACACCCTCCAACAACTTGATACCTTTATTCAAGTATTAGGGGGAAGGATTCCAGTTGTCCAAAAAGACGGAGAGTGGGCAACTACTCAAGGAGAAAATATTTCTTTGGTGGCCGCAGAAAGCCATCAATATTGGGCAAACTTTTCGACACCTCCTCACCGAGTGAAGTTGGATCGCGCCGGGCCCATCTATAGTTTTAGTATAGGGAGAGAGAATTTCCGAATCTTAGTCGATTCCCGCCAAGGCAAGCGCTATATTCAAATAGGAGGCACCGAATATGATATCAGCGTGGCGAATGAAGGAATTTTAGGCAAAGAACATGTCACCGCCAGCCTGCCTGGAAAAATCATCACTCCTCCCTCTCGAATGCCGAAAGTAGGGGATTTAGTGAATGAAGGAGATGAGCTTCTCGCCGAAGAAGCCATGAAGCTGAGAACTCCTATTAAGGCCAAGATGAGCGGAAGAGTGATTGCCGTGAATGTAAAAAGCGGAGATGTCGTTGAAGAGAATAAATCCCTCGTGCAAATCGGGCCCGTGAATGAAGATGTTTCTCCCCGAAAAGACTCTCTACCTGTTTTAGTTCCTCTACGGGATAATAGAGTGACCCAAGCCTTTTACCTTTCCGATGCCACTCGAAGGGAAGCCGCGCTTGATGAAGTGACTCGTTACCCCGAAACGCTTCCCGACTTACTCAACATTTACCAACAAGCCGTGGCTGGCTTTGACGTTCCTTTTGCCCTCCTTGAACGAGTTCAGAAAAGCATTCTTAGATTAGGGAAAGCTTCTCCTGAAAATCGGGCCCTCATTCTGGAAAGGCTTCAAGGCAAGCCGACTCCTGTTGAAAGAGAAGTTCCTCAAGAAGGCGGCGACAGCAAAAAAATAACTGAAACGGTGTATAGAGGGGGAATGCTTGATGGGGCTTCTGCCATCCATCTTTTGGGCCATCCCATTTTTGGAGAAAATTGGGCTCATTTTGTAAGTACGCGTACTTCTCCCGCCAATGCCCCTGCTTTCCTCGAGGCGCTTGGAAACGCCCTGCGCTGCTATGGCATCGATTCTTTAAATCCTTCGGAAATTCTCAGCGAAGCCTTGTATCGCATTCATCGAGCTCGCGAAGCCCAAACTCTCACACACCTCGCTGTTTCAAATACGATTGAGCTGATTCGTGAATTGGAATTGCGAGAAATGTTGCCCGCTCTCGATCGTTTTCGAAACTCTCACTTCGGAGAAGACCTGCCAGGAAAAATTCCTCTGGACAATCTTGCCCATGAAGCCCGACGGCACCTAGAAGCCAGTGCGCACATGAATAATTCTGGCCTGCACGAGTTTAATAGCCTCTTTGACCCTATTCTCGCACAAGAAATGCCAGGAGCCCACCCTCGCGAAATGGTCCAGCTCATTCGAGCGCCCCGTCCCACCAAACGTTATCTTCTGCAACGAATGGGAAGCGCTCATCCCCGCGAAGTAGCGCTCGCTACTGAAATTTTATTCGAACGGCTCTATGGGGGGAAGGATCATGGTGGAAAACATGAAACCATCGGTTTCATCGCGATCGACCCTGTTCTTTCCGTGGGCATCTTCAAAGACCATCACTATCTTGGCAAGCAACGCAGCATTACTTTCGGGCGTGCTCATTCGGTCGCCGAAGTGGCCACTGCAATTGGGAGAGCAAGGGTGCAATTAGAAGGATTTGCTACCCAAGATAACGTGATTGAGATCTTTATTCCTGAAGCCCCCGCCGATAACGCAATAGATGAAGCAAGTTTGGAAGCGGCCGTAAAACTTGCCATGCAGGGGGCGAGCCACATCAAGCGAGTTACCGTTAGCATTGCTCAGCAAAATCAAGAAGGCAGCCCCTTGGCGCCACGTTACCGAACTTACCGTCCGAATGAAAAAACCGGTGAATTTTCGCTTGATACTCTCTTAAACAATATTCATCCCATGGATGCCTGGAGAATGGAGCTCGACCGCTGGACCCCTCATTATCGATTAACCCGTATTGAAGACGTGCTGCTTCCCGAAATTTTCGCCTTTAGAGCTCAAGATAAAATTTCTATAAAAGAGAAAAAAGACCCTCGAAAATTCGGAGAACTCAATAATTTGGTCATCGCTCAAGTGAGCGGTGATTTAAGCTACCAACGCTTTGGCCCCGCACACGAAGGGCTTTTATTCAAACTCTATCACCGCTATCGAAGCAACCCTCAAAGCGCCTTTACTCCGGAAGAAGAGCTCGTGCTGCGAGCTCTCCCTTGGGGCTTAAAATTGGCGGGAGAGCTGCCGGCCAATTTTGATCCGTTTAACATTGGAGTGCTGCAAGCTTCTCCCCGTGAAATTTTCGAAGAATATTTAGAGGACCCCGATGCCGCTGCTCAAAGAATAAAAAAAGCGGCCCGGGCCTTGAAAGGAAAAATAGCCTCTGTGCCTGAAGCAGAACGGCAGGCCCTCAATGCCTCCCTCACCTTGCAAAGGGTGCAAGCCTCTACCCCGAAAAGCCCCACCGATGCCCGCATCGATATTTTCATCCACGCCCCCCTCGAAGCAAGCGAGGATGAAATACGTTTTACGGTGGGCCGTTTAGTAACTGCTTTTTCAGATCGAAGATTAGAAAAAACCGCTATTCATTTTCATCGAGGAAATCAGGAATTTATTGCCTCCGTAAGAACTCCTGCGGGGGCCCGCATCGATTTAAAGATTGAATCTATCGAAAATCGCGAGCCGCACCGAGTGAGAGACTCGCTGGAGAAAAAACGCCAAACGGCTCAAGCGGGTAATAGCCTTTATGTCTACGACCGTGCGGCCCTTACGAATGATGCCATGCGAGATATTTGGCCTCCGGGATTAGAAATCCCCGAAGAGGCCATCGAGCTCCAAGAACTTGTTTTAGAGAAAGGACATTTACAAAAAACAGACCGCGCTATCGGGCAAAATACGGTAGGAATGGTGGTTTTTCAAGGCACTGCAAAGTTTCCTGCCAATCTTCAAGGCAGCCAAACCCATGATCATTCCTTCATCTGGGTGGGCAACGATTACCGTTTTCAGGCAGGCTCTTTGGGAATGGATGAATCGAATGTTTATTGCGCGGCTTTCCAAAGAGGCATCGATTTGGGAATTCCTGTTTATTACGCTTCTGAATCGAGTGGAGCCCGCATGGGTTTTGCCGCCGATATTTTTAGGCTCATTCGCCAAAGCCCCCACGGAGACGGAGAATGGCTCTTTTGGCTGAGTGAAGAAGAACTTGATCTTCCCTGGAATCTCAAAGTGCAGAAACTCATTCTCAATACGGAAGCGGCGGCATTAGATCGGGAGGCCATCATTGCAAGAATTCGTGCGGACTACGCCGGCGAAACTAAAACTTTGAGGGATTATCTCCGGCTCGGAGAAAAAATTGAAATAGATGGCGTCAGCGGATTTCGAATCCGCAGCGTGCTTGGGCTTGATGTTTCCAACACCGAAAGCCTCACCGGCTCCGAACAAAATGCAGGAATCACCGCCGAAGCGGCGGCAAAAATTCCCACCATGGCTTCCGCTCATGGCGTCACCATCGGCATTGGAACTTATAATTGGGAACAAGCAAGTGCGAAGCAAGGAATTTTTGATGACGCGAACCCCGAAGAACAAGCCTCGGCAGCCCTTACAGGGCCTCGCTCGGCAGGAGCTGCCCTAGGGCTCTATTTTAGGCGTGCGATGGATTATGCGGGCATGAAAATACTCCTCGATGCAGGAATAGCGCATTTAGCCGCAAAAGATGAGCGCAGCGTTGCCAGAAATTTCCTCCGATGGCTGAGTTTTCTTCCCGCCAAAAAAGGTGAACGACCCGCTCGAGTCGAAACGGGAGATCCCCGCGATCGAAGTGTGGCCGAAGATTTTGCGCGCTTGATTCCCGGCAAGGGAATCGCCTTCGATATGATTCCAGTGATAGAGGCATTGGTAGACAAAGGCCCCTTAGGTGGTTTTTTCCAGATCAACCCCCATTATGGGCCTGCCGCTATTTGCGGATTTGCGCGCATCGGAGGCCATGCTGTCGCCGTGATTGCCCCCCAACCCATGGTCAATAAAGAAGGCGAAAAACAAGGTCGTGGGCCTTTTTATGGTTCTTCGTTCGATAGTGAAACGGCTCAAAAAGTAGCGGAATTCATTGAAATGGCGAATGTTTATGGTTTGCCTTTGTTACTCGATCCGGCTTTTGGTGGATTCATGCCCGATAAAACGAATGTGGCGGGCCGTGTGTACGACGGAGGAAGCCGTATGGCAAGGGCTTTGAGAAACTTTCGCCATCCCGTTGTGGAATGGGTCCATTCTTATGGTGAATTTTGGGGAGGGGTGGTAGCCATTTTAGGAAAAAGAGTGAATCCAAATAACATTGTAAGTTTGGCTCTTCATACCGGCGCTATCGGTATTTTGGGAGGAAGTGGAGCTTCGGAGGTGCCTGTTATTGGCCGAGAAATCGATTATTTGATTGCGCATACCCCGGAAGTGCTTGCCCTCACCCAAAAAATTCGAACCACACATATTCCCGCTCAAAGAGCAAGGCTCAATGCAGAGCTTCTCGATCTCGCTGATAATTTAAAACGGGGCGATGCGGGCAATGCGGTAAAAGCTTTTCTCGCTCTTCATAATACGCCAGAGCGGGCTCAAATAGTGGAAAGCATTGATGAGGTCATTTGGGATCCCAGTAAAATACGTCCTCGAATTATTCAGGCCCTCGAAGATAAATGGCGTGAGATTGAAGAACGAAACGCCGAAGCGGCGGCCCAAAATGCCGCTCTTCAACAACTGAGAGGTTTAGCGGCTTTTATTCCCACTTTATGGCCGAGCATTCAACCCACTCTCGAAGAACTCTCCGATGGCCGAGTAAGAGTATGTATTGGCACCCTATGCGCCGAAGATCCCCCTGCAAAAGTGGTCGACACTATCATCGACATGCTAAGGCCCCATGCCCAGCGTTTGGATGGCGAAATCCCTGCTTATTTAAAAGGCCCTAAACGTTAAAAAAAATTCACAACAAGTGGCCGATTTTATGCGATAATCTATGGTGAAATGGATGAATCGCATTGCAACAATAATCACTAATGATTTTAAAGGATTAGTAAATGCCACCCCCCGATCCCATCCAAGCGGCCAGCGCTTCTTATGGTATCTGCTTACCAGATGGTACTGTGGAAGGCGTCGAAATCTTAATTTCTCCTGCCGCAGCGCAGCAATCTTGTGAATCAGAAAAATTAGCGGCGGTTCAAGATTACACGGTCGGCATGTCTTATTCACGTCCGGTGGAGGCCACTCGCCAACCCATGAGTGTATTGCAAGCCCTGCCTTTGCGAGGCCGACAAAAAGTGGCCGTGATGGCTTTGGGCGATGCCTTACAAATTTGGATTAATGACCAAGAAAAAAAGGGCCTGAGCATAGAGCCTGAACTTCAAGAAATTGCGGAGCTCTTACATGAAGGCATTCTCCCCAATATAGAAGATCCACATTATTCAAACTTTTTTAATAAAAGTTATACCGATACGAGTTTAGATGCCATCCTTCATAGCATTGGAACACGAGTAGAAGGGGCTAGCAGCATTCACGCCCAAGCCTTGCGTTCTTCTCTCCCTTATTATTTAGCTCACTCAGAGAACCCGAACGATTCAGGGATTCGGCAAAGTTTAATTATTGCCCTTTCCAATTCTGATACTGAAACAAGAGTTATTTTAGCAAATTCTACTCAAACGGCCGCCCCTGAAATGCAGGCTCAAGTGCATCAGGCTTTAAGTAGCTCTACTCCAGTCACTCTTAGCTCTGGTCCTTCTTCTCTTCCTGAGAGAGCAAGCCCTGCCGTGGCATCAAGTGCTAGCTCTTCTCCCCTGCCATTCTCAAATGAAGAAGGCTTAAGCAGGGCTTTGGTGTATGGCGCTTCTCTTTCTAACCGGATTTCTAGTTATTTATTAAATAATCCTTCTCCAACCCACGAGCTCACTCTTCCGGTGGCCATTCTTACAAGCGGCGCTGCCCTTACAAACACCCCTACTTTATTACTTACTCCCGATTCTATTTTTGGAATCTTGAACTTTGCTTCTTCTCCCAATTCCCCTATGCCGGGCTCGCTCAGAGCTTCTTTGCTAGGACAAAGTTCTCTCACTGAAGGATCTGGTGCCCCAAGAAGAATGCAGGAAACGGCTGTTTCACAAAGAGTTCAAACTCTTCCTTTTGCTTTTACCTTTTCACCTCTTATTTTAGAGCCAGAAACCCATCGAGAACCTATGATTCGTAGCAGCCTTCGGGGGCTTGGGCTTTCCGATTCTAGCATCGATGCGGTTTTTGATTTCTTGCCCAGTCCTCTTCTTTTGGGATGCGCCAGTATACAAGGAGGGCTCCAGGCTTCCTTAAACCAAGCTACGATCGCTCACTCAAACGCCCCTTTCTCTACTTCAACCAACCCTGCTTCGGGTTACCGAGTAGCTGCGATTAGCGGATCGGATGTTCGCCCTGATCGGGAGGGCTTTGGCTCTTCTTCTCAAGAAGGTTCTTCGGAAGGCTATTCTGGAAACAATTCATCTTCCCAAGAAGGGCAGTCCCAAGAAGATCAAGCTCAAGCAGACGAAGCCGACGTTTACACCACCCAATTGGTATAGGTTCTTTACTTCTCAACTCCAATCCCATATTTTCATTTCATGAAAGATAAAATCCTGATTCAACAACTGGAAGCACATTGTATTTTAGGAGTGGAAGAATTCGAGAGGAAAAGCCCCCAAAAAATTTTACTCGATTTAGAAATGACCACCGATATTACTAAAGCCGCCCAAGTTGATAAAATCGAAGTAGCCCTCGATTATGAAAAAATTTGTGAGCATCTTCACGCCTTCATTGCTCACTCACATTTTCATTTGATTGAAAGCTTAGCCGAGGCCTGCGTTTGCTTTCTTTTTGAAAAATTTCCCATCGAAGAAATCACCTTGCGTGTTTTTAAACCTAAAATCATTCCGAATGTGGAAAAAGTGGGAGTGGAAATTCAGAGGAAACGTTAAACAATAAAGACGATTGAACCTTGATGTTTCCTGCGCTACAAGGATGCCAAGAAGAGGAGAGCTCCAAATAATATTATGCCGCCCTTTGAAAAACACATTTTTATTTGCACCAAGGAACGCAGTGCTGACGATCCTACGGGTTGTTGCAAAGCGAAAGGATCTGAAAAAATTGCCGCTTTCTTTAAAGAAGAAATAAACAAGCGGGGCCTCAAAGGCCGCATCAGAGCTAATCCTTCGGGCTGTTTAGATCAATGTGCCTCAGGCCCCACGGTAGTGGTCTATCCGGAAGCAATTTGGTATAGCGTTCCGACCCTCGAAGATGCCAAAGAAATACTGGATCAACATATCGAGAAAAAACAAGTGGTCGAAAGGCTCCGGCTTTTCAAGTAGGCTCACAAAAAAGAGGGGCTTGATTATAATCCCAGAAAGTTACATTCTTAATATAAAGAGGTTTAAACTATGATTTCTCTCACAGAAAAAGCTCAAAACAAGCTCAAATTCTTCCTTCACGATCGAAACACTTCTGAATGGGGGCTTCGTGTTCGCCCTCAAGGAGCGGGGGGCTATCATTTTGCGCTGGAAAAAGCAGATACAGCCACAGCCGATGATTCAGTCTTAGATTGCAATGGATATAAAGTGATGATGGATAAGCAAACGGAAAGAATTCTTTTTAATGCCAGCGTCGATTTCATCGATACCGCCTGGAGCAGCGGCTTCAAGGTGGAAGTGCCAAAGGCAGAAAGCAACATCACTCCCTTGCCTCTCAAGCCCGACATGTCGGATCCCAGGGCCCAAAAAATTGTGGATTTACTCCATAAAGAAATCAATCCAGCCCTGGCGGGCCATGGAGGAAATGCAGAATTCGTCGCGATTAAAGATAATCAGGTGTTGTTGAAATTAGGGGGGGGATGCCAAGGTTGTGCCAGTTCGCAGGCTACCTTAAAACATGGCATTGAGCTCCGCATCAAAGAGGAAATTCCTGATATTTTGGGGATTGTAGATACCACCGATCATGGCGCAGGTTTGAACCCTTATTTTACTTAATAGTTTTCGATAATTTTTATTAAAAACCATCTTTCTTCACAACCAATTCCAAATATTCGCCGATAAACTTAATAGAAAGTCATTCTACAAGAAGTTTATGCTATACTAGCACTTGAAGCCTCAAGGGGCCTTGTGCTAGAGCGTAACGCGTCGCAGATGCGTTGCTATTAATAAATAAAGAGGAGGCAATATGTTTCGCCGTATCACACAAGGTATTTTAATTTTCACCTCTCTCTGTTTGGCGCTCTCATTCTCTCCCCTCGAAGCTCAATCTGCTTCGAAGAAAGTGAAAAAAGCAAAGGAAGAAACCATTTGGGGGGTAGCACCTCGTCAAAAGAAAATGCTGGGTTGGACTTCCGATTATCCCACCGCCTGGACTTACACCCGCGCCGATTTTTTTATCCGTGGAGCCGTAGTCGATTACAAGAAGAATGGTAAGCAATACGAAATACTTGTTTTGCCTATTGAAGTGATGAGCAATCCCCAACATCACGTGAAATTAGAACACTTCAAAAACGGAATCACCGTGATTGCGGAAAATGAACCCAAAAACCTTAAAAAAGGGGGAATCATTGAGTTTAATCAATGGTCGAAAGAAATTCCTGGTCAAAAACAGGGAGCTGCCACTTTAGTCAACAGTGAAAACTACACAGAGGTTGCATGCTATGACACAGCCCCCGTGGCCTATTTGAGCAAAACGGATTTACAACCCGAACAGATGATTAATGCCATCAAGGGCATCATGCTGTATGGAGGCAATGCGGCAAACGATCAAAATGTAAAGAGTCAACTAGCGCTTCTTTCTAAAGCTCCGGTGCCAGATGTTTCGTCAGAAGCCAAGAAAATTTCCTCTTCCTTAGGTAAATAAGACTAAAAACACTGCAAATAAAAAAGCCCCTCGCGCTGAGGGGCTTTTTTATTGCCTGAAAAATCGAAGAAGTATTGCTTTTCTGCTTGCGATAAAGGAAAGTTTTTTGAAAAACTTAGCTCTTAATCATGAAACCTTATCTCGACCTTCTAAAACATATCTTGGAAACAGGAGAAAAGCGCGAAGACCGCACCGGCACAGGAACTTTGAGTGTCTTTGGCTATCAAATGCGCTTCGATTTATTCCAGGGCTTTCCTTTGGTCACTACCAAAAAATGCCACTTGCGCTCCATCATTCATGAACTTTTATGGTTTTTAAAAGGGGATACCAACATTGATTACCTGCGTGAAAATAAGGTGAGTATTTGGGATGAATGGGCCGACGAAAAAGGAAATTTGGGCCCCGTGTATGGCCACCAATGGAGGCATTGGGGTTCCCCAGAAGGGGGGAATCAAAGAACCAGTCCGCCTCAAGCGGACGGTGAGGGGGAGGGTGCCACGCGAGCCCCTGTAATCGACCAAATCTCCCAATTGATTGATCAAATCAAAAATAATCCAAGTTCCCGTCGCCATATCGTCAGCGCCTGGAATGTAGCGGACATCGAAAAAATGGCCTTGCCGCCTTGTCATGCCCTTTTTCAATTTTATGTACATGCCGATGGAAGGCTTTCTTGCCAACTCTACCAACGGAGTGCGGATGTTTTCTTAGGTATCCCCTTCAATATTGCAAGTTATGCCCTTCTGACCCTTATGGTAGCTCAAGTCACAAAACTAAGACCTGGTTTTTTTGTTCATACTTTAGGCGACGCACATTTATATTTAAACCATATCGAACAAGCAAAATTACAGCTCTCGCGCGAACCCAAATCTTTGCCAATCATGAAAATCAATCCCAAGGTTCAATCTATTTTCGAATTTTGTTATGAAGATTTTAACCTTGAAGGCTATGACCCACACCCTTCTATCGCAGCACCTATCGCTATATAGGAATATTATGATTCTGTCTTTAATCGTCGCGATGAGCAAAAATCGAGTGATCGGAAATCATGGAAAAATTCCCTGGCATTTGCCAGAAGATTTAGCCCATTTTAAGCAAAGCACCCTGGGTTACCCTATTATCATGGGACGCAAAACCTTTGAATCCATCGGAAAACCTTTACCGGAACGCCCCAATATTGTCATCACGCGTAACTCCTCTTGGAAAAAAGAAGGCATCGTCGTTCTAAACTCTTTGGAAGAGGCTCTCACTGCCTGTCATACTGCAAAACAAGCCTTTGTGATTGGCGGGGCTGAGATTTATGCGCAAGCCTATCCTCAAGCCCATCGCTTGGTTTTAACTTTGATTGAAAGGGAATTCGAGGGAGATGTTTTTTTTCCGGATGTTTCTTTCGAAAAAGATTTCCAAATTACATCAGAAAGCCGCATACTACTCTCGCAAAAAGGAAATCTTCCTTATCGTTTCGTAACCATGGAAAGAAGAACCTCTTCGCAGGTTCCTTAAAAAAAGGAGTGCACATGAAAGCGGTTAACTTTTTATTTTTTCTCATTTTACTTGCCATCGGTGAAATCGTCGCCTTTTTCCTCTATTTTGTTCATCCGGCCCTGGGCGTACTGGGAGGAATTGGCGCCTTCTTTTTTGCTCTCTTTGTTTCCATTGCCATTAAAATCGCCGACCAATGGGAGAAACTGGTGGTCTTAAGGTTAGGTAAATTTTCGGGAGTGAAAGGCCCTGGAGTTTGCCTGATTATTCCTGTTCTAGACCGTGCCATTTTTGTAGACGTTCGAATTTTAACCATGGACATCCCCAAACAACAGGTCATCACCAAAGACAACGTGCCTGTTTCGATCAACGGAGTGGTCTACTTTAAAGTCGTTCAACCTGCGGAGGCTATTATTAAAGTACAAAACTATGCCTATGCCATGAGCCAATATGCCCAATCCACCTTGCGAGACGTGATTGGCGGAATGACCTTGGACCAACTCCTCGCCGAACGGGAAAAGATTGGAAAAGAAATCGAAGAAGCCGTCGAAAAAGCCAGTGCCACGTGGGGATTGGAAGTCAGTAACATTAAAATTCAAGACATCGACATGCCTGAAGACTTGAAAAAAATGATGAGCCGCCAAGCCTCTGCCGAACGAGAGAAACGAGCCACCATCACAAAAGCCGAAGGAGACAAGGAAGCCTCCTTCAATCTCGCAGCGGCCGCCCGCACCATGGCCGAAAGCCCTGGCGCGATGCAGTTGCGCACCTTGCAGACTATTGATGGCTTGGGTCCGACGGCTTCAAATACGGTTGTGTTGGCCGTTCCCATCGAAATTATGGAAGCAGTCAAATCCGTCGCAAAAATGAAAACTGCGAGCTAAATGCGAAGGATTCACAAAATGAAAATTCTTAAAGCTTTTATCATCGCAAGTTCTCTACTCATCCACTTCTCCCTCTTTGCCCTGGCCCCTCTTTCTGCTCTACTCCCTGTTTCAATGGTCGCTTCCACTTCCATCGATCAATCGCTTCCTCTCAATGCCATCAATGGAAAAGGATGGAGCCCTGAAGCCAACTTAGAATTTGTAAAGCTCCATCTTTACTTCGATAAGGAATTTTCGTTGAGTAAAATTGAAATCGATTCCTGCAAAGGTGCTTTTACGAGCCCTGCCAATATGTTTGTAAATTTTTTCGATAGGGTTGTACTAGAAAACAAGGGAAGCCAACTCATTTCAAACGGCCCTCACAGCGGAGTTCGCTCCATCACTATCAATTTTACAACCAATAAAAATATCTGCGTCTCTCAAGTAAAATTATTCGATCCAAAAGGCGTACCCTACATCCTTGTTCCCCCCAAGGTGGTCGATGGTAAAGTAAGCGCAAGTTCCACCTTAAACCCTCATTCGTCTTATAATGTGATGAACCTGTTTGACGGAAAATATGAATATGCCTGGTCGGCCGATGGAAAATCAGTGGGCGAAAATCTCAATTTCGAATTTGCACAGCCTCAACACATCGAAAAAATAAAACTTTGGAATGGTTATCAACGCTCGGATGTTCATTGTTATTCCAATGCCCGTATCAAAAAACTGCTTCTCGAAGGAGACAATAACTATCGCAGTGAACTAAATATTGCAGACATCATGGGTGCTCAAGAAATCGTTCTGGAAAAACCCTACACAGGAAAAACTCTCAAACTCACCATTGAAGAAGCTTACCCAGGCAAAAAATATAAAGATCTGGTAGTAAGCGAACTTCGCTTTAATGATGGCAAAGACTGGTTCTATGTAAATCCACTTGAAAGTTTGAAAAATATCATTAACCAAAACCGCCAAGAATTTCAAAAAGCCGACCTCAGAGCGGTGCTCGATGAAACTCTTTTCATGAATGAATTCAAAGGATCTAAATCTAAGAATTGGATGTTTCGCTTTCGTAGCGATGGAAGTGCTTACATAGAAGGTTTTGTAGAAAACGCGGGCCGATTTGAAAATTTTTATGCTCTAGGAAGTTACGAAGTAAAAGAAAGCTCTCCTCAAGGTATTCAATTAAGAGTTTTTGGTTTCTTGAGAAAAAATGAGGACGAGGGAGGAGATTGCAATGGTTGTGGAAGAGATTGCAATCAATCTAAATCAGAAGAATATACCCAAGAAAAAATTTTCGAAGACTACGTAACACTCTCCAAAACTGGAACCGAATATACAATACAAAATACAAGCGCTGCCAAAAAACTAAACTTTACGCAACTCAAGCTCAAGTTGAAAAAACCGGGGCAAAATGAGTAAAAAACTTTTTCTATCTATCCTTACCTGTTTCCTTACAGTTTGTTCTACCCCCCTCTACGGAGCCTCAAAGGCCTCTATCCATCTTGCTTGGGACTACAAACAAGTGCCTGCCACCATGAAAATTTACGAGCTCAATCCCCAAAAAGCCGTCAAACTTTGGGATACCGGCAACGCCTCCCAATTAAATCAGACACCCATCACTACTGAAATTCCAAATTCGACTTTAAGCATCACCCCCGGTGAAGCTAAAATGTTTGTCTTGGTTTTGAAAAACGACACAAAACAAACCTTGCACTTTTTCGCCGCACCTCATTCGGTAAATCCTCCAGAACTTTCTTTAGGATTTAAGTTTAAGTGCTTGTGCATCGATCATGTTTACGAGGTTCCTGCGGGCCAATATTGGTATCGCGTCGTCGAACTCCGAACCGCTCCCAACTACGAAGGAAACAACGTCACGATTACCCACAACTTGATTCAAGTCGATCCCAAGCGAAATCCCATTCCCTATCAAAAACAGGATCATTCCCATGCAATGGAATAAAAAATTTTTCTTTTGTCTCTTCTTGTTTTTACCTTTTTATTCTTGGAGTTCTGAATCCAATCCAGGTTCAACTTTGATCAAAGTTTCAGGGCCTACTTTTATCACTGATTTACGCTACAATACGGGCCAAAATTTTCTCAAAAAAAACGTCTACAAGGATTTTGGATTAGAGGCCTGCTATGTCCATCCGGACTTATATCAAGCATTACAAAAGTTAGAGAAATTGCTGGCGGAAAAAAAACTAAAGCTTGTTTTTTGGGATTGCTGGCGGCCCCTCTCGGTGCAACAAGCCATGTGGAAGCTAGTGCCTGATTCCCGCTTTGTAGCCAACCCCAAGTCAGGTTCTAATCACAATCGAGGAATCGCCATGGATGTAACACTCGCAAAAGAAGAAGGCATTTATTTAGAGATGCCTACTCCTTTTGATGATTTTACAGCAAAGGCTTCACCTTATTATGCCTGCCCTCCTGCTGAAAAACAAAAATGCAAAAACAGAGATCTATTGATTGAGCTTATGGCTCAAGTAGCTTTAAAGCCCTTGAATTCTGAATGGTGGCATTTTCAGGTTCCGAACGGAGGGAAATATCCGATTATTCCAGATTTTCCGAAGGGAAAATGATTTAACGCAAACTCAGCCATTTATTCGCGATCTGGGTGGCCCAATGGCGAAGCGTGGGTAGGTATTTGGGAGTTTTTTCGAGGATAAATTCGGGGGAAAGGCCCGCTTCTTCAATTTCGTTTTTCCCTTTTTCTACCCAATCGCGAATCATGGAATCGGTCATCTCACAATGAAACTGCAGGCCATAAACACGATCGGTGTATTTAAAAGCCTGATTTGGACATAAATCAGATTTAGCCAAATGAACGGCGCCGCTTGGAATTTCAAAGCTTTCCCCATGCCATTGAAACATCATCACGGGGCCACTCAAGCCCCCAAACAAATTATCTTTGGCACAAGAAAGGCCCAGATGCAGCGGATACCAGCCGATTTCCTTCTGGGGGAGCTTAGTTATTTTTGACTTGAGTGCCTTCGCAAGCAACTGAGCTCCCAAGCAAACTCCCAAAAGAGGAATTTTAAGTTCGATAGCCTGGGGAATCATCTTCAATTCATCGCGAATAAATTCTAGTTTATTTTCATCATTGGCACTCATCGAGCCGCCCATGATCACGATGCCATTCCATTCGCAAAGCTCTTCTTCTAAAGGTACCTTATCGCCCGCAAAGAGATTACGGATGACCAACTTTTGCCCCTTAGAATTGAAAAGAGGCTCCCAAGCGCCAATCCCTTCATGAGCTTCATGTTGTAATACGAGGATATTTTTCATAGGGTGGGCTCCATGAAGCAAAAGGCCTCAAAGATGAAATTCGTCATTGCCTTACTCTCGTGGTATTCCAAACACAAGCGGGATCTTCCTTGGCGTAAAACAGAAGATCCTTATCGCATCTGGCTTTCCGAAATCATGCTCCAGCAAACCCAAGTCGTAACGGTGATTGATTATTACCACCGATTTCTCAAAAAATTCCCCACCCTTGAAAGTTTGGCCCAGGCGCCTTTGGAAGATGTTTTGGCCCTTTGGTCTGGCCTCGGTTATTACAGCCGCGCTCGAAACCTTCATCGGGCCGCCCAGAAGATCGTAAGCGAGCACCAAGGAAAATTTCCGGAAAGATCGGAAGATATTCTGTCACTCCCCGGTATTGGGCGCTATACTCTGGGTGCCATCGCGAGCATCGCTTTTGGCCAAGCCCTTCCTTTAGTAGATGGAAATGTCATCCGCGTTTACTCGCGCTTATTTGCTTTGAAAGGGTCGCCATCGGACAGCCAGTTTCAGAAAAAAATTTGGGCTATTGCAGAAAAAACAATGGAGAAAAAAAATCCTGGCGACTTCAACCAAGCCCTCATGGAATTAGGCGCCACGATTTGCACCCCTCAAAATCCCACGTGTTTGATTTGCCCTGTACAGAATCTGTGCCAGGTACGCTCACAAAATCCTGAAAACTATCCGGAAAAGAAGAAAATAGCGGAAGTACAAAAATTACACCGCTATGCCGCTGTCTTAAAATCAGAAAGCCAAGTCTTGCTTTGTCTATCCTCTAAGCATCGATGGATGAAAAATCTTTGGCAACTTCCAAGCCTATTTGTAAAAAATAATAAAGGACAAAAAGCCTTGCAGAAACATTTAGAAAAGATTGGGCTCAAAACAGACCTGACACCTTTTAAAAACCTGAAACACCAAATTACCCATCATCAGATTCAACTCCAATCTTTCATTGCAAATACCTCTCAAAAAGAATTGGGCATCCATTCTGAAACAAAATATAAATGGCATTCCCTCAAAAACCTGAAACAACTGGCAATCCCCGCAGCAGATCGAAAAATCCTTGAGAATCTTTTATGACGACCCAAAACCCTCAACATTGCATTGTCCACTACGATGAAATCGCTCTGAAAGGGCGCAATCGTGCCCTCTTTGAAAACCAAACCATCTTTCATCTGCGACGCTTGCTCCAACCTTGCAAGCTCAAGCAAGTGAGCAAGCCTCGTGGACGCATTCTTTTAATGTTTAATGAATACCCACCTTGGGAGCAAATTATCCCCGCCCTTTCCAAGGTATTTGGAGTCGCCCATGCTTTTCCTGTTTATGCCTGTTCTCCCAGCTTGGAGGAGTTTCAAAAATCTCTTTTAGAAAGTTTGCCCACAAGATCTTTCAAGAGTTTCGGCGTGAAATGCCGGCGAACCGACAAGAAATTTCCAGCCTCTTCTCAAGAAATCAAAATTCAAATCGGAAACTTCATTCGAGAATTCACCCGTACAGAAGTGAACTTAGATAACCCAGATTGCTGGGTTGAAATCGAAGTAGCCAAAGAAGCTATCTATTACGGCTATGAGAGGCATGAAGGCCCCAGAGGGCTTCCCATTCCTGTCTCGGGTAAAGTGGTGACCCTACTCTCCGGGGGAATTGACTCCCCAGTGGCTTCTTATCAAATGATGCGACGGGGCTGTGAAAATATTTTTGTACATTTTCATTCCAGCCCTCTTACTTCGCTGGCAGCCATTGAAAAAGTCCGAAAAATTGTAAATCTTTTAAGCCTCTACCAAGGACCCTCCAAACTCTACTTAGTGCCCTTTTCAGCACTCCAACGGCAAATTGTGGCCTTTGCTCCCGCTTCTTTGCGCGTGCTGCTATATCGACGGGCCATGGTGCGAATCGCCGAGAAAATCGCCCAAAAGGAAAAGGCAGAGGCCTTAGTCACCGGAGATAATCTGGGCCAAGTAGCCAGCCAAACCTTGCCCAATCTCGCTTCCATTGAAAAGGCATGTTTGCTTCCTATTCTCAGACCTTTACTTTGTTTCGATAAAATTCAGATTGTGGAATTAGCGAAAAAAATCGAAACCTATCCCCTTTCGATTTTACCCGACCAAGACTGTTGCCGCTTCATGCTCCCAGAATTTCCTGCCACCCGAGCTCCCCTCTCTATCCTCGAAAAAGTAGAAGGGGACTTCTCCCTCCAGGCAGAAATGGACCAATGTCTCCAGCAAACTTCGCTTGAGTTTTTAGACCCCAGAAAGATAGAATCCCTTAAGACTTAAAGTCCCTTCACCTTTTTTCATTTTTGTACTTTAAGAAACAACTTTGAGGGAAGAAGTAACCGAGAACAAGAAAAGGGAGGGAATAAAAATATGGCACATGAACCCACTAAAATCTGGGGAGCTGGCAAATGGATCCGCGAAGGAGAATATATTTCGCTCGCCCGCCCGAAAAGTTCTTCTACTCCTCTTGCTCCCGCCGCTACTATTGATGGCTATGCCAGAGCAGAGGTGCCGAGCCCTCTGATCAGCCAAGGAGAACGCCCTCCCAATCCCCTCATCGCCGGAACCCCTCCCCAAAAGATTCGCAATTCTTAAAAAAAATCCTTCCAAAAGCACAAATTGACTTCATTCGAATGATCTCATTATATGTCCTTCCATGACCCTCTCGGAGGAATATGAAAGCATAGAGAAAGGGCTAGGCTTTGCCTTACTTTCAGACAGCGTTTTGCGCTTTGAAGGAAAAGATGCTTTGAAATTTTTGCAGGGGATTCTCAGTAACGATCTTCGTCTCCTCAAAGCGAAGCAAGGCTTAGGCAGTTTTTTTCTCACCGCAAAAGGCCGCTGGATTGCAGCCTTAAAACTCTTTCAAATTCAATCTTCGATCTTTGCCCAAACTAGTCTTTTAGAAAGCAAAGCGCTTCAAGAGGCTATCCGGGCCTTGATTTTATTTAGCGATACCCAATTAGAAGACTTAAGTTCGCAATACAACTGGATTTTAGGCATAGGAAATCGGGCTCCAAAATTTTTTCAAGAAGTTTTCGCCTTTCCTCTTTCTTCTCCTCCCTACTATCACCAACAAGGAAATTTAGACGGCATCCCTTTCGAAATCATTCAAAATGAAGGCTGGAGTTTTTCTACTTTCCTCCTTTTGGTATTGCGCAAGGATGCCGAAAACCTCATCGAAAGGCTTTTAGCTTTAAAAAAAGATTATCCGCTTCGAAAGATTTCAGAGCGCAGCTTAGAAGCGCTTCGCATTGAGTCCAAAATCCCAAAATTTGGCCAAGACGTTGACGAAAAAACCATTCCTCTCGAGGCAAATTTCGATTCTTATTTTAGCTATACGAAAGGTTGCTATGTAGGCCAAGAAACCATCTCCCGTATCAAACATTATGGTCATGTCAGTAAAAAACTTGTGAAATTAAGACTAAAAGAAAAAAGAAATATTCCACTTGGCTCCCGTGTTTTTTTTCAAGATAAAGAGGTGGGTAAAATTACGAGTTGTTGTGACTCTTTAGGGGAAGATGCCACGCTGGCTCTCACCACTCTCCCAAGAGAAAGCGCCATCGCAGGGCTTCAAGTGTTCATCGAGCTAAAAGATCAAAAAGAGGAAGCTCAGGTGATCCCATGAATTCCAAATCGAGCCTCACCCTGGCTTATCGTTATTGTGAAAGCATGGCCAAATCGCATTATGAAAATTTTCCGGTGGGTTCTTTGCTCGTACCCAAAGCCCAGCGCCCGTATGTGTGGAGTGTGTATGCCTTTGCCCGCAGCGCTGATGATTTTGCTGATGAAGACTACCCTCTTCGAACCCATTTTCCAACGCTGGGTGCTTGGAAAGACAAAATTCTAGAGCAAGAAAAAAGCAGGCTTGAAAAATTGAATGAATGGGAAAATTTACTCCTCGAATGCATTGAAGGAAAGGCAAGCCATCCCATTTTCATCGCCCTCGGAAATACGATTCAACATTTGAAGCTCCCCCTTCAACTTTTTCTTGATCTCATTACCGCCTTTAAAATGGATGTTACAAAGCGCCGCTATGAAACCTGGGAAGAAGTTCTTTATTACTGCAAGCATTCTGCCAATCCGGTGGGGCGCCTCATCTTGCGAATCTTCGGCTACGAAGATTCCCAGCTCGATGAAATGTCTGATGCCATTTGCAGTGGCTTACAATTGGCTAACTTCTGGCAAGATATTGCCCTCGATCGTGAGAAAGATCGGATCTACATTCCCCTCGAAATGGGTCGGAAGCATTCCTTAAATTTTGAAACCTTCTTTTCTGAAAATTCTCTTTTTGATTGGAATCCTTTGCTCCAGGAATTGGGAGAATTGACGCTTCGTTTATTCATTCAAGGAAAGGGGCTTCCCCTCCAAGTAAAAGGACGCCTTTCATGGGAATTGAAATGCACGTGGTTGGGAGGCATGAATATCCTCAAGCAGGCCTGCTTTAATGATAGGAGACAAGGCTTGGAGCGTCCCCGTATTCGCTCGTGGGATAAACTAAAAATCCTCCTACATTCTTTTTTGGGCTACCAAAAGCAGACTTTACGCTTAGCAAAAGTATAGAAATGGAAAAACAAGACCTTCATCAAATTAATCAGGATTGCGTAAAAGATATCGCCCAAAAAAGTCGCAGCAATTTTGCAGCTTCCTTTATTTTTCTTTCCTCCGACAAACGCCGCGCCATCGAAGCCGTTTATGCCTTTAGCCGCTTGGTAGATGATGCGGTAGACGAATCGGCTTCCCCTGAAGAAGCCCGCGAAAAATTGGCACGGTGGGAAAAAGAGCTCGAAGATACTTATCATGGAATTCCTTTTCATCCGGTGATGAAAGAGATTGCCTGGGTTCAGGCTCGTTTTAACATTCCTAAAAAGTATTTCGAAGAACTGCTGGAAGGAGTTGAAAAAGACCTCGATCATCATCGCTACACTGATTTTGAAGATTTGTGTCAATACACTTACGGCGTCGCTTCAGTGGTGGGGCTGATCTGTATGAGAATTTTTGAAGTGGAGGGAGATGATGCCGAGGAAGCTGCCATCCTTCTCGGAAGAGCCCTTCAAATCACCAACATCCTCCGCGACATTAAAAACGATGCCGTCCGTGGCCGGATATACCTTCCCCTCAAAGATTTGGAAAAATTCTCACTCCGCGAAGAAGATATTCTCCAAGCCCATATTTCCGTGCGAACAGACTCCCTTGTGATGTACGAAATAAGCCAAGTAGAAAATATTTACCAAGCCGCTTTCCGTTTGATGAAAAAAATTCCGCGCAAACCGCTGCTTGCGGCTTGGATCATGGGTAAGATCTACTTCCAAATTCTCCAGAAAATTAAAAAAAACCCCCGCCTTCCCTTTAAGAACGAAGTGGGTCTTTCTTTTTTGGAAAAGGTGCGTATTGCCTTGAGTGAATGGCTCAGGAGTTGGTTTTGAGCAAAAGCGTCACCATCATAGGTGGGGGCTTTGCAGGGCTTGCAGCCGGTGTATACCTGGCGGAAAAAGGTTTCAAAGTAGATCTCTTTGAAAAAAGACCTTTACTGGGTGGAAGAGCTTATTCGGTGAAAGATTCCACAACCGGAGATATTCTAGATAATGGCCAACATCTCCTGATGGGCTGCTATCACCACACTTTTGCTTTTCTTAAAAAAATTGGCACTTACTCTCTCTTAGAATTCCAGGGGAAAATGGAGGTTCATTTTGCAGACCCACACGGCGAGCTTTATTCTTTGCGTTGTCCTTCGTGGCCTTCTCCTCTCCATCTCTTAGGGGGGCTTCTCCGGCTTCAAACGCTTGATTGGGGTGAAAAATGGGCCTTATTAAAATTCATGGCGGGCGTAAAAAAATTAAGCGAAAAGGAATTCACAAGCCTCGATGCGATCACTTGCGAGCAATGGCTCCATTTATGGCATCAAAGCGAAGAGAGCATCCAAAATTTTTGGGAGCCCCTCATTTTGGCTACGCTCAACGAGACTCCACAAATCAGCTCCGCTCAAATGCTAGCGGTTGTTATTCGAGAAGCTCTGCTCAAAACGAGCCAAGACTCTCAGATGGTGCTCTCGAAAGTAGGGTTATCGGAGCTTTATACTCCAGCGGCCCAAAATTTCATTGAAACGCGGGGCGGGAAAATTCATCTTCATCGGGGAATCCAAAAAATAATCACTTCTTCCCTTTCAACTTCGCTCAAGTCAGGCAGGAAAGAAGGTGAATATGTTGTGAAAATCATTTTAGAAGATGGAAGTGAGCACTGTTCAGACTTTTACTTAAGCAGCTGCCCTCCCGAAGCACTGTTGCCGCTTTTAGAAGAGGAGTGGAAAAACAAAAACTTCTTCAAACGCTTTGAAGAATTAAACCACTCTCCAATTTTAGGGCTTAATCTTTGGTTCGACCGGCCCATCACCGACAAAACTTTTGTGGGCCTTATCAATTCTCCAGTTCATTGGGTGTTTAATAAAAGAAAGATCTTCGGAGAGAGGGCCCTCGAAGACCGCGTGAGGCCAGCTTACCTCTCCCTCGTCATTAGCGGCGCGCACGACTTGAAAAATATCCCGAACGAAGCATTGTTAAAATTAGCCTTAGAAGAATTAGGAAAAGCCTTTCCTGAATCCAAAAATGCAAAGCTCCTCCACCATCGAATCATGAAGGAACTCAAAGCCACTCCTTCTTTTGGAATTCATTCCTTGAAATTAAGGCCCTCCCATGAAACTCCGATCCAAAATTTCTTTTTGGCGGGAGATTGGACCCATACAGGGCTTCCCGCAACGATTGAAGGCGCCGTGAAAAGTGGCTTTGAAGCCGCCACCATGATTGCTCAAAGAAATATTTAAAAAATAGAAAGAGCTTGGAAAATTTAAGGACCAAATTCACTGGTGGGATTTTTCCCATTCAAGGAATTTCCCCCGGATTCATTTCCCGCAAAGGCTGAACGAGGCAACAAAGGGGCCGGACGGTTCGTATATCTGGTGAGCAATCCGATGGCAGTGCCTGAGCCAAGAGAAAGAACTAAAAGGCTGCCACGACGATCGGGTCTTTGGCCATCCACAAATCCTCGATGGATGCCTTCTGCCAAAGCCCAGGTAGCCCCAGCGCTTGACAAGCCCACCCCCAAACCTTCTGAATTAGAATCTTGCCTTTCATGGCCATGTTTTATGAGATAAATTCCTACTCCCATACTGGCTGCGGAAAGAGTCCAGCCCAGCACATCACTCCAATCTACTTTGGAAGGAGCCTGAGGAGGAGTAGGTTTCGGGTTTTCTTGCGCGCTAGCTTCTGCCGGAGCTTCTGAAGAAGGAACATATTCTGCCAAAGCTCTCCAAGTTCCGCTGAGCAAAGGGGGATCGAGGCTTGCCAAAACGGGGGAAACAAGGGGAGCACGTTGAATCACCACAGAAGGCAAGGGGATTTCACTCTCCTCGAAATGAAGAGAGTCAAAGGGGGAATGAGATTTTGAAGCATCTAAGCTAAGTCCATAAGCCATCATACTCTCCTTTTTAAGGCCCCCACGAACGAGTGGGATTTTTACTATCCGGAGCAGGTGCCTGTGGAATTCGAATCACTGGATAATTGATATAGGGAAGATAACGAAGAATCGTGGGGCGTTCTCGGCGAGGAATAAAAGTAGCCACGGTTTTATCATCCTGAAAAGTGTGATCCTCTACCTTAAAATCAAGCTTCATGCTTCCATAATTGACTGCTAAACCCGTGCCCACCCCCACTCCGACGCTAGCGAATAATCGAATCCAACGATTTTCATGCGGAGCTCCCATTCCTCGATGAATAGTTTCCGAAAGCCCCCAAACGAAGGTAGAACTTGCCAAGGCTTCCCCAGTCGCCATTAAAGAAATGTTATCGCTCCGAAGACCTTTATCGATGAGAAAACCCCCGGCCACTCCTCCTCCGATCATCAACACCCAGCCTGTTACGTCGATCCAATCGACGGTGGATTCTTCGGGTTTGTTTCCGCTAGAAGAGGTTTGGAAACCCCCCGAGAGTGGGGCCTCTATTTTTTCGGTGACAGGGCCCCGCAACGTGGAAGAAGGAGGAGAAGCTAAATAAAGCACCGAAGGCGGTGGAGGGGCCAAAACAGGAGTGCCTCCCACAGAGGGAGGGGCGGTAGCTTCTGGAATGTATGCCGGCCGAAAAGTTTCAAGCTCCGCAGATCGCGCTGCGCGCAAATGCACGCCTCCTTTAGGAATTGACATCAGTGCCCCCTTCATCGGACCGGGGATTTCCGATGCTCATCCCCGTACCCTATTTATTCAAGCTCAGCTTGGAATAAACCCAATTTGCTTGTGCAAAGTAACTGTTTAGATATACTTTTTAGGCTTATCGCCCCCATCATGGAAAGGTTGCCAAAAAAAGTAAATAAAATTCTGAGATTGACGGATCGAAGATTTCAAAATTAAGCTCTGAAAATGAAGCCTCCTCAAGCCCCCGATATGCTTTTGCAAGAAATGATCAACCTCCAACGTAAAAAACTCATGCGCTTGGCCCAAGAATTGGGGCTAAACTTAAGCGGCGAAGATATTTTAAGCCCCCAGGACTATCCGGTTTTAGCGCATTCCGCTCGATTTAACTTCGAAGACGGGTTTTTAGCGGGTTTGCTCGCGGCCCAAATGGCTTTGAGAAACGAAAGATGATAAACTCCATCGCTTTTTTCGATGTGGATGGCACCCTCCTAAAAGGAATTTCTGGTTACTACACCACTCTCGAATTGGTGCGGCGGGGCATTCTTAAGAAAAGGCGCCTCTTGCAAGCCGTTTATTACAAACTCATTAGCACTTTCTGCAATTTGAATGATGTCAAAAAAATTTACGAATTGGCCATCGAAGACATGAAGGGCCAAAACTTAGACTACATCACTCAGATAGGAAACGAAGTCTTTGAAAGAGACCTAAAGCCTAAAATCTATTTAGAAGCCCTCGAAAAAATTCGGGCCTACAAAAAAGAAGGCATCCCTATTATTTTGATTTCTTCGGGGCCCACCATGGCCATTCAAGCCATTGCTCAATTCGTGGGAGCCGATCAATTTTTCTCGATTGGCCCTGAAATCGCCAATAATCTACTTCAAAATAAATTGCCGCCTCATTTTGCTTTCATGGAAGGAAAAGTGAAAATCGCCGAGCAGGAAGCGCAAAAGCTAAATCTTTCTTTGCAAAACTGCAGCTTTCATGCCGACTCAGTGCACGATATTCCTTTGCTCTCTGCGGTGGGGAAAGCCTATGTGGTGAACCCAGATCGAGGCCTTCGAAAAGAAGCCCTTCGAAAAGCTTGGCCCATCCTTGAATTCAAAACACTGCTTGGAAAAAATGCCAAAACAAATTAAGGGTGATCTATTCATTAGCTTACGTCCCTCGTTTATGGGAAAACAATCCATGATGAAAAAATACAAAGTGATCGCCTTGGGAGATTCTATTACTTACGGTTATCCTTTTGGGCAAAAATATTCTTGGGTGGGGCTTGTATCGCAAAAACTGGGTATTCCTATTGAAAACTCTGGCATCAACGGCAATACCTTTCGAGACATGGCTCATCGCCTGGTCTTTGATGTTTTAGATCTCCATCCCTCATTTGTTATTCTCATGGGCGGAGCCAATGATATTTATCAAGGTTATACGGTAGAAAAACTTGAGCACCATTTTTTAAAAATTGCAAAAGCGCTGCAAGAACACAAAATTCAACCGATTGTGGCACTTCCTCCCCCTGTCGATGAAAAAGGGCTCGAATTGAAACTCGATTCATTTCGGAATTTTCTTAAAAAACAGGCCCGAAAGTTTAAGTGGCCTCTCCTTAATTTCTACACCCCCTTTTTAGACCCCAAGAAAAAAACCAAGAGAGTGCAAGCAGGCTTACTCGAAGATGGCGTTCATCCCTCCGCTTCGGGTTATCGGCTCATGGCAGAAACTGCTTATCCCGTATTATCCAAGGTCTTAAAATAAGCCCTTCAAAATGAATCTATCATTTTCCTTGCAAACTGGTCTGAGATTATTAACATCTCCTCTGATTTTAACTATCGGCGTGCTAGGAAATGTGTTTCACCTTAAAGAAATATGTTTCCTCTCATGAATAGAAAGGGGTTTATATGCTAGATACTAATATTGCGGCCCAGTTTGCTCTGCGTTGGCTCCACTTCATTTTCGGAATCTTATGGATTGGGCATCTCTACTTCTTTAATTTTGTAAACGGCAACTTCCAAGCCAAGCTCGATGCGGCCACTAAACAAAAAGTGGTCCCGGAACTTATGCCCCGTGCCCTCTGGTTTTTTAGATGGGGGGCCATGTTTACCCTTCTTACCGGCCTTGCCATTCTTTATGTGAGGTTTTTTATCGGGGATCGAGGCGGGTTTTCAGCCATGATGGCTTCGAGCTACGGTCACTGGATTAGCATGGGAGCTGGGCTTGGAATCATTATGTGGTTTAATGTATGGTTCATTATTTGGCCGAACCAAAAGAAAATCATCGCAGCCGTAAAAGCGGGCGAAAAACCAGATGCAGCTAAAGTAGAATTGGCCCGCAAAGCTTCTAAATTCAATACTTTTCTTTCCATTCCTATGTTGTTTGGGATGGGTGCTGCTTCTCACTTGCCAGTTAGTGATTGGAAACTAGTGGTGGGCGCCATCGTCATTGGTTTTGCCATCGCTCAGCTCCTTTATAAAATTGCACCCAAGGTAGGGGTGAATCAATAGTCGTTTCGTGGTCCCCTTTTTTATGACCCGCAAACGCCGAAGAAAAAATTCAAGCACTGGTAACGATTTTCTCAAGCTTATTTTAGCGATTGGGATCATCGCCCTGCTTGTTTTTTACGCCAAAGGCAAATGGAACCGCCCAGCAAACCTTTCTTCTCGGCCTGAAATAATCCCTAAAGTAGAAAATAAAAGCCCGCAGGCTGAATCGGCGCCTGAAACAAGCAGCTTTCAAAAAAATAAAGACCTCTCTAAGCTTTTTCCTTCTCAAGCTTGGCTCGATGATTATCTCGTTTTGAAAACTCCGCTCGGCAAATCAGATTCTCAGCTTTACTTGGTAGGAATTGGCTTGGCAGCTCCAGGAAAAAATCCGGATCAAACTCAAGAGGTCTCCAAATTGAAACCCTATTTGCTGGTGGCCAAAAAAGAAGGGGATGATTTTGTAAAAATTACGGGCTTTGATTTTCAAACACCCCAAGCCAGCATTGGAGGGGCCTTATGGAAAAATCTTCGAGGCATTCCTCGAATTAAATCAGCCGATATTCTAGATCTGAATGGCGATGGGCTTCCAGAAATTCGAGTGAGCCTCGATACCAATAGTGATTTAGTGGAAGCCATCGGATTTTTAAAATGGAATGGGATGGAATTCGATTGGCTCAAAATTAAAACGAAGCAGGGGCCAGAAAAAATCGCTCTTTGGCTTGCAGGTTCTTCTTCTGCGGAATCCGAACAAATTGAAATCAAAAACGATAAAAATGGCTACGAAATCATCCAGAAATCGGGCCAAGCAGACCCCCATCATCCTGAAAAAGGCTTTGAGTGGAAAAGTACCACGTGGAAGATGAAAGAAGGAGTTCTGCAAAATATCCCTTAGGGGTATTTTATTTTCGGATAATATGATTGTTGATTATTTTTTTAGTGCTATTTTATTTCCTTACCTAAAACTACTTTCTCACTATGAATGCCCTTGAAATCCAATCAGTCAAAAAATCTTACGGGAACCTCATCGCCCTCCATGGCATTGATTTGCAAATTCACTCGGGGGAATTTTTTGGTCTGCTAGGCCCCAATGGAGCAGGCAAAACCACTCTCATCAATGCTATCATGGGCCTCGTGCGACCCAATTCCGGAAATATTTTAGTGTTTGGAAATGCGGTGTGGCCTGATGGGCTTGAAGCCCGGCGCTGCCTCGGTTTTTCCCCCCAGGAAATGAATGTAGATCGATTTTTTAATGTGCAAAAAACTCTCGAGTTTCAGGGAGGCTTTTATGGTTTCGATAAAAAAACCTCCAAAGCCCGCGCCCAAGAATTGCTTGCGCAATTCAGCCTCCAAGAAAAAGCTAAGGTCCAATTCTACCGCCTCTCGGGGGGCATGCAACGCAGACTTCTTATTGCCAGGGCCCTGATGAGCCAACCCAAAATTTTAATTTTAGATGAGCCTTCGGCGGGGGTGGATGTAGGGCAACGCCATGAACTCTGGCATTATTTGCGAAATTTAAATAAAGGCAACACCACCATTATTCTCACGACCCATTCAATTGATGAAGCAGAAGCCTTATGCGAACGAGTGGCCGTCATTCATCAGGGTCGCATTATTGAAATGGGAAATCCACACGCCCTCATGAAGAAGCACTTAAAAAGATCTCTTGAAGATGTTTTCATCCATCTCACGGGCTCCAAGATCTATGATCTTGAAAAAGAAGAGGAAGCTCATGTTGAATAAAAATTCTCGGGGCTTTTACACTTTGATTGAGCGGGAATGTTACCGTTTTGCACGGCTTTCTAAGCAAACCATTCTGCCGCCGGTGGTCACCACCCTTCTCTTCATTTTTATTTTCGGATTTTCTCTCGGTTCTCGCATTCACGAAATCGAAGGCTTTGCGTATATCATTTATATTTTGCCAGGCTTGGCAACGATGGGAGTGGTCACCAATTCTTACGCCAATACTTCCACCTCTCTTTTCATGGCCAAAATGGATCGCTCCATTGAAAATATTCTAGCCGCTCCTATTTCGCACTATCATATTGCTACGGCTTTTTTGATCGGCGGGCTCATTCGGGGCCTTGTGATTGGCGTCATTACTCTTCTCATTTCGATGCTCAGCGTACAGATGCCTCTTGCCCATCCTTTGTGGACCTTCGTTATTTTAATTTTGAATTCCATTCTTTTTTCTTCGCTCGGCATCATTTCAGGGCTTTGGAGCGAATCGTGGGATCAAATTGCCACCTTCACCAACTTTATCATCACCCCCTTTGTTTACTTGGGCGGTGTTTTTTACTCTATTCATATGCTGCCCCCCTTTTGGCAAAAGGTGAGTTTAGCTAATCCTATTTTTTATTTGGTGGATGCCCTTCGTTGGTGCGTGCTGGGCAAAGGCGACATCCCCTTTATAGTTTCCCTTACTTTTATAATGGGGGTCTCTTTATTAAGTTATTGGATTTGCTTAACTTTATTTAAAAATGGCTACAAGCTCATCCACTAAAGAGTAAGTAACTTTTTACATATTTAAGTAGCTTAAATAATTGAAAAGATTTAATCTTTCACCACAACTTGTAGTCTTTTGCCACCGATAACTTATGAGTATGATTTCTCGCGTAGAAACAGGCCTCTCCCAACTCAACTCTTGGATGCGAACGGCAAATCCAATTGGGCAGGCTATTTCCCATCCATCTGAAATAACGAAAAAGTCCATTGGAGAAGTGCCTCCGCAAATTGTGGATGCCTCGAATTATCCTCAACTGGCTGCCATGCTCACGCAATATGGAATGATTAGTGTTATTCGCCGTAAACTCATCACCCTTTCAGGCCAAAAAGGGAAAATCGTATTGGCAAAAAATACCGTGGGAGCCGCCGATAACAAAGGCCAAGTTTATTTAGGAGTGGAGTTTCTTCAAGAAAATCAAAATAATTCCTCGATCATTGCCGGAGTGATGGCCCATGAATGGGGCCATTTAGCTTCCGCCATTGCAAAATACGGATACGACAAACTTTCTTGGGATGAAATCTTTGAAATTCGCCGGGAAGAAGAGGCCTTTGCCGATGCCTTTTGCGGGCGACACATGCCGCTCATGGGTTATTCGGTGGAACCTCTTGTGGAATTTCTCTTAAAAGACAAAGACCGCCTAGGTTCTCATAAATATTACAAGCCAGAAACCCGCGCTCACATTCTGCGCCGCGCAGCCCAAGCCTCACTTGATCGTCAAAACTTCTCTCAACGCCTTTTTGGTTCCGCCGTGTATGCCAACCCTTACACCTCCATTCTTTTAGTCGCTTAATTGCGCCCATAAATTCTATTGCCAAATTCTCAAGCACCATGCTAGTCGCGGCAAGCAATTTTCACTTTTATTTCAAAAGAAAATTTATGAAAAAGACAAAATTTTTGCCCTTCATTGCCAGCCTTTTTATTTTGTCTTCTACGGTGGCTTGTGGCATCAAAAAAACAGCGGTAAACATCACGGCTCAAGTGATGGCTGCGGGAACTCCTGCGATTGAAGAAGAGGAAGACGTGGCTTATGCCAATCAAGCTTCTTTGGCTTCGCTCAAAACCCTTGAAGCCCTGCAGCGAAGCAATCCAAACGATTCAACCACCTTACTCCTCCTCGCCAAGTCTTTTGGGTCTTATACTTTCGGTTTTGTAGAAAATGACATCCTAGAAGCCAAAGGCAGCAACGAAGCCTTCGAAAGGTTGGCCACCGAGCGGGCAAAACGATTTTATACTCGCGGCAAAAAATTCGGCATTTTACTGCTCTCTAAAAATGGCGCTTTCAAAAAAACAGTGGCGGGCCCTCTGGATAATTTTAAGGCAAGTTTGAATAAGTTTAGCAAAAAGGATGTGCCCGCCCTTTTTTGGACTGCTTTTAATTGGGGCAATCTTATTAATTTCTCGAAAGATTCTCCTGAAGCCATCGTAGAACTCCCCAAAGTAGAAGCTCTCATGCGTCGAGTGATTGAACTCGACGATACTTACAATTATTCCGGGCCTCATCTTTTTTTAGGGGCCTTTTATGCCTCTCGTCCTCCCATGTTGGGGGGGCAACCCGAGGAAGCCAAAAAAGAGTTTGAACTGGCGATTGAACAAACCCAGCACCATTACTATATGGCAAAAGTTTTGTACGGCCAATATTATGGGGTACAAACCCAAAACAAAAATTTGTTTGAAAATATCTTAAAAGAAGTGGCAAGTGCTGATCCAGCATTAATGCCCGCTCAACGTTTGGCCAATGAAATTGCCATACGACGGGCCCAAATTCTGCTTCAAAAAGAAAAATTGTTTTTTAATTAACGATTGGGAGGATGATTCCATGAAATCCATCAAAAAAATTCTCTTTTTAAGTTTTGCCTTTAGCTTGCTAGCAAGCCAGCCCTTAAAAGCGGCTGAACACGAAATTAAATTCTCAGTGCTCGCCCCCGAAGGTTCTACCTGGGTCAACATCATGAAGGAAATGGATAAAGAGCTTCAAACCGCTTCTGGTGGGAAATTGGCCCTTCGAATTTATCCGGGCGGCGTTTCAGGCGATGAGAAAGACGTGATCCGTAAAATGAGGATTGGCCAAATTCATGCCGCCGGATTCACTGGCGTGGGGCTGGGTGAAATTGTTCCTTCGGTTCGCATTATGGAACTTCCCATGCTCTTCAAAAATTATCAGGAAGTAGATGCCATCCGTTCTAAATTGGGAAAAGATTTCGAGAGCCAATTTGATCAAAAAGGATTTGTGCTTTTGGGTTGGGCCGAAGCGGGTTTTGTGAACATTTTTTCTAATAAACCCATTAAGAGCAAGGCCGATATGCAAGGCACCAAATGGTGGGCCTGGGAAGGCGACCCTCTCGTCAAAGTCATGTATGAAACCTTAGGCATTGTGCCCATTCCCCTCTCTTTGCCCGATGTACTCACTTCTCTTCAAACGAAATTGATCGACGCGGTGTATGGCCCTCCTTTGGGAGTGGTCGCTCTGCAATGGTTCACTAAAACTAAATATATGACCGATCTGAATCTTGCCAATTCAACAGGCGCCATGATTATGACCAAGGCCGAATTTGCAAAACTTTCTCCCGATCTACAAAATATTTTAAGAAGCACGGCTACTAAATATTCGGCAAAGCTCATCAGCGCCATTCGCCAAGACAACGCAAAATCGGTGGCTACTCTTAAAAATACAGGAATCCAGGCAGTGGCAGTATCTCCAGCCGATCAAGCAGAACTCCAAAAAACTGCCAATGAAGTGCGGCCCAAGTTGGTGGGAAAACTCTATTCCCAAGATCTACTCAACAAAGTGCAAACTTATCTCGATGACTATCGCAAGGCGCATCCCTAGCATTTTCTAAAATTTATGAAAAAAATTAACGATTGGATTGGCAAAGTGGAAGGTTATCTTCTCACCACCCTCTTGTTGGTGATGATTCTTTTCGCTTTCACTCAAGTGATCTTAAGAAATTTTTTCAGTACGGGTATCACCTGGGCAGACGCTTTGGTGAGAAATCTCGTTTTATGGGTGGGTTTCATCGGGGCTTCGGTGGCTACCAAAGATGATGGCCACCTCGCCATGGATTTGGTCTCTCGCTTCTTGCCCCATAAACTTCGTAAACCCACTGCGATTTTCGTGCATGCAGCCTCTTCCTTCGTCTGTGCTTGCCTCACCTATGCGGCTTATCAATTCGTTTTAGGGGAAAAGGAATCCGGAACCCTTCTCATGCCGGGAGTTCCCAATTACTGGGCGGTTTCTATTATTCCCATCGGCTTTGCTCTCATGACCCTCCGCTTTGCCTTGAAGATCATCACCGATGTCCAAGCGCTTTTAGCCAAGGAGGCTCCATGACCCTTTGGCTCGGTTTAAGTATCGCCTTCATTGCCATTTTTGGAGCCCCTCTTTTTGTCATTTTTGGAGCCATTAGTCTTCTTTCTTTTCACAGTGCGGGAATTTCTTCTCAAGCCACGATCGTGGAAATGTATCGTTTGGCTTCCGCCCCCACCCTCATTGCCATTCCTCTCTTTACCTTTGCAGGATACATGATGGCCGAGAGTAAAACACCCGAAAGGCTGATCGCCATTGCCAAGCCTTTGTTCGGATGGATGCCCGGAGGCCTTGCCATTATGGCCATCGTCGCCTGCGCCTTCTTTACAGCCTTTACAGGCGCTTCAGGGGTCACGATCATTGCTTTGGGGGGCTTGCTCTATCCCATTTTACTCAAAGAAAAATATCCCGATAATTTTTCGATGGGGCTGGTCACCACCTGTGGAAGCGTGGGTTTAATGTTTCCTCCTTCTCTTCCCCTCATTCTCTTTGGCCTCATTAGCAACACCAATGTAGATAAGCTCTTCATCGCGGGAATTGCCCCGGGTTTTCTGATCATTTTGCTTCTGAGCGTTTACGGAATCATTATCAACCGGGGAGTGGCCGTTGAAAAATATCCCTTTAAATTTAAAGAATTGTTGCAAGCGATCCGAAAAGCCGCTTGGGAAATTCCGCTTCCCTTCATTATTCTTTTCGGAATTTATGGGGGCTTCATCACGGCTTCTGAAGCCGCCGCCGTTACAGCCGCTTACGTGTTTGTGGTGCAGGTTTTCATCTATCGCGATCTAAAATTAAGCACCGATATTCCTCGCATCGCAAAACAATCGATGGTGCTCGTGGGAAGCATCGTAGTTATTTTTGCTGTCGCCATGGGATTCACGAGCTATTTGATCGACGAACAAGTTCCCATGCATTTACTCGAGTGGATTCGCACTTACATTACAAGCCGTGGAATGTTTTTGCTGGTCTTAAATATTTTCTTGCTGATCGTGGGCTCTTTGATGGATATTTTTTCAGCCATTATCGTGGTGGTTCCCCTTATTATTCCTATTGCCAAAGAGTTTGGGGTAGATCCCATCCATTTAGGAATCATTTTCCTCACCAATCTTGAAATCGGCTACTTGCATCCTCCGGTGGGCCTGAATCTCTTCTTATCTAGCATTCGCTTTAAGCGAAGTATTGTGAACCTCTATTGGGTAACACTTCCTTTCCTTCTTTTACTCATTTTAGCATTGATTATCATTACTTACGTTCCTGAATTGAGCCTCGGCATTCTCCACCACATGAGTCCTAAAAATTAAATTCCTCTTTTCATTCTTCTAAGCAACTTTTTATTTTTCCTGCCGATAAGATAACCGGATGGATACTTTGTGAAGACCTAAAACCTTGAGAACACGCTCAAGGCTTTTTTCCATTTAAGATGGGAGAAGGTCTAAATTTAATGGAGGCACACGATGGCACCCCCCGCTCTACCGGGCTCACCCCCTGCTGTAAACAATGCATGCGATTTAAGCCCTATTCATCTAGCTACTTTCAAACAACTGCCTCCTTTCGATAAACTTCCTCCTGCCCAGCAAGCAGACTCTCAAGTGAAAATGTTCTATGGCATGGTCCAGGCCACGTTTGCGATCGATCAAAGCTTTGGCGATAATAACGAAAGTCTTTCTAGCATTGAAGTGGATCAATTCATTAAAGCAAATCCCCAAGATAACCCCGAATTCACCACCTGTAATTTTATGGGGCAAATTCGCTCGTTTTTAACGGACTTTCCCAAATTGAAAGCTGCTTTAGATAAAGGGCCCGATACTACTCCTATTCCTTTAGCGGGCCTAAAAAGTTTGCCTGAATTAGAGAAATTTCCCATCTTGAATGAAGAGGATTTTAAAGATTCCAATGTCGTTCAAAGCAAACTCAGTGCTTCTGCCCTCTCCGAGCCCTTCAAAAAATTGTTTTCGGAAAGATCTGATATACTATTTGCTTATTTTTTGGCTCAAGCTTATTTGGCCAGTGATTTAGATAAAAATGGGGAGCTCTCTCTCAAAGATTTGCAAACGCTCTTGGCCCAGAAAGGCCAGACAGGTATTGATGCCACGCTCATGCTCAGCCAAGCACGTGAAACCATTGCGCAAGCAAGCGAGTTGGGCTTTCAAATTCGGGGACAAGAAAAATTACCCCAAGATCCCAATGCCTTCGATCTCAGCACTTTTTTTGGATTGGCACAAGTTGCCGCTGAGCTGATTCTAGCCGATCCCACCTTGAGTGCAATTCTAGATATTGTCGCTCCCATCGCCGCCGATGGAAAAAGAAATCCGGTCCCTGAAATTTCAGACGGCTATTTAAGTGTGGAAAAGTTGGAGAAGTTAATCAAAAAAAATCCCTCTATCACCCTCGATGCCAAAAGTGCCTTCGAACACTTGCAAAGTTTAGAGAGTGCCCTTTCCTTGCCCTATAGTTTATGGCCCTCTGACTTGCAGAACCTCTTAGAAAGCGCCGGGGAAGACACTAAAGATAAAATTAGTTTGGTTCAAAACCTTTCTGAAGATTACCGGAAAACCGATTTCGTCATTCGCATGCTCGAACAATTGAGCGCCTCCCAATATGAACAACAAAAATTAGACCACGCAGGAACCGAAGGCTCTTTTCTCTCTGGCCTAAGTTACGTGATCACCGGCGGGCATTGGTCTTGGAACAAGCATTTCCAGGAAGAAAAACCTCAATTAGAAAAAGAGGGGCGGGATGCGGCCATTAGCACCTTAAAAGAAGTATTGAAGAAAAATAAATTTGAAAAAATAGAAGAGGCCATTGGCTATATGGCGGCAAATGGAAAATTTGCCGAGGTGACCCTCTTAAAAGGAGAATGCGAACTCGATCAATGGGTAGAAATTTCTAAAGAAACGAAGGATGTAGATCGCAATCAAAAGATCCGAGAAATGGCGACCTATTTTAGGGAAGGCCGCTATAAATTCTGGGAATTCCCAATTCTGCCGCTTCCCAGGCTTGGCAAGGGAGGCTTTTTTGAAAGGGCCTCTTCTTTAAGCAATTGGACCTTTAAAAGCCCCGAACTCATTGAAACACTTGCCCTCGATAATTACCTCGCCGGAAAAACTCCCAATTTATTCGATCTAAAAAACAACCCCGGTATCGAAGATTTGGCCGCTCAACTCAATGAAGCAGATCGAAAAACCCTTCAAGATCTCTTCAATAAACTTCAAAAGGGACAAGATGTTGAAGTAGAAAAAATTCCGGGTTTTCTGGTCTCCACTTCGCTCACTCCGGAAGGCCAAGAAGAAATTTTAGTGCAAACAAGGGCAAGCCTCACCATTTTGGAAAACACAAGATTGCTGCAAAACTCTGACTTGCAAGCACAATTTAAGGCTTTACCGGATGCTCAAGCCAAAGAAGCAGAATCTATTTTAAAGGGAGTCGCTGGCTTAAACATTCCTAAAGAAGCCGCCCTTCAACATTTTAAAGAGAGTAATTACCCGTCTAAATTCTATGACGAGGCCGAAAAAGTCTTTAAAAAAATGGGAACTCAAACCATGAAGGCTCCTGCTTCAAGATTAGAGGTTCTTTTCAGGGAAGCCCGATTTCCCAATGAAGCCCGGGTGAGAGAAATATTTAATCTTGCTCAACCCAGTGCTTTGGATAAGGCCGAATTTTCGGCTGCCGTGAAAGCCAGCAAACTCAGTGCTTCGAACCAAGCCAACTTGCTCGCCGCCTTTTTAATTCAACCCAACAACCAAATTGCAGAAGCTGCTCAAGATGAATTCTTTGCGATTTTAGGCTATCCCACCAAAGATCCCGCCAGTGGGGAATGGGATAGAACTAAAACTGGAAGCTTGCATACCGCCATTAAAAGTACTGCCGCTAAGGGCATCTTTGGCGTGGGTCTTTACACCGCTCCCACTGCCGTTGGAGGGGGTTTTGGCTGGGCCTTAGGTAAACTCCCCATCATTGCACGCGTTTTGGGCACTCGTAGCCCTGTAATAGGCGCTACGGTTTTCGGAGCCATAGGCGCCGCGTGGACTCTTTCTCCTTATGGAGAAGGCCTAAGAGATTATGCCCATCAAGGCCTTAGCTTCCCTTACTTTAAGTGGTCTGATTTTGCCGTAATGGATGCAGGCCGCGAAGCTGCCGGGCTTTATATCGATTTCAATGTAGGCCTCCAAGGCATGGAAGCCGTCGTGGGAGGCTTTAAGGCCTTGGGCGCTCTAGAACTAGGCACCCGCTTTGCTAACGCTGTTCGTCTGCCCGCCGGGTGGGGCGCTAGCGCGGGAAGAACCAAAAATTTCTTCTCCAATCTAGGGGCCCGCTTGATGGGTAAAACTCAAAGCGAAATCGCCGAAGAAGCCCTCAAGAAAGCCGGCTTAGAAGGTGTTCCTTGGGCGGCCGATGTGCAAGGCTTAAGCACTGCCGAACGGGTATGGGCCAAAGCCCAATATGAAACTTTGCAAGCAGAGGCCACCAAGGCGCGTGAGTTTTTTGCGGCAACCCATGCCGATGCGGCCGAACTCATTCAACTTCAGGAACAACTCGCAAGTAGCACCTTAAGCGCAGCGGAGCGCACTGCCCTTGAAGCACGGCTGAGCGCCACTGCCCAAAGGCTTCCAGAAGCCATGAAAACGCGTCTCATCGAAATCAATGTAAAAGTGAGAAGTTTTGAAGTGTTGGGTAAAGTAGGGCCTCTTCCCCAGTTTTCGGGCCGAATTTTAAGGCAAGCCATGAAGTGGAAAAGCGAAGGCGAAGCGCTGATTAAAGAAGGAGAAAGAGAAGCGGGGGAAGCCCTTTTAAAACGCGCTGAAATTCTGGTGCAAAATGGCGCCGTGCAATATGTGAATTTGCCCCGCATGGCCATGCAAAATACTCGTTTGGGAAAGGCCATGATTTGGAGCTTTTTCGCCGAAAATATCGATAATTTTACGCGGCCACCCACTCCCTTGGCCCCTGATTTTCCAGAAGATATCAACGTGGGAATTTTAATTCCCCCTCGGCTCGATCCCCCTCCAGCACCCAAGAAATAAGTTTTTTCTTAAAAGCCAAGCCTCGGGGGAGAGGGCAAACCCGAGGCTTTTTTTATGGCTTTTTTTTAGAAACTTTTATTTCTTCCTGCCGATAATAGCCTTAAGTCAGTGAACTCATTTTTCCAAGGGCACAGCTCATTCCGAAAGAATGAATCAGGTGCCCTATGGTTGATATTCGCCTCCTCCAAAACCTTCCCCCCGATTTTTTGCAAAATAGGCCCGAATTACAATTGGCTTTGAATTCAGATACGAACCGCGATGGCCAACTCGATCAAAGCGAGGCCGAGCGTGGCTTATTGACTTCCCAACTACTCACTCAATTTCATGAAATAAGAGCCCAACTTCAAAATCAAAATCTTTCCGAGGCCCAAATCGCACAAATCCGCCGAGCTTTAGAAAGCTATGCCCAAATTTTACAGGACCCTCGTAGCATAGAGAGGCTGCGCCAGCAAAATTCTTCTCCTCAACTCCGAACTAGCGCCCAAGCATTTTTATTGCGGCTTGAAAGTCAGCTTCAGCCTCGCAATTTAAATCTTTCTTCGCTACTGGCTATGCCCCGCAACTTCAGAAACCATATTTTACCCAATTACTTCCCTGCATTGGCGAGAGCACAAACGGCAGATGCCAATCACGATGGAGAAGTTAGCCTAGAAGAAATTTCCACCCAACTCCGGCGTGAAGACGATGAAAGGCTGGAAATAAGCCGTCGAGATAACCCCCGCTCCGAGGAAGCCATCCTCTCCTTAGAAAATTTGAACCGAGCCGCGCAAATCACCTTAATCATGGCCCAAGAAGAATTGGGGGATGTTACCAACATCTTAAGCAGAAATGAGCGGGCCGCTCGAATCGCAGATTATATTCCAGGTAGGCTTCAGCAGTTTAACCTAGAACATTTAGACTTGATCCCTCAAGCAAGCCGGGAAAGAAATGAAACATTCCGAATTCTCTTGTGGATGCGTTCTCGCCATTTGAGTTCTCCCCTCCTTTCCCATACTCGAGCAGATGAGCTCTTCGAAGAAAGGGTGCTTGATTTGCAACCCTTACGCCTTGCCCTTCTCAGTGCCCAGCAAGTGGCGCAAGGCTCCGGTGAAAGTTTAGCGGCAGATGCTTTGAATTGCCTCAATTGGTTAAATACCCTTGCTTCTCAAGCTTTTATTATCACCGAAGAAGAATTTGCGGCTCATTTGCGCCAAAATCCGCTGAATCTTTCGTCTATTTTTTCTCCTTTGCGCTCCCTCCTCCATCCCGGAACCAAACTAGGTTTTTTAGCGAATCTTTTTCAATCTATCGCAAGCCAGCATCATGGGGCCCAAGAAGCTCAAAGTGCGGAGGATTCTCTTTTAACGGACGAAGATTGGAGGCGGACCTTCGCTGAAATGCGGCGATTAGCGGAAGCCCAACATGCCCCTTCCGAACAAATACACATCTTTCCCCGCCTTTGGGAACTCTTTGAAGCCACCAAAGAAATTAATCCAGATTTTCGGGTATTAAGAACCGAAGAAACCACGAGAAAAGTGAGTGGAGAGGCCTTTTTCGCCCGAGCCCTGACTCAACTCGTTTACCTACGCCCTGAAATGGCAGTGGATATGGCAAGAGAGGCAAAGCTTTCCGCCGTTTTAGATCTGCTCCAAAATATTTTAGCGGAGGGCTTGCATGCCCAAGATAGGGCCCATGCCAGCAATCAAAGCGTGGGATATTTGCAAGCATTCAGTTTGTTTCATGCGCGAGGCTGGGTTCGACAGCATGCAGAAGGCACCTATCAAACTCGCCTTGCCGCTCTTCAACATCTTCGCGATGTAGTGCAAAGAAACCATGCCAGAAGCTTAAGCGAAGCGCTACCCGGCCTTCAAAGGGAAAATCGAGAACACTTTCGTATTCTCACCGAAGAACTTCACGCTCCCGAGCTGGAGCGAATCTTCAATATTCAAAACACTCGCATCAACGAGGAAAGCTTTTTAGATTTTTGTGAACACGTCTTGCGTTACCGCCCCCGGCCCGAAAGTGGCATTTTAGAACGCTTTCGGCTTTATTCGTGGCCCGATAATATTCATCATCTGAGCGATCTTTTCTTGAGCAATTGGCAACAACGAAATACCCCTGCCGCCACCTCTTTTTACGATAGCCTAGCAAGGTATTCCACGAATCAAATGATTGTGAGCCAAAGTGCGCTTGGGATGCACGATGCTCGTGGAAACGGGGGCTCTCTCTTCCCTCTTTTTCTCTTTCGAGATTGGGGCGATGATGAAGGCAGCCTCGACGGAATTTTTGATACGGTGATGGGCAGCACCCTTTCTTTAGGAATCGTGATGGGGTTGCAAGGGGGGCTTAATAGTATGAGGCTCGCGGGAAACGGTTTTAGTAACTGGTGGACGAGCAATCCCGCCAACGATATCCCATGGCTGGGGCGTCTTTTTGAGTGGATGGGCAGGGCAGAAACTTCGTCAGCTCTGGGCTGGAATGGCCTTGCGCGTTCCTCTTTTTCAGTGTCTCGAAGAAGCTTGATAGAAGCCAGTGGCTGGCTTGCCCGAAACTCAATTCGCATTCCTTATCGAGGGCTGCGCTGGCTCTCGAATGTTCCTTTTCAGCGCCTTTTAAGTTCCGCCGAAGTAGAAGTGCTCAATCAAGAAGTAGTGAGTTCACTTGAAACCCATGGTTGGAGCCTTCCGGCGAGGGCCTACGATTTTCCTCGTTTTCAGTCGGCCATTTTGCAATCGGGAAGGCTGCTTCACAACCCCAATGCCCCCGAAGCCATGGCTCGGGCGATTCGATTATCGCAAATACTTGCGAGCGACGCCGAAAGCACTTTTCAAAGTGTTTCCGAAATCGCCCACGAAACCGCTCAAATCGTGCCCCACTCTGCGGAGAGCTTGGAGCACATTGAACAGAATATTCTTCGTCTTTCCAATGCCGCAAAAAGGGCCCAGGCCTTCCACCGAGCCGTCTTTCTCATACGCAGCCCTTTAGGGATTCCTTTGGGCGAATCGAACAGCCTCGGCTCTTTGGAAGAATCTCTTCAAGGGCTTCAGAGCCTCCGCACCGAGCTTCAACAAAGTTTAGGCCGAAGCACCCTCCCCCCCGGAATAGAACGGCCCTCCCTTCGCAGACTCACAAATATTGTAAGTCGAGCGATTGATCGGATCGAGCAAATCAAAATCACTGCTGGCCACCAAGCCGCTTTAGGCGCCTCCGCCACTTTGTTAGGCATTTTAAGCTTAAGCCGAAACGCCCCCGTTGCCAACGTAGCCGGTAGAATGATGAATCCTCATTTTATTTATGCCTTACAATCTCACTTCGGGCAGAATAATGCAGTCTTGCTTCTTGTGGGATGGCAGATGTTACATAATGCGACGAGCTCCTATGAAGATCGGAGTCCTACCAATGAAAGCGAGTTTGCGTCTTCTGTTATTGTGAGGGGGGCCGCCGTCGATGAAAATGCCCTTCATGAAACTTACCTGAGAATGATGCATATGCATGGCTCGCGGGCCAGCTTTGCAAATGCTTATCCTAGCCTGTATGCGGATGAAGTAGCCGAAGAACCCCGCCGCGAGGCCCTTCCTTTTGATGACTTGCTTCGAAGCAATTTAGGAGAAGAAAATCTAGCACCTCAAAACTCGAGCTCTCCTTAATTCTTAAAATTCATCCTTCGAACTTTTCTGCCAACTAATTCTGCCGTTCTTTAGAAGGATTCTGTCTTTGGGGTTTAGCTGGTTTTTTAGTGCCAGCAGGGTTAAACTTATCTGGAATCACATCGTCTCCCCCGCTTCCAGCCGGCACCGCCCTCTCGAGGGAAGAAGAAGAAACGGCATCAAAATGCTCTTTTAACGCAGCACAATAAAAGGCAATCGAGCGGAAGCCTTCCAGCTCGACGCTTTGGGGGAAAAATAAATCAAAGGTTTGGGTATAGCCCATTTGAATCCCTGCGGGGTATTCCACTAAATCTCTTACTTTGGGAGGAAGCAGATCCCAGGCTCGAGGATCCCGAATGCGAAGAGAAACCACCGCTTTTTGTTTGCGCCCCCAAGCATCTTCGATGGTCCATTGATCGTTATTGGGATCGAGTTTAATCATATCTACCGAGCGATTCGTAAGCGCCACCGTAAGAATTTTATAGCCCGGCACTATCTCATCTAACTTTTTATCATAGGTGGCATCGATGGTGATCCCCCAGTTGGGCACATTGAGGCGTTGGGTGGAACTTGTTTTAGGATAATTTTCGCCACGGGTTATACACGCCGACGGAAAAAATAAAATAAGAGAAATGAAAAAAGGCAGGAGCTTTCTTTCATTCATAAAAGATCCTTTAGTTAAATTTGAAGCTGAGGGATTTGATCAACCAAGTGGCAAGCTACCTCATGGCCATCCCCTTTGTCCACTAACACAGGAATTTTTTGTTTGCAAATCTCTTCGGCATAGGGGCAACGGGTATGAAAAGCGCATCCAGGAGGAGGATGCATAGGAGAAGGCACTTCTCCTTCGATCACCTTTTTTCGAAGCTTCTTTTTCACCTCCAGCGTGGGCAAGGCCCACAAAAGGGCCTGCGTATAAGGATGCTTGCATTGGCTGAGATTTCGGCTGGGCAGTTTTTCAACAATGCGCCCCAAATACATCACGGCGATTTCATCGCTCACATGCTGAACCACCTTTAAATCATGGGAAATAAAAAGATAGGTGAGGGAAAAATTCTCTTTCAGATCCATCAAAAGATTAAGAATCTGGGATTGGATGGAAACATCTAAGGCCGATACCGGTTCATCGCAGACGATTAATTGGGGGAGTAGGCTTAAAGCTCTGGCAATTCCAATACGTTGCCGCTGACCTCCTGAAAACTCATGGGGATATTTATGGGCATCTTCGGGAGAGAGCCCCACCATTCGCAAGAGCTCTGCCACTCTTTGCTGCCTCTCAAAGCGATTTCCTTTTCCCTCGATCACCCAACTTTCAGCCAGGATCGATTGAATGGTCATTCGTGGATTTAAAGAAGAATAGGGGTCTTGAAAGACAATTTGAATATGCTTACAGAGTTGCCTGAGTTTTTTGGAAGAAAGCCTTTGAAGGGCGCTCTCTTCAAAAAGCACCTCTCCTGAATCAGGCTTCAACAAATTCAATACAATTTTAGCCAAGGTGCTTTTTCCGCAACCCGATTCCCCCACCAGCCCCAGCACTTTTCCTTTCTCAATAGAAAGATCCACCCCTTGCAAGGCGTGAATATAGCCACTCACTCGTCCGAGTAAGCCTCCTTTGATGGGAAATTTTTTCACCAAATTTTTAATTTGCAAAAGCGCCATAATCAATAATTAATGCATCTCACTTTTTGCCCTTCGCCCACATAGTTCATGTGAGGAATAGATTCGCTACATGCCCTCACGGCCCTCGGGCAACGATTGGAAAAGCGGCATCCAGAAGGTAAATGCCCTAAATCAGGAACCACCCCTGTAATGGTATGCAGCTTTTCACCCAAACCCTGATTCAATTGGGGAATCGATTCCATTAAGCCCAAGGTGTAGGGGTGTTTAGGCCTTCGAAACAAAACTTCGGTGGGGGCTTCTTCTACAATTTTACCCGCATACATCACCATCACATGATCGCAAGTTTGGGCAACCACGCCCAGATCATGGGTGATAAGAATCATCGACATATTCATCTCTTCGATCATCTCTGCCATGAGATCCAAAATTTGGGCTTGAATGGTCACATCGAGGGCCGTGGTGGGTTCATCGGCGATGAGGATTTCTGGATGACAAGAAAGGGCCATCGCAATCATCACGCGTTGGCGCATGCCCCCCGATAATTGATGGGGATAATCATCGATCCTTCGCGAGGCATCTGGAATTCTCACTTTCTTTAACATGTCGATGGCCTTCTCTCGAGCCTCCCGAACACCCAGGCCTTGATGAAGCCTGATCGCCTCTATAATTTGATTTCCGATCGTGTAGACCGGATTAAGGCTGGTCATGGGTTCTTGAAAAATCATCGCGATTTTATTCCCACGAATTTTTAATATTTCTGCCTCCGAGAGCTGGAGAAGATCTATCGCCTCCCCCCGAAGCACAGGATCTTTCTCTTCTGCCTCTTGCACAGAACCCATCTCGATGCATTTTTCTTTTTTAAGTTGAAGCAGCTCCGGCCATGTTTTCTCCACGGGCTTTTGATAAAATAAAATCCTGCCACTCTTGATTTGACCGGGGGCATCGATAAGCCTTAAAATCGAAAGGGCTGTCACCGATTTTCCGCAGCCCGATTCCCCTACAATGCCCAGCACTTTGCCTTTCTCTAAGGTAAAAGAAATTGCATCGACGGCCCGAAGATCCCCCGCTTCACTGTGAAATTCCGTCACCAATTTTTGAACTTCTAAGAGCTTCATGGTAAAAAATTACTTTTATTAAAAGAGATTAGATGAAAAAAATCATCTCGTCTCTTTTTTGAGATTAACTCTTCAATCTCGGATCGATCGCATCGCGCAAACCCTCTCCCACCAAGTTGTAGGAGGTAATCGTGAGAAAGATCGCCAGCCCCGGGAAAAGAGTGAGCCACCAAGCGATGTCGATGAAATCCCTCGATTGTGAAAGAATGTCTCCCCAACTAGGAGTGGGGGGTTGAACCCCAAAGCCTAAAAAAGAAAGGGAAGATTCTATTAAAATGGCGCTCGCCACCCCAAAGGTAGCCGAAACAAAAACAGGGGCCAAGGTATTGGGGAAAATATGCCGAAAAACAATTCGATGCCAACGGGCGCCTTGCGCTTTGGCGGCAGCCACGTATTCGCTTTGTCTTTGCTTTAAAAATTCTCCTCGCACTAAGCGAGCAATGCCCGTCCAACCGGTAAGGCCAATCACGATCATAATGTTGTAAATAGAAGGCCCCACAAAAGCGAGCACGGCAAGGATGAGAAAAAAAGTGGGAAAACAAATGACAATTTCAATCAGGCGGCTGATGAAGATATCTATTTTCCCGCCAAAGTAACCGGCGCAAGCCCCTAAAAAAATGCCGATGAGAAGATAAATGCCTACCGCCACGAAACCCACCGAAAGAGAAATTCGAGAACCATACACCATGCGGCTGGCCACATCACGCCCTTGCTCATCGGTACCCATCAAATGCTCCCAGGAAGGGGGAGATAAAATAGAATCAAGATCATACTGACTGGGCGAATAAGGAATGGGCGCCCAGACGATTTCTACGTCTTCTCGTTTGGCAAAATCAGCATTCTGAATCATCTCCGAGGGGAGCTCTGGATACTTCACCCAATATCGGGTGGGGAAAATATCTCTTAAGATGGGAAAATAAACCTTTTCCGCCACCTTCACATAATAAGGCTCGGAGTTGGCCAGCAGAGGGGCCAGAAAAGCCAGCGCAAAAGTGCAAAATACAATCCACATTCCTACACGCGCTAAGCTATTTTTACGAAATTCTTTCCACACTAAGGCCCAATAAGAAGGAGAGCTTTTCTTCTTATGGATAATCGTTTCGCTCGTTTTAATTTCAAGAGGCATATAAATCGTAAACCTATTCCCCTAATCTTTCGAAACTGATTCGGGGGTCCACCCACACGTATAATAAATCGGAAAGCAATAAAGAAAGCAAAGTTAACATGGCCTCGATAGATGCAATGGCCATGATCGTAGGATAATCGCGGGCGAGCACTGATTCAAATCCGAGCTTTCCCATGCCGGGAATCGAAAAAATTTGCTCGATGATCACGCTTCCTCCTAACAAACCGGGAAGCAAAGCTCCCATTAAAGTAACGAGCGGAATCAAAGAATTGCGGAAGGCATGCTTCCAAACAACTATTTTATGAGGAAGCCCCTTGGCCTTGGCCGTGCGGATATAGTCCTGCCGAATCACCTCCAACATGGTAGAGCGCGAAAAACGCGAAAGGTAAGCGAAACTGCCATACACCATGCAGGAAACAGGAAGCACGAGATGCCAACCCACATCGAGCAGCCAACGATACCAAGGTAGGTTTTCTGCTCCATCGGACATATAACCTACCATGGGAAACCAGTTTAAACCATCCGCGCTCGAAAAAAGCATCATGAGGATAGTTGCCACCCAAAAAGTAGGAAGGGAATAAAGAATAAAAAGATTAATCATAACAATTTTATCTACCAACGAATCGCGGCGTAGGGCGGAGTAAACCCCCAAGGGAATCGAAATAAGATAAACAAGAAGGATCTCGATCAAGTTGAGCGTGAGGGTAATAGGCAGAGCTTCTTTAATTTTACTTAAAACTGGCCGGTGATCTTTAAAGCTTTCCCCAAAATCAAACTTGGCGATTCTTTTGAGCCATTCCCAATATTGAATTGCATTTTTGCCCACATTCTCTGCCGCCTTGCGGAACCAATTCTGCTTCTCAACGTCTGTGATCCCAAACATTTTGGCATTAACCGTATGAATCAAATGCTCATACCAGCCCGGAATCGGCGTATCGAGGCCATAGAGCTTGTTGAGCTGATCGAGAATTTCCTTAGAAATCGCCTGCGCTTTAATGCCTTCGGAGGCCTGTAACTTCACAGACAAGGGGCTGCCCGGCGCAAACTTGATGATAAAATAAGTCATCAAGGTGATCCCCAAAAAAGTGGGGATGATGAGCAATATTCTTTTAAGGAGGTAAGATTTCATGTTCTTATTCGCTCACTTTCCATTCTAATACATCGAGCCCTCCCCGATAGACATTCACATTCGTAAATCTCTTGGAACGCGCCACCAAAGCCTGCCCCGTGTATAAAAAGGTGTAGGGCTGCTCGTCGGCTATAATTTCGTGAAAGCGATGATAGAGTTCGGCTCGTTTGTCTTGATCGAAAGTTACTCGCCCCTCTTCCATAATTTTGTCGGCCTCTTCGTTCTCAAAACCCACAAAATTCGAACCTTCCTTTGCCTGCGAAGAATGCCAAACCTGGTAAGGATCTTCATCGAAACCAAAGGACCATCCGAGGGAAGTCGCGTCGAAATCTCGTTTATTCACGCGACCAATAAAAGCCGCCCATTCCATGGTGCGAATATCGATATCCACGCCGGCTTTATTGAAATCTTCTTTCATGATGCTTGCCAGCCTCTCATAAAAGCGAATCCCCGAAGGAATTAAAAAAGTGAAACGAAAAGGAAGGCGCTCTTTTTTGATTTCGCCTTCCACCTTATGTTCAATTTCCTTATCCCGAATTCCATCCCCATCGCTATCTACCCAACCTGCTTCTTCCAAAAGTTTTTTGGCCACCTCGGGGTCGTAAGGCAAAGGCACAATCTTTTGATTGTATTCATAGGCCTGGAAAAAAAAAGGCCCGCTAATCACCTTCCCCAAACCAAATTCCAGCTTATTCACAATCGCCTGGCGATTGATGAGCATCGTGAGAGCCTGCCGCACTTTCTTATTCTGGAAAAAAGGCCGGCGTAAATTCCAACCAATAAAGCGATAGCCGGGGGTGTAATACTGATGGCGTACAAAATTTTGTTGGAAGCGGGGGCTATCGATTTGCTTCACCCATTGAATGGGGCGAAGAGAAGCCATGTCAATTTCCCCTTTTTTTAACTCTTGCAAGGCCACGGAATCATCGCTGATGATTTTAAAAAAAATTCCCTTGATCTCCGGAATGCGAGTGGGGTCCCAATATTGCTCATTGCGCTCTATCACAATTTTTTTGCCGGTGTCCCATTTCACAAATTTATAGGGCCCCGTGCCAATAGGATGGCGACCCGCCGGATTCGTATTGAAATCTTTTCCATCGTCGTAAACATGCTTGGCCACAATGGGAATGCCGCCACAAAACTCCAATGCCTTGAAATAAGGCCTGGCATAGGTAAAGCGCACCGTATATTCATCTAACTTTTCCACTTTTTTAATATCTTTGTAATAAACTCGAAGATGAGGCGCATCGACTTTGGGGTCTTGAATTCTCTCGTAGGTGTAGAGAACATCTTCGGCGGTGAAAGGAAGCCCATCGTGCCATTTCACATCTTTTCGCAAATGAAAGGTAAAAACAAGTTTGTCATCGGAAATTTCCCAAGAACTGGCTAGCCTCGGAATGAGTTCGAGAGTCTTGTTATCGCGATCTACCAAGCTATCATAAATAAAGCCGTTGATTCGGCTTTCATAGACATCCGTTGCGATAATTCGGTTCAAGGTATCTGGCTCTGCCCCTAAATGCCATACCATCCAAGTGGGGTCTTTCGGAAGCCGGACAGAGCAGGAAATGCTCATCCCCGCCCAAAGCAACAAAAGAGAGGAAAACAAAAGCTTGCGCCAAAAATATGGTTTAAGGAAGCGCATGAATTTTTTTTGCGTCAGGCAAGGGATTAAATTCCGTCGAAAATGGCAAAAATCCCTTACCCATTCCTACTTCAAGACTCTGATAATGTATTTCAATTTCATTTTTTGTTTTTGCGTCTTTTAAGCGAATGCGGAAAGGCACCTTTACATCCGTTTCCTTTGTAGGAATAAACGTGATCGGATGAAAATCACTTCCCTCGTATTCGTAGCCGAACTTAGCACCTTCTGTTTTAAGCGCCAAGTACACAATCGTTTTGGAGCTATCTTCCCAAATAATTTTTCCTTGAGGGATCACAATGAGGTATTGAAAAGGGAGAGGGCCCTCCCATACTTCGGCTTCTTGCAATTTAAGCGGAGGAATCTTTCCGATCCATAAACCCAAAGTTTCTTCCAAGTGCGAGGCCAAAGGCAGAAATTTCTGCATCATTTTCTCATGGAGTGCGCCTTCCCAATATTCTTTTTTAGAAAAATCTTGCCAAAAAAGTTGAGCTCCATCCGAAATTAATTGATAACGCGTGTTGGCAAAATCATCGAGCGTTTCAAAATAAAATGAAAGGGGAAACTCGATCTTTACCACTGCATCGAAGCGGGCTTGATGCCCTTTGATTCGAAGGCTCACCTTCGCAAAACCTCTGGCCCCTCTCATGCCTTGAAGAGAGTGAATCGTATGGGCCACTTGCTTTATAATTTTTTGCTGATCCGCTGGGGGCAAAGCTATGCGGGGTGGCCTTTTAGCCGTGCAGGCGAAAACAAAGCCGAGGCCTAAAAAAAGAAGAAAATAAAAAAAGCGGATTTTCATCCACTCCAACCCTATTCCCTCTTGGCAGGAAGATCAAACTTTCTTAACAGTCTGTTGACAAGCTTTTTTTGTCATTGCGAGGAGTTCGCCTGAGGCGGACGACGTGGCAATCTCCCTGTTAAACACTTGATTTCAGGTAGATCGCCACGCTTACTACGTTTCGCTCGCGATGACATTAATAGTTTGTCAACAACCTATTAATACCTGAGTCCTACTTTTTCAGAGAGTTTTTTCTTAAGGCGGGCAAGATCATCTACTTCGTGTTGGTTTTTATGAGGCTGGTTATTTAAGGCTTCCAAGGCTTTTTCATAATAAACTTGGGCTTTTTTTAAACTGCCCTTTTCGTAGAAAGCGTCTCCCAAATGCTCGAGAATGCTCGATTCATTAGGGCTTAGTTCATCGGCCTTGAGCAAATAATAAATCGCTTTGTTGATCTCTCCTTTTTTATAATACACCCAACCCAAACTATCGGTAATGTAGCCATCCTTGGGGCGCAATTGATAGGCCTTGCTTAATAAGCTTAAGGCTTCTTCGAGCTTTACTCCCTGATCCGCATAGCTATAGCCAATATAATTAAGGGCCGGGGCATGATTGGGATTCATTTCCAATATTTTTTTCATGATTTTGATGGCGTTTTCCATGTCGCCTTGCTTTTCGTAAACCACCCCTAAGGCAAAATAGAGTTTTTCATCTTTGGGATATTTTTGGATGGCCTCTTTTAAGATAGAAATGGCCTTGTCGTGGTATTCTAAACTAGTAAACAAAGTGGCCATCATATCGTAAAATTCTGTGATGTCGCTGCGTTTTTGAACGGCTTGTTGGACAATATCGAGGGCTTCTTTAATCTTTTTGCCATCTTCTAAAATCAAAACCGAACGAATCACCGCTTCTTTGTAAAAGCTCGATTCCGGAACCACTTGTTGAAAATATTGCAGAGCTTCTTCGTCTTTTTGTTGGACCTGACTCACCACCCCCAAATAATATTGAATGCGATCCGAGTTAGGGTTGGCTTCCAAGATGTTTTTAAAGCGTTGAGTTGCCTCTGAATAATTTTTCATTTCATAGAGAAGCAAACCCAATCGAAGCTGGGTGGCAATATCTTCTGGAACCAACTTTTCAAGGGCCTTATACACCTTCAAGGCTTCGGCGAGTTCGTTTTGCTCAAGGTAAATCTGACCTAAAGATTGCAGCGCCCTCGCTTCTTCTGGGTTTTCCTGAAGAATCTGCTTAAACACAACAATGGCGGCCGGATAATTTTTCTTGAAACCCGAATAAATGCTCCCCAAATAATAATCTCCCGCTATCGAATCGGGGATCACTTTTTTCATTCGAAGAATCACGCCAATGGCGGCATCGGGTTCTTTACGCAATACATGTTCACGCGCTAAGGCGAGATAAGCATCTTCCGATTTTGGATTCAGTTTTAAAATTTGATGATACTGGGCCATAGCTTCATTAGATTGTTTTTTGGCGGAATAAAGCTTGCCCAATAAAAGCAAGGCGTCTTGATTTTTGGGATCTAATTCAACCGCACGCTTCGCTGAAGCCATGGCCTGCTCAATACGATTGGCTTCCACATTTTCTCGCGCCTTCTCTTCTTCTAGAAAAGCTGAATGCGTATCTTGTTCGATGGCTTTATCGACTAAATATAAAGCCCCCTCTAAGTTGCCTTCATAAGCCCCTAACTTCGCGAGAATATAATAATAATAAGGATTTCCTTCGGGTGCTTTGCGGACGTTATTGAATTTTTCCTTAGGTTCAGAAAAAGAAATATTCTTCTTTTTGGCAACTTGAGGCTTGCTGGGCCCCGCCGCCAAAGAAGAAGCACAAGCACTTAAGGCTGTTAACAATAAGATTAAAAAATACTTTGGGTCGCAAATAGGCTTCATTCCTGCATCCTCTGCACATCATCTTAACATATTCATTTAAAAAATCAGAAAAAATTATGCTTTTAAGAGTACGAAATATTCTTGATTTCCCTCTCCACCCTTGATTTTCGAAGGATAAAGCCCAATTATTTCAAGGCTTAAACCTCGCAGCGCTTCACACACTTTATCTACAATTTTTTTTCTTTGGGCCTCATTTTTGATGACTCCCCCCGACGGGACCTCTTGCCTGCCCGCTTCAAATTGCGGTTTAATGAGGGCTAGAACGTGAGGGGAAGAATTTAAGATCTTCAAAATAAAAGGAATGACTTTTAAAAGAGAAATGAAAGAAACATCTATCACTATCAAATCAATTCTTTCCTTAAAATCTTCTTTCTTTAAATCTTTCACGTGTGTCTTTTCTTTGACCACGACGCGAGAATCTTGCCTCAGCTTCCAAGCCAACTGGCCGTAACCCACATCAATCGCATAAACTTTTTTCGCCCCTCTTTGAAGCAAGCAGTCGGTAAATCCCCCGCTCGAGGCCCCTATATCTAGGCAAATAAAACCCGCAACCTCCAAACTAAAATCTTTCAAAGCCCCTTCCAGCTTCACTCCCCCTCGAGATACATAAGGATGGTCCGCGCCCTTTAATTCAATTTTTATTTCTGGAAAAAATGTTTCAGAAGCTTTTTTTACAGGCTTGCCATCTACATAAACGAGGCCTGCTATAATATAAGATTGGGCTCTTTCTCGGGAAGGAGCGTGCCCCTGATCTGTTAAAAGCTTATCAATGCGAACACGCCTCGATTTCATGAAAACTCAAACGCTCGCAATGCTTCTTTGAGTGCCTCATGCCCCTTCTCCGCATAGGAACGGAGAGGAATTTTCTCTCGTATCGCTGACCAGGCTTCTTGCAAACTTTTTGCCCCTGCTGCCGGCCCCTGTGGATGGCCAAACACCCCTCTTCCTGAAATAAAACCAAAATCCGAATGCCCTATTTTTTGATAGACCCTGGGCAAGCTTCCGGCCCAATCACTGCCGCCCGGAATGGGAAGCGCCGGCAAAATATTTCCGCAAGGCTCTAGGCAGGCTTTCACATTCTGAAGAACTTCTTCATCGCTGCTATGCATGCGTTCTCCAAATCCCGCCAAGCCAATCATATCGGCTCCTGCAAGACGTTGAAGCTTGGTAAAAACTAAAGAGCTAATCCCAAAATCAGGAAGCCTTGAAAAGGAAGCCATCCCCGTAAAATGGCCCATCACCGGAACATGACTTTTTTTCCGCAAAACCTTGATAGCCGAAAGACCCGTGAAAATGCCATTCACCATCACACAATTCGCCCCGTTTTCCACCGCCACATCATGTAAATGAACTATTTGATCGATTTCATCGGTAATGCTGGCCAAATAAATTTTCTTCTGCCCCGTCTCTTTTTCCGCTCGAATTCGAGCCGTACTACAGTACTTGGCCCTTTCTGCCAAGGGAGACCATTCGCTATTGCCCAGCATTTCATCATCTTTGGCGATATCTAAACCCCCCAGCCAACTTTGATAGGCAATTTCAGCAAATTCAGCGGGGGAAAGGCCAATATTAGGTTTTACCACGCCGATAAAAAGAGGCCGATTTTCTACTCGTAGAATTTTTCTAATGCCTTGCAAGCCGAATTGAGGACCCTCAAAAAGTTTAAGATAAGAAGAAGAAAATTGAATGTCTATCCACTTGATTTTTTCAATTCCAGGGCAATAAAAGGGCCCTTCCCCTGCCGCCGCCGACAACAAATTAGGAATTCGAGGCCCAAAATTTCGAAAAGGATGGGCCACTACCGCTTCATAGCCCCGCCGGTCTTCTATTGAAATCTCTTTTAATTTTATGCACTTAGCACTATATGCCACTCGAAAATCTTCTGAAATACCCGGTCTTTTCCATTGGGCGGTGGATTGTTCGCAGCAAAGGTTTGCCGTTGCAAGCCTTGGATTCATTTTAGTTTCAAAATGATAAGTAAAAAGAAGATGCTCTTCTAAATTTAGCTCCTCGGGAGAAGCAAAAAAACCATCGATATCTTTTTCAGAAATCACTTCAAACTCCCATTAAATTCAAATTCACTTTTCTTTGTTCTCGGGGCCCATCTAATTCAATTAAAAAGACCGATTGCCAAGGGCCTATCTGCAATTTTGAATTTTTCAGAATGAGGCTTTGCTGAGAACTCATTAAGAGGGAAAGCAGATGACTATGGGCATTTTGGCGACCATCCACGGCCACTTGATTATGACGGTATTTTTCTTTCAAAGGGGCAAGACGCGTCAAAAAATCGAGCATGTCTCTTTGAAGTTCTTCGCACCTTTCGTTGATCACTAAAGCCGTGGTGGTATGAAAAGTAGAAACCATCAAAATGCCGTTATTAAATTTAGAACTCTCGGCAAAATCTTTTATTTCCTCTGTTAGATCGAGAATCTCCAAAGGATGTGAAGTCTTAAATTCTAAAGTATGAGATAGAAATTTCATTTAAGATTTCCGGTTCACCACATAATGGGCAATTTCTCTTAAAGGGTTAGCTTTTGCGTCAAAAATTTGCAAGGAGGCCAGCGCCTCTTCAATTAAAAGTCGGGCCCTTTTTTTGGATTCTTCCAAACCTAAAACACTGGGGTAGGTCGCTTTATGATTCGCAACATCTGAACCGAGGTCTTTGCCGATTTCTTCTCCCCCTTCAATATCGAGCACGTCATCTGCAATCTGAAAAGCGAGGCCAATCTTTTCTCCATAAAGGCTCAAGGCTTTGAGTTGGGGAGGGCTAGCACCGCCGAGTTTTGCGCCCGCTTCTACCGAAACCCGAATGAGGCGCCCCGTTTTATGCTTATGCAGCCTTTCGAGCTTTTCCAAATCGATCGTTTGATCTTCGCTTTCCAGATCTACCACCTGCCCGCCGGCCATTCCTTTGGAGCCAGAGGCTTCTGCAATGGCTTCAATCACTTCAATCAAGGCTACCGGAGAAAGCTCTGGATGGCGATAACGCGACATAATTCGAAAGGCCTCGGTGAGCAAGGCATCCCCTGCCAAAATGGCAACGGCCTCTCCAAACACTTTATGGTTGGTGGGTTTGCCACGGCGCAGAGCATCGTCATCCATGGCCGGCAAATCATCGTGTATGAGCGAATAGGTGTGAATCATTTCAATGGCCACCGCCACTGGAAGCACGCGTCTAGAATCGGCCCCGCAGGCTTCGCAAGAAGCAATCACGAGAATAGGCCGTAGGCGTTTTCCGCCCGCTCGAATGCTATAGAGCATCGATTCATGTAAACGGGCGGGCCATTCTTGCTCACTGGGAAGAAGTTTCTCTAAGGTTTCTTCCACCACTTTTCTTTTTTCTTGCAAGTAACTTTTAAGATTAAAACTTTGCATACCTAAGATGTTTATTCCGCGTCAAAAGACACTCGGTATTTTTTTCCTTCTGCATCTTTCATGAGTTTTTCGATTCGTCCATCCGCTTCTTGAAGGGCTTTTTCACAAAATTTTACCCATTCCATCCCTTCTTCAAATTTTTGCAGCGAGAGCTCTAAAGAAAGATCGCCTTCTTCCATTTTCTTGACGATTTCTTCTAAGTTTTTTAGGGCTGTTTCAAATACGAGTTTTTTCTCGGCCATGGCTGCTTTCCCTATCTTGTTAGGCCCTGATTTGCAAGGAGTCCCTTTTTTGTGAGCCTTAGTCCTTATTGAAGACCTGGCTCCACAATTTGCCGTCCGCCAACCAGGTTTCAACTTCAGAACCCACGGAGACCCCCCGATTTGTCTTGAGGGCCCGTTTTACTCCAGAACTATCCAAAGAATAAGTAATCGAATAGCCCCGTTTCAATACAGAGAGAGGGGAAAGGGCTTGAAGGGTTTTGTGTAAGGTTTGAACCTCGAGTTTTAAATGCCGCTGGCGGCTTAAAAAAGCGAGTTGAAGGCGCTCTTGCCACTCATCCACCCGTTGCAAAAAATTTTCCAAATTCCGCCGAGGATGCCGAAGGTGACTTTTAAAAAAATCGAGGCGATTCCGAAGATCTCCTAATTTCTCCCCGATTCTTTCCTGAAGGCCATCTCGAAATGCTTCAATCCATGAGACCATTTCTTCTTTTAAAGGGACGGCCAACTCCGCCGCCGCCGAAGGAGTGGGAGCCCGTAAATCCGCGACGTAGTCTGAAATAGTGATGTCGATTTCATGGCCCACCGCCGAAATCACGGGGATTTGAGATCTCGCAATGGCCCGGGCGACTTCCTCGGTATTAAAAGCCCAAAGATCTTCTAAAGAACCTCCTCCTCGCCCGAGAATAATGAGATCGATATCTTCCAAAGCATTGAGCCCCTCTAAGGCTTCTACAATCGCCGGGGCTGCCTCCAAACCCTGCACATTCACTGGAGAAAGCAATACTCCAATGTTGGAATAGCGACGCTTTAAAACCTGCAAGATATCGCGGATGGCTGCCCCCGTAGGAGAAGTAATCACTCCGATTCTTCGAGGAAGTAAAGGAAGCGCTTTTTTGCGAACTTCATCAAAAAGGCCTTCGGCTTGGAGCTTTTTTTTGAGTTGTTCGAAGGCAAGTTGCAAGGCGCCTAAGCCTTGGGGCTCTATATATTCTGCAACAATCTGATAAGTGCCCCGGGGCTCATACACGCTTATCCGGCCATTCACAATCACCTGCAAACCATCTTCCAGTTTGAATTTGAGAAGTCGATGGCTGCCCTTAAACATGATTGCTCCGATTTGGCTGTTCTCGTCTTTTAAAGAAAAATAACAATGCCCCGAAGAATGTACTTTACAGTTAGAGATTTCGCCCGAAAGCCACAGGCTCGAATAGTTCTCTTCCAAAAGATTTTTAATCTCACGAGTGATTTCAGAAACGCTGAAGATTTTTGGATTCATATCTCATGCTATTCGATCATGTGATTTCTGAAAAGTCTTAAAAAGATCCGGAGGCAAGGCGCACTTGAGGAGGCAACCGGAGCATACTTAGATAGTATGTGAGGATTGCCGACGAAAGTGTAACGCAGCCTATGGAATTTTTAAGATTTTTCACCCAAAAAACCAAGGGGCCCTTGACTTTCGCCGAGGGCCCCTTGAATGGGAGGAGTTATGAGCTTTGTAAATTATTTCTTTCTTCGTATCATCAACATCGGCAGCATTCCGAGCATCATCACCCAGAAAGAAGCCATAGAACCTAAAGATCCGGCTAACACACATCCACCCCCGGTCGTGCCACTTACGGGAATAGGCTCTGTGGCAGAGGTATCGGGAACAGTGCTTCCACCGCCTGGGCTTGTGCTACCACCGGGGTTGGTGCCAGCCGGAGGAGTGATCGTGGGAGGTGTTTGAGTGACTGTGCAAGTGCTGCTTGCGCCATCGCAGGTTCCGGCAGCGCCACTTCCATCGGTGCAAACGCTAGCGGCTGCGGCGTAATTTCCGGTATGATCGCAACAAGTAGTATCAGGAGTGCATTGAGTGACCACCGTGGGCGTACAAGTGCTGCTTGCACCATCGCAGGTTCCGGCAGCCCCACTTCCATCGGTGCAAACGCTAGCGGCTGCGGCGTAATTTCCAGAAGAGTCGCAACAAGTGCTATTGGCCACACATTGAGTCACCACCGTAGGCGTACAAGTGCTGCTTGCGCCATCGCAGGTTCCGGCAGCGCCACTTCCATCGGTGCAAGCGGTGCTTGCTGCTAAATAATTTCCGGTATGATCGCAACAAGTGGTATCAGGAGTGCATTGAGTGACCACCGTGGGCGTACAAGTGGTGTTGCTTCCACTACAAGTGCCTGCTTGGCCATTCACGCTGCAAGCCGTATTGGCTCCTGCATAATTTCCCGCATGATCGCAACAAGTGGTATCAGGAGTGCATTGAGTGACCGGCGTAGGCGTACAAGTGGTGTTGCTTCCACTACAAGTGCCGCTATGGTTTTGGCCATCTGTGCAGGCAGAACCGGCACTTTGATATTGGCCATTGGAATCGCAACAAGTAGAGCCGACCGTGCAAACATCATCATTGGCAATAATCGTCACGCGGCTAGCCGCATTTAAGCTAGATCCGCAAAGGGCCTTTGCACGCGTTTTAGATTTGATCGTGATATCTAAAATTTTCACATTAGGATTTTTTATATCGACCACGCAATTGTCCGCATTGAAAGCCTCTGCGGTGGCATCGATTGTGACCGAAGTGGCAACATCTTTAGTGATGGTAAGATTCGCTCCATCGGAAGCATGCGTCGCATCTATAAACTCCCCATCGTTATTGAGAGCATTGCCACTTGCATCCACCGCACCCACTACAAAGGTAGAGCCCGGTTGGATAGTGAAGCTACCCGCCCCAAACTTAATAAATTCCGTACAAGAACGATTGGTAGTGCGGTTGTAACCTTGGTCCAAATCACGGCGTAGGGTGCCTACCGTAGGGCTATCATCGGAACTGGTAACGCTACAGCTTGTGTTATCGACGGCATGCGCAGCGTTTAAAAACATCGTGCAACATGCCACACTGAAAATAGTAATGAATAATTTTTTCATAAAACTCGTGCCCCTCTTTAATGGTTTTTAAAACTCTCTTTTGTTTTTATCGTCTTCAAATTAAATTGGTTGCTATTCATTTCTCACTTTTCGAGCCATGCTGCGGCCTATTCCTAAAATTCCAAGTAAGATAAATACACTGAAAGACAAGGGATTCATTCTGGCCGCACCCCTCTCTAAAGAGCATCCTGCCTGAACGCAATTTCTCTTTGAAAGGCTTTTGCCGGCATCGTTGCAGCTCGAGCTCTCACTAGGATTCGTATCGAGTATGGGGCAGCCGTGATTAGATGAAAGGCCTGCTTGAGCTGGGCAGGCATCACTCTCGTTGGGCACCCCATCGTGATCGCTATCGCTAGAATCTATCGTAAGCGGGCAACCTTGATGGGAGCTTGGGCCCGCTTGAGCAGGGCATTGATCTTGATCATTGGCCACGCCATCGCCATCGCTATCAACAGGATTGCCTGTGCTCGCCGGGCATCCATGGTTAGAGCCGGGGCCCGCTTGAGTGGGGCAATTATCTACGCCATCAATCACGCCATCTTGATCGTGGTCAGCATCGCTCGGATAGGAATCTTGATTATTAGGAATGCCATCTCCATCAACATCATTATCACAAGCATCTCCCGTGCCATCGTGGTCGAGGTCGGCTTGATCGGCATTCGAAGTAGAAGGGCAATTATCGCTCGCATCTAAAATTGCATCTCCATCTGTATCGGTATTTACTGGAGGATTGCCAGCATCACACGCGTTGCCTACTCCATTATGATTTGAATCTTCTTGAGTAGGGTTGGCGTTTTGAGGGCAATTATCGCAGGCATCGCCCACCCCATCGTGGTCGCCATCGGCTTGATCATGATTTGAAATCGCAGGGCAATTATCGCTTGCATCAGGAATATCGTCATTATCGGCATCAGGGGGAGCTGGAGTAGAACCTTCGCATTGATTCGAAGCATTGCAATGCCCATCCGTTACATTAGGAGCCGTGCAAGCAGAGCCAGGTGCCTTCCATTGCCCATTATTGCAACAAGGATTGCTATTCTCGCAAACGGGCCCCGGAGGGTTTTGATTATTTCCGTTTTGATCCACCACCTGAATAATAAGCCCATCTTCTCCCGACGTATGATGGTTTCCATTGCCAGTATCGCAAAAAGCCTTGCTGGCATCGGACACTCGAAGAATCATGTATTGCCATTTGGAATTGTTGTTCAAAAGTTCGATAGCGCATTTTCCTTGCGAGGTAATGTTTATGGCATCAATGGTTACCGTGGCTCCATGGCCATCTACTAAGAGATTATAGTTATCATTTTCGAAGGTATCGGCCTCTTCTAAAATATGGTCGGTATCGGTATCATTTGCATTGGTGACTTGTAAGGTATCGTGGAGAACAATGTTGAAGGTTTGGCCGGCATCAAAACGGATCACTTCCGTGCAAGCGCGATTGGTAGTGCGGTTAAAGCCTTGTTCAATATCTCGACGGAGGGTGAAAGCGCTGCCATCATCTGCGGCTGATTTTACGGGGCAAAGGCGGTTATCCACAGCCCAGCTGGAAGTGCAAAAACCAGAAAAGAGACAAAAAGCAAACAAAGCATTTTTTATAAGACTGAAAAAGGATTTCATTGGCAGATACCTCCCTATAAATTCCCCTCCAATTTTGTTTATCGGCCCCATTTTAGAAATGTTGTGGAAAACCTTTTTCCGATCTTTTTCCGATCTGCCCGAAACCTTTTTTGAAAGCGGCCGATAACTAAAAATAGCGGGGGCACCTCCACGACATGGAGGTCGTCAAATGAGTATTTTTTCAATTCTTTTTCCCCAAACGCGAGCGGCGGTTCCGCAAAGCCCTGCAAATTCAACCCCTACAGCCATTCCTACTCCGTCTCCTGCAGCCCCAGCTCCTTCAGCAGCGGCCGTTTCTCAATCTTCTTCTTCGAATTGGAGATTTGTTTCAGAAGCGGAAATGGGAATCACCTTCAGAAATCTCAGCAATTCCCATGAAGACCCCTCTACTGGATGGGTTGCACGATTTTGTGCAGGGGCTCGTTACCCAATCTCTACGCGCACAAGTTTCACACCCGCTCTTTGTTATAGCCATGAAAGCCTGGGCGGCTTGCAAGAGGCCACCATAGGGAGTGTAACGGCTCGGGCTTTATTTAACTTTCGAGCCTACAATCTACTGAATCTCTACGGGGGGCTTCAACTCGGAGCCAGCCATTTAGGGGCCACGGCCAACCAAAATGGCACAACAGGGCTCATTTATGGCAACAATGCCCTGGCTTACTCGGCTAACAATTGGGCGCTTCTCACAGCCCTCAATTTAGGGGCTCAGGTGAGAGTGATTAATAATTCTCACCTGCAAATGTATATAGGACTCGATTATAGTTTGGGCCATAATAGTTGGAGCTTAACACCCGATGCCATCGATCGTTCACCCAATGATCCGCCTATTCCCGTCAATTCTGTTTTTCATCAATTAACGGCGGGCCTTACCCTGAGCTATGGCTCTCATGAAGCCAATTTAGCTCCTGTTGCAGCAGAGGATGCTCATGCCGCGGTGGTACAAAATGCTCCTTCTGCAGTAGAAGCAGCCCCCAGCTCTTCTTCCGAGGCCTCAGCCTCTTCTCCCAACCCTCTTCCTTCGGGGCCTACTATTACTCCCCCCGTAGCCCTTGCTCCTACTGCACAGCCTACAACAACTCCTGTGAATGTGAGCTATGCAGACCCCATAACTTTTTCTTTATCTACCCGCAGCAGAAATGCCGGCCATAATAATCAAGCCATCGCAAGATATATGAATGCCGCAGACATCAATGTAGATCTCTTGCCACACAATACCTGGGTTAGCTTTGAAATTTCCTATAGCAACCCCCGGCAGGCAAGTGTTCGGCTTTCTGCCATCGGCCAAAATGAAGGAAATGGCGCCATAAGAAGTTGGAGAAGCCCTTTTACTTCTACGCCACCCCCGCCTCTCAATGCCCAGCAAATTCATGCTTTAATCGAGAATCTGCAAAGAGCCGGCTTGCCGCGTCATGCAAGAACGCCTCATTCAAATTTCATTTACTTAACCATGAGCCGCGATGCTAATAACCTAATTACCTTAAACTCGTATTAGGCTTTTAAGAAAAGCAAAAGCTAAACCTCCTTAAATATTTTTTAAGGAGGTTTTTTATTCTGCTTCCAAATAAAAATATCCGAATAGTTATAAACCCTTAAATCATTATTTTAGGCCCTTTGCGGGTTTTACAAGCTTTAACAGCTTTTTCAATTCGATCTTCCCCCACGCAACCAAATTTAAAGTCTACCGATAACTTGTTTTGACGAGAGGAAAAGAGACTTCTCGTGGGGCACACGAAGAAACAAACCCCACCCGTTTCAAAAATCCTCCGAAATTAAAAAAGAATTAACCCTAAATCTTGCCAGCATACTTGCAAGATTGATTCAAAGTTTAAGGAGGATTCCATGGCCGGTCCAAAACCCATACTAGCACCCCCCGCACCTCAAGCCGCACAAGAGCCCCCTGCAGGAGATGCAGTCGTTCCCCCCGCGGAGGCAACTGACAAAATTATTTATAGTGATGCAAACGGGGTCATTATAGAGGGCTCTGATGGCACCAAAAGCCGGGGGACCGTTCTTGAACGTAAAGACCGCGCCGATGGAAAGGGTGCTGATCTCACCGTAGATGTGAATGGCGATAGAATCAGCCTCATCGATGAAAGAAGCGGCGCAACTCGTTTTTTTAGCGATACGCTTCCCCGCTTTGGCCATTTGCAACTCGATGCCCGTTGGGCCCCTACGTATGGCGGCACCACTTTAAGCAATGCCGATGTAGATCCTAACCATGGCGGAAAATATAAAGGCTACGATTTAGGTGTTTCTTGGATGTATGATTTTAATAAGTACGCTTCCTTAGGCCTTGGAGCAAACTTCTCCGGTCGTAAATCCACGGCCGATTTTAGTGGCGTTACTTCCTATCTTGATAAATCCACCTGGGGAGTCGGACCTGTTTTAAACATCAATCCCATTCCCCAATGGTTGCGCGTTTCTACGGCTCTCTATCTTGGCAGCAGCTCCATTAGTTCTGGAGATGAAACGGCCGATGGAGTAGACGGCGGTGGCGCAATTTATGGAAAAAATCCCATAAAATATAACATTAAAGATAATAAAGACACGGCCGTAGGATTTGCTCTTTGCGTAGGCGTGCCAGAATTCTTGCAAACCACTTATTTTGGTATGGGAGCAGATATTTGCTACAAACTGACTCATAGCAAGCATGATCTTACTCCCGATGCGATCGATCGCTCGGCTTCTGATCCTGCCATTCCGGTGGATGCAAGTGATCATGCTTTCTTAGCAGGCTTTACTTTCCGCGTTGGCAAAAACGCCCCGCAAAGCCTAGCCAGGGCAGAAGATGAATACTTTCCTGTAAAAGAAGAGGAAGCGGCTACCCCTCCAACAGATTACACTCCGACGGACGAGGAAGCCCCTGCTGAAGAAGAAGCACCCGCAGATGAGCCAGCACCTGTAGAAGAAACCCCTGCACCCCAAGCTCCTCAAGTGGACCCTGCCGTGCAGGCGATTGTGGATAATGTCAATTCCATTGAAGCCGATATCAGCAAACCACTTGCTGCCAACCATGAAAAAGCTGCGAAGGATCATCTGGCTTATATGTCAAGCAAAGATCCGGATAAAGCCTTAGCAACCGATCACGCCCACGCTGCTTTAGAAGAATATACGAAGGCAAAAGAGACATCGATTGCCATCGGTAATAAAGCAGGTAACGTAATCATCTCTGTAGATAAACTTTCCAAGGACATGAAAGCCGAAAGCAAAAAGCCTGCATTAGATGCAATCGAGCATATGCAAGCTCAATTGAAAGAACTTGATGCTGCCAAAGAAAAGGCCCGCCAAGCCGCTCTCGAAGTGTTGACGGCTTATTATAAAATCACAGGCTACACAAAGGCAGAGAATAAATGGACCCGAGAACAAATGGCCGCTCTGAAAAAAGAGGCGCCAGCGAAATAGTGAAATAAACGAGAGTATAAAGCTCCGAAAACAAAAAACCCGCTCACACCTTGAATGTGAGCGGGTTTTCTTTTTTTCTACAAAAATCTGTCAAAGTAATTTCAAAAATTCATCCGCACTCAAACCCATATCGGGCTTAAGAGAGGGGATTTTCGTCACAAGGCAATTTCCATGGGCTTGATCAATAAATCTTCGGTGGGCACTTCTTCTCCATGTTCCCGGAGACTTTCCACATAAACTTCAATGGCCTCTCGAATGTTCAAGAGAGCTTCTTCCACATTTTCAGCCTCAGTATGACAACCTGGCAAAGCAGGACAAAATACATGATAGCCGCCTTCTGCTTGTTTATCTAAAATAACGGTATAATTATAAACCTTCATATTATTCATTTAATCACAGATAATTTAGGCAAACAAGAGAAGATCCAAAGAGGTACTACTTCCTCTTCTCCCCTCCCGAAATCACCCTGAGGCGGCGGCGGGGCGAAGAACCCTCGAGCACTTCCATGATCACTTCGTCGTCATGCACCCCTTTCTGAATCTTGGCTTCATCGCGAGCCACAACATCTCGCGTCATTTCAATGCCGTAAGAAGCGAGAATGCCTGAAATCTCATCAAACTTTTCTTCGATCGATTCCTTCACCGATTCAAAGCCGAGCTTAGCCGCCTTGGCGCGATTCCAGAAGGCAAAGGGGTTGATATCAAAAAAAGTGAAATCATCTTCTTTCGGCTCAATAAGAATGAGATCGCCTTTAAAATTCTTATCGTCTTGATAGCGCTGAATGCCATACATCAAGCGGGAATGGTAGAGCGTGCGGAACACTTGGTTAAACACGCCAAAAACACCGCTATCGGCAATGCGATGATCGTGCGTTACATAACGGTTGCCATCGCGCAAATACTCCAAATTCACAATATTCTTAAAAGGCCGAAAGGGGTTGTAACAAATAATGAGCCCCGCGCCTTTATCCATGGCTAAATCGATATTGGCCGTTTGCCTCACGCCGCCATCGAGATAATCTACCCCCTTGATGCGGGCTGGCTTATAAAAGCCCGGCATGGCCGTAGAAGCCATCACGGCTTCGGCAATCGTTACATCGTTTCTTTCATCCCAACCAAAAATGACGCGATCAGAAGTATCGAGCTCCATGGCGGTGATGTATAAATCTTTGCCCCGCATCTTTTTGAGCACCTTGAAGTTGTTCGACATGCGGTTTTTCTTGATATTGTTTCGAAGGTATTTTTCCAAGGCCTGGTTATTAAAAGCCCCGCTAGGCATGGCAGACATAATAGGAGGAAGATCGCGGGTGGAATACAAAGCCCTCACCAAAGGCCGCAGCATCTGCTCGTAATTCGAGTAATTGGGTTCTTTAAAAAAGCGGAGGATGCCTTGCTTCATGCGTTTAGAAACTTGAGGAAAAGCCGAGATGAAATCGGCAATCAAGCCAGGAAAATAGGTGAAAGTTTTGTAAAGATATTTGAGAGGCCTTTCTACAAACTCCACCCAATTGGGGTGGTAAAGATGCAAGGGAGAAAGTTGTTGAAAACGATCGCTGGTGCCATCTAAGCTTTTTAAAATTTCTTCCGGAGGAATGCCTCCCGCCAAAGGAACCGCCAAAAAACCTCCCGCGGAAATTCCCACATAGATATCAAAATCAGTCACTTTTTTATTCACCAAAAAATCATTCAAGGCTTTTAAACCGCCTGCCTTAAAAGCCCCGCCCGACACGGCTCCCCCGGCAAGAACCAAAGCCGTTTTGGCATGAACTTTCTTTTTAGAAAGATCACTTTTTTGGATGATGGTAATCCCCATGAATCTCCTTTGTTAAAATGGCCCAGTGTGTCAATCATAATGACTAGAATACTGAATTGCAAAGGGAAATTTTAAAATCCCCCCTCTCCCCCCTTTGGCAAAAGGGCTTGGGGGATTTTGACGCAATTTTCACCAACGTTTATCGCGTAACTTTTGTAATTCACGGAGGGCACTTTTGTTGTCGGAATAAAGGCGAAGGGCTTCTTTAAATTTTTCGTAAGCCTCTTTTTCTTTTCCTTCTTTTAAGTAAAGGCGCCCTAAATCCGCTAAAGCATAGGAGGCCCACTCGGGCGGGGGCTTAGCATTAATAAAATTTGCATACCACTGACGGGCCTCCTCATATTTGCCTTCCATAAAATAAGTCTTGGCTTTGAAAAAACGGGGAAGATTAATATCAGGATGAAACTTTAACACTTGGTCAAAAATTTTGTGGGCCTCTAAATAATTCCTTTTCATGGCATACAAATCGCCCAAAATATTTTTAAAAATTACATTGTCAGGATATTTTTTAAGCAGATCGAGCAATAGCCCTTCTGCCTTGGCTGCATTTCTTCCTTCATAATAACAAAAGGCCAAAGAAGCCTCCGCCAAGCTTCCTACGATTCGCCCTTCTTTCATGGCTTTTTCAACTTCCGCCAGGCCTTGCGCCCGCTTATCCGAAAAAAAAGGTAAAAAATTAAACTGATTGGTGAAAACGCTTCTCCAATAATCGAACATACCCAGGCCCAAATACACATCCACAAAATGAGGGTCTTTTTGAAGAGTTTTTTCCAAGGCCTTGCGCGCCGTGTTCGCTTCGCTTAAGGCTTTCAGCACTTGGTCTTTTCTCATTAAGTAAAAACCGCGTATCCCTGCGGAAGCCCCGGCTAAAAATAAATCCCAGGCGGAAGAATCCGGATTTTTTAAGACCTTCTCGACAAGAGCTTTATTTTTCACGGAAAGTTGCTGGTATTCAGCATCATATTTAAAATCAAAATTTTCAAACATCTTAGATTGCCAAACAGCCATCTGACCGAAGCTTCCTAAGGTAGAATCCGGGTACTCTGATTCCAACTTTTTAAAATGGGCGATCGCTTCTTCGTATTTGCGTGCCAAAATCAAATCGCGCCCTATCACCCCCTGTTTTTCGATTTCATTCAAAGACGGGGCCTGAGAAGTTTGCCCCAAAAGACTTAGCTCTTGAGAAAAGAAAATCAGGAGAAAAATCCACCCAAAAAGACTAATTTTTTGACGCATTTTTATGCCTCAACCTTTGCTCGACAAAATCCATCAATAATTTTTCGGAATGTTTTTTGAGGCAAAAATTGATTTCTCGAATTCCCATCGGAGAGGTTACATTCACTTCAGTAAGAGATTCTCCAATCAAATCAATTCCAGCGAAATCAATACCCCACTGCACCAGAGAGCGGCCCACTTGAAGCGAAATTTCTTTTTCGCGGGCAGAAAGTGTGCATTTTTTCAATTGGCCACCACTATGCAAGTTTGCCCGATGAGACCCCTTTACAGGAACCCGGAGGAAATAACCTAAAATTTCCCCCCCTAATAAAATGACGCGCTTGTCTCCTTTTTTCACTTCAGGCAAATAACGCTGGCAAACCACAAACTCTGCCCCTTCTCGACTCAAAAGTTCAAAGGCCACTTTAAAGTTGGAATCGCTTTCCTGAAATCGGAAGATTCCTCTTCCCCCTGAACTATTGAGAGGCTTCATCACAATGCCGGGTTTTTGCCTCTTCGCAAAATTTTTCGCCTCTTCGAAAGAACGTGTAATACAGGTAGGAGGAACAAAATCTTCAAAACCTAAGGGGAAGATCTTTTCAGACAGCGCCAATACTCCTAAAGGGTCATTCATGAAGTAAACGCGTCCGCGCAGTTGAGCGAGCAAATATAAGTGATGGAGATAAGCCAAATCAAAGGGGGGGTCTTTTCTCAAGAAAATGGCAGCGGCCTGCCCTAAATTGAGCTTCAAATTCTTTTTGATCCGGTAAAAAGGTTTTTGACCTATTCCTAAAATTTCGATTTCTTGGCCTTCTCCCCAGAGTTCACCCAGTGAAGCCTCCCTCACTCTGGCCCTCTCTCCCAGGAGAGCGTGAGAAGTAGATAAAGAAAGGTTTGGCAGCGTCACGCAAAAAATGCCATAAGCCCTTTCTTGAGCTTCTCGCATCATAAAAAGGGTGCTCTCTGCCTCCGGATTAAAATTTTCCAGAGGATCGATCACAAACACAAAATAAGGCTTTTTTATTTTCATGCAAATCTTCCAAGTTAAAAAATCGGGACGCCTGGATTTATTCTTAAAGGAGGCTACCCATCTTTCTCGCAAAGAGGCCAAGCGGCTTCTCGATGCAGGAAAGGTTTTTGTAAATCATCGCAAGGTCATTATCGCTTCTTGGAATCTGGAACCCGGCGATCAAGTGAGCCTTCAAGGTGAAAAGGATAGCACTCCCTTTATTGAGCTCGCAAAGAATTATTTTTTAAAGGTGACCTTCGAAGATGACACACTTTTAGTGGTGGAGAAAGATTCGGGAATACCTTGCGAAGCAACTCCCATGGCCCTTAAGCCCGATCTTCCAGAAATTGTTTATCAATATATCAAGCGCGCCCATCCTGAAATCACTCACCCTACCGTAATTAAACTGCACCGGCTCGACCAAGCCAGCTCTGGCCTCATGGTGTATGGCAAAAACAACAAAGCTTTTCCCTTATTGGAAGACTTTAAACGACATCGTATTCATCGATGTTATCTGGCTCTGGTGGAAGGCCGTCTGAAAGAAGAGCAAGGGCAAATCAAAGTGCCTCTTTTAAAGTTTGCCAAGCAACGCGGTGAAAAAATGAAGGCCGGAAAAATTTCGGAAGGGGCCAAAGAAGCAATCACCCACTTTCGCATCTTACAACGATATCCCCAACACACTTTGCTGGAAGTTCAGTTGCAAACGGGCCGCACCCATCAAGTGAGGGCTCATCTAGCTTACCTGGGGCATCCTATTGTGGGAGACCCTATCTACGGAAAAAACGCAAAAAACAACAAATCCTTAGGCGCTATTGCACTCCACGCTTCAGAGTTGGGCTTCATTCATCCCACCACCCACAAAAAACTCAAATTCAAATCGAAGCCACCCAAGCATTTTCGCTCGCTCTTGAATCTGCAATTGAAAAAGATCATCAAAAAAACTTCCTAGATAATTTTTAATCGTTAATAGGACGCGGAAATTTCTCGGGTGGTATTGGTAATAATCACCACATTCGATTGTGTAATCGAAGCCCCGCCCATTTTTATGGTGACATTGTAAGTGCCGGTGGGCAAAGTTTTCACTTGAGAAGGATTAAAACTACTTACTAACTTTCCATCGAGGCCGTAAACTTCCACTTTGTCTTTAGAGGGGCTAGGGCTCGTCACTTTTAAATTTCCATAACCTGTCACGACCACATCTGTTCGTTCTGTGGGTTGTATGGTAATCTGGCTTGTCCATTCCCGGTCTTGCAACTTCACTTTCAGCACATAATCCCCCACCGGAATTTTAAGGGTTTCACCTGGCTTGAAAGTTTGCTGATAATCAACGCCCGCATCGCGATTTTTGTCCTTCGTCATTTTAATTTCGCAAGTATCTGTTGGAAGGGGCGTTTTTACCATGAGTTCCCCGTATTTTCTTTCTGCACGAGGTGCCACTGGATCTAGGGCGGACGCAACTTGGCTAGAAAAAACAAAAATAAAAACAAGAACTAGAACTCGATTAAAACCCTTCATAAAAAACCCCTTTAATACTTTTCGATGATATCTTCTTTTTCGATGCGGAGTTCTCCGTCGTTTTGAAACCCACGCGTTGGAATTTTAGGCACCAATACTAAATCCCCGCGCTGCAAATTTTCAAAGGCTTGATTGGCCTTGCTTTCGTGTTTATCTAGGCGAGTGAGGTGCCAACGGCCCGCCGGGCCGCATAGTACAATTTCTGATTTTCCATTGGAGCCCATTAAATTACTAATGGCTCGGTACAAATGCGCCTTATCTTTTTTGATAGGGAGCGTATCCACCTCGTTGCCGGCCTTTGAGGAAAAAATCATATAAGAATATTTCAGATACTGATTGTCGTTTTTTAAAATTTTATCGAGAGAATGGATAAAATCTGGTTTGGTCCAGTTTGCGTAAAAATGGCACCAATCCCGCGGAGTGGATGCGAGCATGGGGCATGCTTTAGAATGCAAACAGGGGGCATAAACAGAAAGAGACTTGCGCTCTAAAATATAATCGCGCAGTTCCATCAGATCGCGTGTATTTTTTTGCAAAGCCGGTTCTATCACTATCACATAGCCGTCACTTGCCAAATGACGTTGATAAATCTTTTCTAAAAATTTCACTTTTTCTTCGGTGGAAGCGTTTTTCCATTCATTGAGATAATTAGAAATGACGATTAAATCATATTGATCATTTTTTAAAAGGGTGTCGGGCTTCCCCCGCCTTAAGTCAAAGGTACGGGCCTGGTGCTGCACGCGGATAGAATAAGCCTTGGATCTTAGATTTTTGAGCATTTCTTCGTGCAAATTCTGGGCATCTCGCACGATGTGATAGTTTTGATCCAATGAAAGTAAATAGATTTCGTGCTTTTCGGATTTAGTAGCTTCTTCTCGCCGCGCTAAATAATCAATAAAGGCCAAAGAAAAAGTTCCGGGGCCACAGCCTAAATCCAACAATTTTATTTTGGATCGCTTAAAAAAGGAGCGCGGCAATCTTTCGAGAACTGCTTGGGCCTTGCAAAAATTGAGGGGAAGAAAATAAAGCAGATACCCTGCACGAAGTTTTTTATCATTGAGGTAATTAGCAGAAAGCTCATGCCTCTCACTGGTGAAAAGATCGGAAAGTTCTTTGGCTCCTTCTGCAAAAAATTTTAAATCTTGTGCATTAAATTCCTTGGCGGCAAAAACTTCCCTTTTCGTTGAAGTATAAAAAGTTTGTTTGAGATATTTTTTGAGAATGTTCTCAAAATATTTGGGAAAACTAATATTCATAAGCTTAATTCAAACGAAGGAAAAATCCCTTTTTTTTGGCTTTTCTTTCCAAATCTAGCAAAACTCTAACAAGAACAACAAATTATGCTTGTTTGGACAAGATTTTGCAAGTTTTGTCCCTTTCTATTTTTCTCTTGTTTTCTTATCTCAGCCTCGCTAAAGATTTCCTTTGATATTCTAGCTAGATAAACGTCTTAGACAAGGAGTATAAGGCTTGCAAAACTCCGAGGCATTTCTAAAAAAACACGAAGCGATGAATAAAATTCTCCTCCCTTTTGATTTAGGATTAGGGGCCAGCCTAGAAATACTCAAAAAACTGAAAGTTTACGAATCCTTCAAAAATAGCCTTTATCAGGGCACCAAAAATCTTGCCGCTTTTAATATAAAGAAATTCAACCGTTTAAAAGTGACGGGCCTTGAAAACCTCCCCAAAAAGGGGGGCTATCTGATCGCGGCCAATCATCAAAGTTGGCTTGACCCTCAAATTTTGGCGGTGAGTATCCCTCGCAAAATATGTTTTATGGCAAAATCGGAGTTTATGCGCTGGCCCTTACTGCGGCATTTCATTGAACTTTCCGATTCGATTTTCATTCGTCGAGGAGGCGATGAAAAAGCTCTTTTAGAAGTGGCGCTTCGTCTTGGGAAAGGGGATGTGGTTTGCATTTTTCCGGAAGGCACTATTCCCGGGGAAGAACAAATTGCAAGATCCGCCGTCGATAAAAATACAGGCCTTCTCGAAGGTAAAACCGGAATGGTCCGATTGGCTCTTAAAGCGGGGGTGCCCATTGTGCCTGTGGGCATCTCGGGTAGCGGGAGAGCTCTTCCTCCAGAGGCTTATCCTCGAATGGATATTACCCCCCTTCCCAAACCTTATTCCATTCAAGTAAAAATCGGAAGGGCACTTCATTTTCATTCTCATTCCGGAAAAAATCTCACTCGAGAACAATTAAGAGAAGAAACAAAAAGAGTCATGAAATCTATTTCAGGCTTAGTGAACCACGCACAAAACTACATACCCTTGGAATTACCTATGGAAAATATCCCTCAATATAACAAAATTGGTGTTTTGCTTCTTCATGGCTTTACTTCCAGCCTAAAAACCGTGGAGGGCCTCACTCCTTTCTTAAAAGAGCAGCATATCCCCTATCAAATGCCTCTACTGCGCGGCCATGGCACGCGTTTTCAAGACCTTGAGGGCATTGGCTACAATGATTGGTATGCCGATGCAGAAAAAGCCTTAACAGCGCTTTCTAAAACAGTGGATAAGGTTGTGGTGGTAGGGTTTTCGATGGGAGGCTTGGTCGGCCTCAAGCTGGCCATGGAACATCCAGAAAAAGTGGCAGGAATTGTGACGGTGGCCGCCGCCCTTAAATTTTCAGATCCCCTGGCGGGGCTCACTAAATTAATCAGTAAGATAATTCCTTATTGGCCTTCTCCCAAGGCCTTTCAAGATAAAAATTTAGCTAAAAAATCTAATCAAAACTACAAATGGTTTCCCACCAAAACTTTTGCCTCGCTTTATGATTTTTCAAAACTCATCGAAAAGGATCTTCCCAAGGTGAGGGTGCCTATTTTGGTAATCCATTCCAAAAAAGACCAAATTATCTCTCCTAGCGCCGCCAATATTATTTATGAGAAAGTTTCTTCAAAACACCGAGAAATAAAATGGTTTTATCAATCGGGGCATGAAATGATGCAAGACTTAGAAGCTGCAGAAGTTCTTAAAACTATTGATGATTTTATCTTAAAATTCTCTAAAAAGCCCGCCAAAGCACAAAGTTCATTCTAAACTAAACTTAATCGAAATTCGAATCGGTAAGGCGTAATAAGGCAGAGGAACTGCCCTTCGAACGGTCGCCAAAGCTTCTTCATCCAAAATTTCAGAGCCACTAGACTTCATTACTTGAAGGGCTTCAATATTACCGGAGGCTTGAATCACAAAACTCAAACTTGCCACTCCTTCAATTTTACGGGCCTTCGCTAAAGCAGGATATTTTTTGGATTGCTCAATTTTTTTTCGAATCAATGCTAATATCGAGGGGCTCGTTCCTATAGATCTATTACTTGAATTTGCTCCTGGGCCCGAATCTGATCCGAGCTTTTCTAAAACTTCGGAGTAAGCTTCAGTTGCAGAAGAAGAGGATGCTTCTTTTTGCGAAGTGAGATTATTTTTTTGACGCAGCAGCATTGCGTCATTTTTCAAAGAAGAATCAGGAGGAATTTCAGATTTTTCTTTGCCTTTTGTGCCTGTCTTTTGGAAGGGCTTCTCTTGAGTTCTTGTAAAAGCTCGATCGTCTGATGATTCACTATTTTCAGCTGTTATATCAACCCAAACAAATTCTTTTCCTCCTTTATTTTCTAAAAAAATGCCTTCTTTAGAGGCAAAAATCACTAGCACTCCTAACAAACTAAAAATTAAAAGATGCGTCAGAATTGAAAGGACAAACGAATTTGTAAACTTCTTTTTTTCCATTTCATTTTTTTAAAATTTAAAATCCATTTGAGGAAGATAGTAGGCGGTCCCATTTTCAGAGTAGGCTTTCATTTTCACTCCAAACACTTGCTCTACAGTTTCGGCACTTAAAACATGAGCGGCTTCCCCAAAGGCCGCCATCCGACCCTCTTGAAGCAGCAATAATTTTTCGCAGGCCCGCAACGCAAAATTCAGATCGTGTAAAACCGTTATAATGGTTAAATTCTTTTGTTGGTGGAGTTTTTTCAGCAAACAGAAAATATCGGCTTGATGTTTTAGATCTAAGTGCGTGGTAGGCTCATCTAAGAGTAATATTTCGGGTTCTTGGGCTAAAGCTCGAGCTAGTAAAACCCTTTCTTTTTCTCCCCCCGAAAGCTCCGTGACGAGGCGATTTTCAAACTTAAGACAATCGCTTAACTCCATTGCCTCGTGAGCAATGCGCCGATCTTTTAGACTTTCCCAAGCCAGAGGTTTCAAATGGGCCCAACGGCCCATCAAGACTACTTCCTTGACACTGAAAGGGAAAAGAACATCGAAGTTTTGAGGTACCACCGCCACCCTTTGGGCCTTTTCACGTGCTGAAAACTCTGCCATTGTTTTGCCCCGAAGAGATAAAGAGCCTGTCTTGGGTTTTAAATAGCCTGCCAGTAAGCGCAATAAAGTGGTTTTTCCACTTCCGTTCGCGCCTAAAACTCCTACAAACTCTCCTTCTTTAATTTCTAAAGACAATGACTGCAAAACGGCGTGGTCTCCATAAGAGAAACTGAGCTCTTCAAGCACATAGAGTGTTTTCATGAGCCTTTCCTTTTGAGCAGGTAAAAAAAGAAAGGGGCTCCTACAAGTGCGGTCACAACCCCTACGGGAAGTTGGGTCTGAAACTTTTGGGAGGAGAAAGCAATGCGAGCCACCCAATCCGCTAAAATTAAAAAGCTAGCCCCTCCTAAAATAGCAGCGGGAAGCACTTTTCGATGATCCGTTCCCATGGAAAGCCGCATCATATGGGGAACTGCCAAACCCACAAATCCGATGAGCCCTGAAACGGCAACCGTGGCGCCAATCATTAAAGAAGCGGCGAAAAAAACCCTTTTTCGAACTCGTTCTACATCTACTCCCAGAAGGGCTGCTGATTCTTCTCCCAAAGTAATCAAATTTAAGGCCGAGGCATCCCAAAAAAGGACCCCACTTCCAAAAAAGACAAAAAGAGCCAGAATGGCGATGCGGTCATATTCCATGGCTTCTAAAGACCCCACCATCAAAAACCAAATACGGTGTAAATCTTCCATAGATACCAGGGAATTCAAAAACAGAATCAAGGCAAAAGTGGTCGCATTAAATAAAACTCCCACTAGAAGTAAGGTATGAGGATTGAGTCGGCCTTTTACTTGTGCCAACCAATAGATAAGCAACATCGCCGCAAAAGCCGAAGCAAAAGCAATCAGTGAAACTGAAATAAAGGAAAGATGAAGCCCCACCGCCACCACACTTCCTAAGGCGGCACCCCCTGAAACCCCTAAGATAAAAGGGTCAGCTAAAGGATTTCGAAGCAAGGCCTGAAAAGCAAGGCCCGCAACGGCCAAAGACATTCCCACCAGCCCTCCCACTAATACCCGTGGGAGCCTTACGTCCCATAAAAGAGTTCCTGAAAGAGAATGAGGATCTCGAAAGGCCTCACGCAAAGAAAGAGTTTCTACACCTACGCTCAGAGAGAGAAATACAATTCCTACTATAAATAAAATAAGTAAAAGCCATCTCATGGCTGACTCCGGAATTCTGCCCTCCCATGAATGGCATCGAAAAGTTTATGAAGTTCCCGAGGAAGGCGAGGGCTGGCCCGTAAGGTTCCAATATCCCAAAAATAAATCTGTTTATTTTGAATGGCGGGAACTCCTCTGAGCTTTTCCAATTCTTCTTGGGCCTCCTGCTGGGCCCTTTTGCTTGCCTCACTTCCCATCGAAAAATCGAGAATGTATTGAGGAGCCATGGCATAAACTTGTTCGATCGAATAATTAGGATATTTGAGACGGCTTTCTTTTACCCCATTTTGCAAACCCAGATAAGGGGCAATATCATTCAACATATTTCCGGAACCAGCCACAATGAGAGGATGCTCTCCTACAATAAAAAGGGTGCGGGGGGCTACCCAAGAAATATTTTGCTTTTTGAGTTGGGCCACTTTGTTTTGTAAATCAAGCAACTCGGCATCAAATTCTGCCAGTATTTTTTGGGCTTCTTGGGGTTTATTTAATTCAGTACCCAAGGCCAAAAGGGTTTCCCTCAATTGGCTTAAGGTATCGGTTTGATAGGTCAAAACCCGGTAACCCTTACGCCTTAAGTAGTCGATCTCTCGCCGAGAGCTGTTTTCTGTAGATGTAATAATAAGATCGGGGCTTTTTGCGAGGAGCTTTTCTAAATCGGGTTGCAAATAATCGGAAACTTTATCAATCTTTTTGGCTTCAGGAGGGTAGTCACAATAAGTGGTGACCCCTACAATTTTATTTCCTACCCCTAAGGCAAAAAGAATCTCCGTAAGATTGGGTTTTAAGGAAATAATCCGTTCGTAGCTTTGCGCTTTCGATAAAAAAAGGAAAAAGAAAAGGATGAAAAAAAATTTAGGCAGAAGAGGTAGAAAGTTCGCGAAGCCAACTGGAAAATAAATTTTCCAAGGCATCCAAGTGAACTTCCATTCCTCGAACCTGAGGATGGCTACTTTTTTGTGTTTGGGTTTTAAGAGCCAAAACCCTTGCTCGGAGTTGTTCGATTTCCACTGCATAATCTTGAGGCGCCAAATTTCTAGTATGAAGCTGGTCTCGATCGCGAAAAATCTCAGTAAAATAAATATAACAAGTGGCTACTTCTTCAAGCCCTTCCATCGGAGCACACGCTTCTCTCGCTTGAGAGAAATAACGAAGCGCTTCCGAATATTTTTCTTGGTAAAGCGCTATCCTGCCTCCTAAAAACAAGGCAAAAGCATTGGGAGGCCTTGATCTCAAAATTTCCTGAACTTCTCGATTGGCTTCTTCAATTCTACCCAACGCGAGCAATGCCTCTGCTCGTTTTAAGGGAAGAGAAGAATCAAAACTTATTCGATAAGCTAAATCAAAAAAATTTAAGGCGGCCAAGGGTTGGGCGGCACCCAACAATTTTTCTCCTAAAGTTTTTAAATGCTCCGACACATGATTCGGAGTTGAAATAGAATGATAGCGTACTTTTCCATTTTCAGAAGCTTTGACTTCGGGTTTTGATAAACTCAAGCCTGTTACATTGTTCGGAAGAGAGCCATGAAGCTGGGCAAGATCCGAAGAGCTCGCTTCAGGAACTTTCAACTCTACACAACGACCTTGCCTTTCTGAATATAAAAATAGAGAACCCACTGAAAATCCTTCCATCCTATTTTAAGAAGAATTTTCATTTGCCACATTCAACAAAGAGAGGTCAAGATAAAACTGATGACTGCTATACCCTGGGGTGCAAAGACCTCAAATATAAATTTACCTTAAAAAGTATTAATCACCGCAATCGTTCCAGGGCTTCCGGTTAACACAAAAAGGGAGGGCCCATTAAAATCGACCCCTGCTTGCCCCGGGCGCATGGCTCCTGGACCCGCTGCGGTAATTCCAGGATTTCCAGGAGCAGCTAAACTCACTACCTTACTCATCAGTTGGGGGACTGAGCCTGTTAGATCCACCGCATAAACAGAGCTATGATTAAAACTCATCGGATAAATTCCTCCCCCATCATTGGCCATGACGACATCATCTATAAAATCAGTGCCCAAACTTCCATCTGCAATCACAATGGGATTAGTCACCCCTCGAAGCACTTGAAAAGGAGCGAGACTAATCTCCATCACAAATCCTCCACTGGCGCTTCCAATAAAGGCCTTGCTTCCATCAGGGCTCACTGCCCAAGAGCGAAAGGCAGGGGTAGAAAGCCCTAAATCGAGGGTAGCGATCAAACTTGAAGTTTGTGGATTGGCGGCATCGACGCTTGCCGAAGACACAGGAACTTGGTTATTAAAATCAGACGTGAATTGGGTAATTCCGGTATTGGTGATTAAAAGGTTTCCATTGGGAAGTAGAGTAAGCCCTGTGGTGTTAAAACCACTCGTTGTAAAATAAGGCGGAGTGGAAGGAACTAAATTATTTCCCTGTAAATCAAATACCTCTACAATGCCTTGATTCGCCCTATTCAAAGAAGAGCCGCTAAAAGCCAAGTTAGAAAAACTCACTAAAACCTTGGAGCCTACTGCGACGATCGAAGCCGGGTAAGTAGGCGTAAACGCCCCCGCAGGAATCGGTGTGGCCGGACTCCCATCCGCATTTAAAGAAGCCAAAGTGGAAGTGAGGGTGATGGGATTAGAAAGGGAAAGAGAGCCATAGACCGTTGTATCGGAAGGATTAAAGAAAATAAGCGACGTCGAAGTGAGCAAATAAGCATGGGTGGCATCTGCAATAAATAAATTACTAGGAAAACCCACATTATTAATTCCCGATAAACTAGGAAGGCCCTTGCCTGCAATCACTTGAAGGGGATTTGAATTTAAATCAACTGCAATCACGGCGGCCGGAGAATAGCTGGTGATGAAGGCAATGTTACTAAGCCCGGCAATATTCACGATATCAATATCCGCCGGAAAATCACCTCCCAGATTTAAGGCATTGAGGGTGGTTTGCCCTAAAACAGGAGCTAAAGGTACTGCGCTCGGGGCAGGGGTATTATCAGAGGGAGGTATCACGGTAGGAGCAGAGGTAACTACCGCCGCTCCTCCTCCACAAGCTCCCATCATGCTCATCATCAGCAAGCTTCCTAAGGCTAGTGCCAGTCTCGTTTTCACGTTGTACTTCTGTTTCATGGATGATTCCTCCTTATTTGGTTTAAACATTCTTCTGCTTCCAAGGCGGCTTCTTCCGTGACGTAAATCACCGTCACCGAGGAAGTAGAATAATAAAGTCTTTGAATTTCACGACAGCGCTCTGGATCTGGATGTCGGGATAAAACCTGGGGCCTATCCGTTTCTTGAAAAGGTAGTTCCCATACAAAACCCACTCCTCCCATGAAGACGCCCGTTTGTTTATTGGGAGACGAAAAATCTTCGATTCCAGCTCTCATAAAAAAATTGAATCCCCATAGCCCCGAATCGGGAAACCATAGATAAGAGGGGCTTAGTAAATAAAGAGTGGAAGAAGGGGAGCTTCCCGTAACATCTCCTCCCAACATGGCTTCTAGTTGAAACGCATGATGAGAGTTCAAATAGTAGCGATAGCCTCCCTGAACAAAGACAGAACTTCGAGAAGATTGTCTTGCAATCAAGCTTTGAGAGAAACTCATTCCTCCCCTGAAGCCCTCATGTTCCACAGAGGCTTCTAAATACAATTCTAGGGGTGAATTTCCATTTCCCTGAAAAGCAGGCATAAGCTCTAAACGATCATTCATTATAGCTACACTATTGGGGGGACTCATTTTTTTCTCCTATTGATGAATAATTGAAATAGCATCGAGATCAAAGCCTGCGGAAGAACCTCCTCCGCCTGAACTGAGATCTCGAATGCGAATATACAAGGCCCAAGAAAGCCCTACGCTTTGAAGATCAAAGGCATCTCCTCCAGCGAGATTAGGATCGCTTGGGCTAATCGTATTGGTATCTGGATTTGCAAAAACAGGATGAACCCCTGCACAACCCGGATAAAGCGCTGCTTGATTGCTGGCATCACAAGGGAAAACGGTAAAATTCTCTCCGTCTTGGCTTAAGGATACTTCTCCACGCTCTGCAAAAGGATTCAGCGGATTTCCCCCCGCATAAAAGGCATTTTCAAACACAATCAAGTCAGGCCCGGGCCCATTCAAAATGGGAGTGGCCGAACGCAAGGTGATTTGCCCTCCTGCTCCTAAAGACAAAACATCAAAACCGCCCATCAGGGCCCCATTGCCATGCGGAGGCCCCAGTACAATGCCCGGAAGCTGAGATTGCCCAAAGCCCGCTCCCGGGCCTGGAGTAAAATTCACGATTTCATCTACATAAGGATCCGAAAGAACAGAAGGAGGCTGAATAGGGCCGGGAGGGGCTCCGCAAATATTTTCTTCTCCCCCCCCTCCACAGGTGTCATTTGAGTTTGAGCAAGTGCCACAAGAAAGAATGCCCCCACAAGCATCTGAAATATTACCGCAGTTCTTCCCTTGAGCCGCACAAGTGGTGGGAATACAGGAAGGAGGAGGGGGAGTAATGGCTGGAGAGCAAGTGCCACAAGAGAGGGATCCTCCACAGCCGTCTGAAATCACCCCGCAATTTTTCCCTTGGGCGGCACAGGTCGTGGGAATACAAACGGGCGGAAAATTTGTAGGAGGCTCTTCAACAACCCAAGGCGAAACGCTGTTACGCACGGCAGGGGTTTCTAAAACAAAATAATAACTCGCCTTCGAGTTGAAAGCTCCCAACAAAATGCGTCCTTCTCCTAGCACATGAAGCTCTCCCGCCTTGGCAAAAGAAGCCACCCTTGAATTTGCGGAAAACCAACTTAAGGGTTCTGTAATTTCTCCGTGGGCTTCCAACATGACTATTTCGCCATTCAGAACCTCTAATTTTTGAAGAGGGCTGTTTTCTCCTCTTTTAAAAATTTGAAACGATTCTGGCGTTTTAATTTGCCCTGCTTGAGGAGAATCTAAAGGAGCATTTTCCATCAAAGCCTGCGAATCCCCGCATCCCGCAAAAAGCAAAAACAAAAAGACTAAAATCACTCTATTTTTTTTCATATCCTTACTCCTAAACTTGCAAAAGCAGATAAGCGCGGCAAAGGAAAGCCACGTGCATCTAGCATTTGAATATTGTTTACGTCTTTTACTTCGAGGGCGAAGTGCCAATATTGAAGGAAATCAAGACTAGCTCCCACATTGATTTGGGCCCTTTTTTTTAAAAAAGTGGTGTTTTGAAAATCGATGGGAAGGTCATCAATAAATTGCAAAGTGCCGTAAATCGAACCCCATTTGTTCTTCAAAGTAAGGGTGGCATTTGCTTTATGGCGTGGACGGCCAGGCAACTGTTGGCCGGTGCCTACGAGCTCCGCATGCAAAAACGTATAATTACCCCTTATCTCTAAATGCTCCCAGGGGCTCAGGGTGGTAGAAACTTCGAATCCCCAAGTATTGACGCGGTTTGTATTCACCGGCGCAATAGTAAAAGCACTAATGGGAACAAAAATAATGGAGTTATCAATCCGATTATAAAAAAAAGCCAGCTCATGCCGCCCATATTTATGCTCAAAATTTACTCCCACATCAAAATTAAGGGCCGATTCTGGGCGCAGATTGGGGTTACCTTTAATAATCCCCTCATTAGGAAAAAAGAGTTCATCAAAATTAGGATAGCGAAAGGAGTTCTCGATATTACTTTTGAGCGTCATCCAATTAAAAGGCTTGCCCTTCAAACCTAAGTGCAGAGCTACTTTCGAGCCAAAATCATTGGTATGCTCGTAACGAAAAGCGGGGTTCAACATCAGCTGCTCTTCTAAAAGAGATATTTCATCGGAGGCGAAAACGCCGTGGGTGGTTCTTGCATGAAAACCCGGAACAGGATTTCCTAAAAGACTGGTGTTATCGAATAAATCTCGTTTTAAGTCATAATTTAACTTCAAGGCTTGCACAGTAGGCCCTCTCTGAGTGGAATAATCCCAAGCCATTTGGCCCCCAAAGGAATGATTGAAATTTTTAACATCAATGGCCCCTCCCAAGGCAGGACTTGGATCGGTAAAATGGCTGAAATCGTAGCGATAAAAAGGTTGTAAATGAAGATTCAAGCCTTCTATTCCAATATTTTTGAGGCTGGAGCGAAACGTGGTGTAGTTTTTGAGAATATTTTCTTTTGCCTCAGGCAAATTTGAGGGGGAAAGCAAGATCAATTCATCTTCAGTGGGGGGAATTTGCCGGTGTGAGCCAAACCAATCCGTCGTGAGAGACAGCTGCATTTTTTCTGAAGGATTTCCCTCTATTTTTAAGAGGCCATTTTCACTCCAAAAAGCATTATTATTTCGGGTAAATTCTTGTCCTCCCCCAAAAGAAACTCCCCCAATAATCGTAGGGGTTGTAATAAACTTAAAATCTCCCGCACTTTGGAGGTGGGTGTGATCAATTAAAAAAGACCCATTTTTAAATTTTCTGGCATAACCTAAATTTTCCTTCAAGGTTTGGAAAGAGCCTCCTCCCCCCGACAGCTCAAAACTCTGTTTTTTTCGTGCCTTCTTGGTAATAATATTGACCACTCCCCCCATGGCATCCGATCCAAACTGAGTGGTAACTCCCCCTCGAATCACTTCAATCCGGTCCACGGCATCCAAAGGGATTGAAGAAAAATCAACGGCCCCGCCCTGAGCCGTATTCAGTTTCACTCCATCGAGTAAAACGGTTACTTGTTCGGCCGTGCTTCCTCGAATGCTGATGGTAGAATACTGCCCTTGGCCTCCGTATTGCTGCACATTGACACCGGGTTGTTGGGACAAAATATCGGGAAGGGTTTTAACTTTATTGATGAAAGGTTTGGGGTCGACCACACTCACAAAGCCAGACGGCTTTGCAGCGGATTCTTGGTCGCTAGGGGCAATCACTTGGATTTCCCCCAGATCGGGCGTAGAGATTTCTTCCGCCTCACTCAGAGCAACGAATGCTTCTGAAAAGAGGCATAAAAATATCCCAAAAATAAAAAGAGCCGCACGGGGGGCGGCTTTAAAGAAATCCATCGGCCACCGTTCTTTCCTCGAAGAGGTGTAAATGAAGCGAATGGCCAGGTCTCCTGACTTAGGGGATAGAATTTAGCTCCTTGCCTTCCCATTCCAATTTCATCGGAACAGTGACTCACGAAACTAAACTAAAACCCTTCACAGTGGCGGGACCGTCGCAGAATTTCACTGCGTTCCCTAAAAGCGCATTCACTTTGAAAATTTTCTTGGGCTTAGCAATGAGAAGATTGTTTTGTCAAGCGAGTGTTTCTGGTTGGCGAACCTCCACGACTTACTTACGCCTTTCGATGATGTAATCGGCTAGCTGAATAAGTGCCGTTTTGGCAGGAGCATCTGGGTAAGGGGCCAAGTCTCCCTTTGCTTTTTGAATATATTCAATCGCTTTATGGCGGGTGTAGTTAATCCCTTGATATTTATCAATTAAAGAAATAATTTCTTCTAAGTTTTCTTGGGAGGCAAGCGTATTCTCGAGGGCTTTCTGAATTTTTTCGCGCTCGGGTCCTGTACATTTCTTCATGGTATGAATAAGAGGGAGGGTCATTTTGCCTTCTTTGAGATCGGTTCCGATGAGTTTCCCCATTTCTTCATTCGAAGAAACGTAATCAAGAGAATCATCTGCTAACTGAAAAGCCATACCAATATGGTAGCCATAATTATGGAGCCTTCCTTGATCTGCTTCGGAAGGACGTCCTAGTAAAGCCCCTACGTGGGTAGAAGCAGCAATGAGCCGGGCTGTTTTAAAGTGAATAATTTGCAGATAGCTCTCCTCACTCAAAGCAAGATCATTGGATTTCACAATTTCCAATACTTCTCCTTCGGTGGTTTCGGCGGTTGCTTTGGTGATCACATCCAAAACTTTAAAGTCGCCATCATCTGAGATAATGAGAGTGGCTTTACAATAGAGATAATCCCCCACGAGCACGCTCGCCTTGTTTCCCCAAAGAGCATTGGAAGAGGCTTTCCCGCGCCTCAATGTGGCATTATCAATCACATCATCGTGTAGAAGAGTCGCGGTATGAATGAATTCAAGGGCACAAGCAAGTTTAACCGCCCGATCTCCTTGATAGCCAAAAAGCCGAGAAGCTAAAATACATAAAATGGGGCGGAGGCGCTTTCCGCCCGAATGGACAATATGGGAGGCCACTTGCGTGACCATTTCTACCGGGGAATAAATCTTGGCGTGGAGAAACTCTTCAACTTTTTCAAGGTCCTTTCGAATAGAAGCACAAATATCTTCAATGGAAACTTGAGGCATGCCGCATGCGTACCTCGGAGGGAATTTTATTGTCAAAGCATTATTTTAAGAAGCTAAGAACGCTGCGCGTATTATTCTTGAACTGAAAAATCGAAGACATTCGGAGAATTATCAAGCTCAAGAACTGGCTTACGCCCCATGGAGCAATTTCCATCAAACACAGCTCCCTCTTGAACCACCAGCGCAGGCGCCGTAATATCTCCATAAACTTCTGCGGGGGGATACATTTCAATTTTACTGCGGGCCTGTATAGTTCCATTCACTTTGCCGCGAATGCTGACACAATCTACTTCAATTTTTCCTTCGATTTCTGCCCCTTCTCCAATTACCAAATAGCCCTCGGAGAAAATCTCACCCCGAAACACTCCATTAATTTGTACGCTTCCCTCGAAAGTAAGTTTGCCTTCAAAACGGCAACCTCGGTCGAGTAAAGTGGTGGCGTCTTCATCCACAACTCTTAAAGATCTTTCTCTGTCTCCAAACATAAGTTCCTCCTTGTTCTAACCCATAATGGCGTTAAAAATTCTGTCTAAGTCTTCTTGAGAATAATAATCAATAATCACTTTCCCCTTTTTACCTTGTGTTTTTACTTTGACTTTAGTTCCTAAAACTTTAGTCATTTCATTTTCTAGAAAGCTCATTTGCGGATCTAGTTGTTTTGTCTTTATCAGTTTTTCTACTTGGACACCCTCTCGAAGCTTTCGAACCCAATTTTCAATCTCTCGAACAGAAAGTTCTTCTTGGACCACTCGGCGAGCCAACTTTAAACGCATTTCATCTTCTTCTACTCCCAAAAGAGCTCGAGCATGCCCCATGGAAACTTTTCCTTCAATAATGTAGCCTCGAATTTCTTCCGAAAGATTTAAAAGGCGAACCGTATTGGCCACCGATGAACGGTCTTTTCCTACGCGCTTGGCACAAGCTTCTTGAGTATAATGATAACGATCCATTAATTGTTTATAGGCCAAGGCTTCTTCGATAGGGTTTAAATCTTCGCGTTGAATATTTTCTACCAAAGCAAGCTCCAAACAATGATCAGAATCAGATTCGATGATCACGACAGGAACTTTCTCAAGCCCCACTAATTTTGAGGCTTTGAGCCGTCTTTCGCCAGCTACCAATTCAAGTTGATCTCCTTCTGCTTTCCGGACAATCAAAGGTTGGATAATTCCATTTTCCCGAATGGAATCTGCCAACTCATCTAATGTTTCTTTGGCAAATAATTTTCGAGGTTGTTCTCGATTAGGAACAATACGATTCACATCACATAACAAATAAGGGGTATTCTCTGCTTTTTTTTCTGCAGAGGGTGGAATTAATGAAGCAAGCCCTCTTCCAAGGGCCTTTTGTTGAAACATATTTTCCTCCCTAACTAGCCATCATGACTTTTTGGTTCTGCACGGAAGAATTTATTTGTACAGAATTTTCATTTAAATTCTTTAAAAGAACTTCTTTTGCTAGTTCCAGATAGGCTCGAGAGCCTTTCGATCGGATATCGTACATTAAAATAGGTTTTCCGTGAGAAGGGCTTTCGCTTAACTTTACATTTCGTGGAATTACCGATTTAAATATTTTATCTGGAAAATAATTACTAATTTCTTGAACCACTTGATGAGACAAATTATTGCGAGGATCAAACATGGTGAGTAAAATCCCCTCGATTTCAAGCTTAGGATTTAAATTTTCTTTGATTAACTGAATCGTTTTAAGAAGCTCTCCCAACCCCTCTAGAGCATAGTATTCGCACTGAACGGGAATAATCACCGAATCCGCACAAGTTAATGCGTTCACTGTTAAAAGGCTTAAAGTAGGCGGGCAATCAATTAAAATAAAATCATAGCGATCCACAATCTGCTCAAGGGCTTTTTTGAGCTTCAACTCTCTTGAAAATTGGCTAATTAATTCCAAATCGGCAGCAACCAAATCAGAATTAGAGGGAATCACATGCAAAAAATCGAGAGCGGTTGGCACAATTACATCTTCAACGGATGCAGCACCTATTAAAACATGATAGATATTTTTTGGATATTCTTGTTTAAGCAAGCCCAAGCCACTGCAAGAGTTTCCCTGAGGATCAAGATCTACCAAAAGAGTAGGCCTCTCCGCAGCTGCCAAGCAGGCGGCAAGATTAACGGCAGTGGTAGTTTTACCTACACCACCTTTTTGATTTGAAATAGAAATGATTCGTCCCACCTGACCCCTAAATTTGAAGGTGAGCAACAAATATAAGATTTAAATACACAATTATAATAAAAATTGCAATCTTTTCTATTCAAACATACATTTTTTTCTAAAAATTAGAATTTTTCTTTTGATTTTGCTCCATGGGAGCAGATAGGAAATTTCTTTTTCACATTCATATTCTGTATTTTGACTAACTTTCATTTCCTCACTTTGTTTCTCCGATAACATCAAGAGCAGTCGACCTTGTTTACTTAACAATGAAGAACCAAGAAGCATGAGATCTTCCCCAGAAATTGTTGCACGTGAAACAATGATCTCAATATTTTTCTCCGAAAGAATTTTCAAAGGTTTTTTTACATCTATATGTTCCGGAATAATTTCTACATTCGTTAAATCTAATTCACGCATTATTGTTTTAAGGAAGGCCGATTTCTTTTTATCAGATTCAACTAAGATTAAATCTCTCTTCGAGTTTAGTATCGCTAGCACTAAGCCTGGAAATCCACCTCCAGAACCAAAATCTAGGATCTTTTTTTCTGAAATTAAAGAAGAGAGATAAATACAATCCAAAAAGTTTTTTTCAATCGATACTGCAGACTCTCTATGGGCTGACAAGTTAATCGTTTTATTCCATTTCAAAAAAAGGAGCTGATAAGTCGCTAATAATTTAATCTGTAATGGGCCTGGAAGATGGAGACTTAAGTCCTCTATTCCTTGCACGAGTTTTTCTTCAATCTCATTCATGGGGGCTTAAGTCATCGGGTGAAAAGTCTCCACTTCTATTTTTATTTTTCTTTAGATGAATCATTAGAATAGAAATGGCTGCGGGAGTAATTCCAGATATTCTCGAGGCCTGCCCTAAGGTAAGGGGACGTATTTTTTCTAATTTTTCGACCACTTCCTTGGAAAGTCCCGACAAGCCCAAATAAGTAAAGCTTTGGGGAATATGCAATTTATCGAGCGAGTTAAATTTATCAATAAACTCTTCCTGCTTTGAAATATAGCCATCATATTTAACAGAAATTTCAACCTGCTCTTTTGTCTCAAAGGAAGCTTTTTCAAAGGAAAGCATTTTATCTGGAAAAAGAAGTATCAAATCTTCAAATTTAATTTCAGGGCGTCTCAAAAATTCCTCAAAAGTGGTAGGCCTTTTTATTTCTGATAAGCCTTTCGATTTAAGCATCAGATTTATCTCGGGTGTTGGGGTAACTTTATTTCTAGAAATAAATTCTTTAATAAGTTCAATGGATTTTCTCTTTTCTTCAAATAGAGCCCAATCTTCATCGCTCACCAAACCTATTTTTCTTCCCATTTCTCTGAGCCTAAGATCCGCATTATCTTCTCTCAAAATAAGGCGATGTTCGGCTCTTGAAGTAAACATTCGATAAGGCTCTTGTGTGCCTTTGGTTACTAAATCATCAATTAATACGCCTATATAAGCTTTGGAACGCGGAAAAATAATAGCCTCTTCTCCTCTTAAACGTTGAACCGCATTAATCCCCGCCATGATTCCTTGAGCTGCCGCCTCCTCATAGCCCGAAGTGCCATTAATTTGCCCTGCCAAAAAAAGATTTTTTACTCTTTTGGTTTCTAAAGAAGGAAATAGTTGAGTGGGAGGCAAACAATCATATTCCACAGCATAACCCGGGCGAACCATTTCAGCCTTTTCTAGGCCTGAAATAGTCTGAAGCATTTTTAATTGGATATCGATGGGAAGACTTGTAGATAAGCCGTTCACGTAAATCTCATGGGTATGATGGCCTTCGGGTTCTAAAAAAATTTGATGGCGGTCTTTATCTTTAAAACGCATTACCTTATCTTCAATAGACGGACAATATCGAGGACCTATGCTTTTAATCGCTCCATTATACATAGGAGAGCGATGGATTCCACTCCGTATAAGATCATGGGTTTTCTTATTCGTGTAAGTGATATAACAAGGAACCTGCACTTGTTCGATATTTGTATTGGAAAAGGAAAAACGTCGAATGGGATGATCACCTGGCTGAGCTTCAGTAACACTAAAATCAAGAGTTCTAGAATCTAAGCGCGGTGGAGTTCCTGTTTTCATTCTCACCAACTCAAAGCCTAAATTTTTTAAATTTTCTGATAAAGCAAAACTCGCAGTATCTCCGGCCCGTCCCCCCGTTTGCTTTTTATCTCCATAATGCATAAGACCATTCATGAAGGTCCCTGTTGTTAAAATTACTACCTTGGCTTCAAAATAGACCCCAAAATTACTAAGAACCCCCTTCACAGAGTTGTTTTCGACAATCAATTGATCGGCAAAACCTTGCTTAATATGCAAGCGAGGGGTGGTTTCTAAAACTCTTCTCATTCTGGTTTTATATTGTAATTTATCACATTGAGCTCGACTTGCCTGAACCGCCGGGCCTTTTTTAGTATTCAGCCTTCGAAATTGAATCCCGGTGGCATCGGTGATTTTACCCATCTCACCTCCCAGGGCATCAATTTCCTTTACTAAATGCCCCTTCCCCAAACCCCCAATCGCTGGATTGCAACTCATTTGGGCAATATTATCCACATTCGAAGTTAACAAAAGGGTTTCATGGCCTGTCCTCGCAGTTGCCAAAGCGGCCTCACAACCTGCATGCCCGGCTCCCACTATAATGACATCATATTTTTTATCTGAAAGAATCATATTAAAAGGCACTTGTTTCACGTGAAACCAATATTAAGTTTAATTAATAATAATTAATATTACTTAATATAATATATACTTTTGTTCGCCGAGCTCTGGGGTTTAGAACAAAGTAGATCTAGTTTCAATATAGTATTTCAACTTTTTATTCATACGAGAGTGAGAATTAAAGTGCTAAGTGCAATCCTTGGGATTCAAAAGGTGAAAAAAAAATGAGAATACTTTTTAGTATTCAACAAAAATCATTCATGAAAAGCCATTCATCAGAATTTTTAAGAACGCCAAAACGGGATCGCCTAAAACTTAAAGCCCCGGCTCTTCAAAAAATGACGCACTTTTTCGCGTCAAAAAAAATAAAGCATGCGTCATGCCTTGTTATGAAAATTTTACTTACCAATACAAAATCGATTAAAAATATCTTCTAAAATGTGCTCTGTGCTTACTTCTCCGATGATTTCTCCAATGTAATTGGCGGCATGGCTAAGATCCGCGCTAATCAACTCAGGGGAGGCCTTTTGATTGAGCGACAGAATGGCATTTTCTAGACAAAAAGCGGCTTGCTGCAAGGCTTGTTTATGACGCAATTGATTAATCATGACCTGAGATCCTTTTTCAAAATCTGCCACCCCAAAAAGTTCGGGAATTTTATTTTCTAACTCTCGAAGCCCCTGGCCTGTTTTAGCAGAAATTTTTAAATAAGATGCGGAAGCAAGGTGAGGGAGCTTCTCTCCTATTTGCCAGAGGAAGGGCAAATCTGACTTATTCAAAAGAAAAAAAGTCTTTTTAGCCGACACCAGTTTAATGAGATCAAAATCAGCTTCTTCTAAGGGAAGAGAAGGGTCTAATAACAATAAAACGAGATCGGCTTTTTCAAGCCAGGCTTTCGAGCGATAAATACCTTCTTTTTCCACGCTTTCATGCGCTTTTCGAATGCCCGCTGTATCGATAAGGCGTAAAGAAAGGCCCCCTAAATTAATTCTTTTTTCAATCGAATCGCGAGTGGTGCCAGGCTGATGATGAACGATAGCTGCTTCTTCATGCACCAAGGCATTGAGCAGGCTACTTTTTCCTACGTTAGGCTTTCCAATCAAAACCACCAAAGGCCCTTCTCGAATGATTCGACCTAAATCATAATCTGCTATCCATTTTTTTAAGGGATGAAGGATACTTTCTAGAAGGTCTTTCATCTTAGAAAATTGCAAGATTTCAATATCTTCCTCTGGAAAATCAATGGCTGCTTCTAGCTGGACTAAGGCCTCTAACAATTTTTTTCGAAGCTCTGCCACGGGGCGAGAAAGGGCGCCTGCCCACTGAGCCTGAGCGAGTTGCAAAGCAAGATCCGACTGAGCAGCAATCATATCTGCTATCGCTTCGGCTTGAGTGAGATCGATTTTCCCATTCAAAAAAGCACGTTGGCTGAATTCTCCAGCATGAGCCGCTCTTGCCCCCAGTTCATAAATGCTATGGAGCACTTGCCAGGCAAGCCACCTTCCACCATGAATATGAAATTCAACTATTTCTTCGCCCGTAAAAGAATGGGGGGCCTTCATCCACACCGCCAAGATTTGATCGAGTAAAAACCCTGCAGAATTATACAAATTCCCATAATAAAGGTGATGCGATTCCCAAGCGGGAGGAGAAGAAGCTCGAAACATCTTTTTTAAAATTTCAGGGGCTAAGGGGCCGCTGATGCGAATGATGGCAACGCCTCCCTCGCCTAGAGGAGTTGCTAAGGCTGCAATGGTATCCTGAAATTGCAAATTCATAACATTTGTATAGGTCGGAAAGGGGAGAGAAGAGTAGCAAAATCAACCCTTCGAAGAAGAGCGTTTTAGCTTCGTCAGTAAATCTCTAAAACTCATATCGTGTTGGTTCATATATTGTTGAATGACCGTCATGAAGGTATTAACAAAAATATAAATCACTAAACCCGAAGGTAAAAAAAGCATGAAGACGGAAAAAATGATTGGCATCATTAACATTGCGTTGGCTTGAGCCGGATCTTGAGAAGGGTTTGGACTCATTTTTTGTTGCAGAACCATGAAAATACCCAAGAGAATGGGTGAGATAAAATAGGGGTCTGGGGCAGATAAGTCCTTATAAAACCAAAAGAAAGGGGCATGATAAAGCTCAATGGCATTATAAAGAACTTTATAAAGAGCAATATAAACCGGCATTTGGAGCAACATGGGCAAACAGCCTCCTACCGGATTTACTTTGTGAGTTTTGAAAAGAGCCATCATTTCCATATTTAACCGCTCTTTATCGTTTTTATATTTCTCTCGGAGTTCTGCGAGTTTCGGCTGCAATTTTTGCATGGATTTCATCGAATCGAGAGATTTTTTATTGATAGGATGCAAAAGAAGTTTAATGAAAATGGTAAGTAAAATGATAGCAAGGCCCCAATTTTTTACCCAGGTATGGAAAAACTTGAGCAAAAAGAGAATGGGATGGGCCACAAAGCTAAACCAACCATAATCGACAGCCGCCTCTAGATGGACGCCCACTTGCTTAAGACGCTCAATTTCTTTAGGCCCTATGTAAGCTGTAAATTCTTTTTGAATTTTTCCTTGAGAGGCCACTCCTTCTTTAGGGTAAAAAAGCTCAGAGAAAATTACATCTCCCTCCCTCCAACCATATTTAACCTTTGTGTCAGCAGAAATGACTCGAGAAACCAAAGCCCAAAGAAAGTAACGATCTTCAATGCCCGTCCATTCAAAAGCATCTTTTTCTTCTGTGGAGGCAGGAAGTTTTTTCAAATCCGAATGGGTGCTTAAGCCCTTTTCATTATAGGAAATAGGGTATTTTAGATTTTGAGGGCCTTTAATGAAGCTAAACCATTCTTTTTTATCGAGATGTTGATGAGTTTCAATTCTTAAACCTAAGGAGGTTTCTATAGATTTATTGGATCGATTTTCTAAATTTACTTTTATAGTAGCTAAGTAATTTTGAGGATCCCACGTTATTTTTTCTGTAATACTTAGATCCTCCTGCTCATAGAAGAATTCGACCGAATCTGAACTTTGAGATAAAATTTTATAGGGAAGGGGATCGGGAAGTTTGAAGTTAGAATCTTGAAAACGAATAAGAAAATTATTGTCTGGTTTACCCGCAAACATATCTACCAAAGGAGATTTGTTGTCGACGCTTTGATGATATCCTTTCACTAGAAATGAAAGAATTCGTCCTCCCCAACTCGATTGCTCTAACTGATAAAGAGAATTTTCAATTTTTATCAGTTGTTCTGGATAAGAACGAACTACGGAAGAAAGCAGAGGCTTCGATTCTGCCACTCCTAAAGAAGTGAGACTTTCTGGATTTTTTTCGAGCTTAACTGAAACAGCAGGAACGGGAGCTTGGTTGGGAGAAGGAGGCTTAAAAAAGAAAGAATAATATAGAATAAAAACTAATGCGGAAAGGGCAATGGCTAATAATGAACGTTTTTCCATAAGCTTTTCTACGGAATAGGGTCGTATCCACCTGGGTGAAAGGGATGACATTTCCCCAAGCGCTTAAAAGAATAAAAAGCCCCCCCCCAAAATCCTTTTTGAATTAAAACTTGCTTCGCATATTCAGAGCAAGAAGGGTGAAAACGACAAACCTTTGGTTTTAATGGAGAAATCCATTTTTGATAACTTTGAATGATGAAAACAAAAATTATTGTTAACAAGTTGTGAATTTCCTTTGGATAAAGTGTGAAAAAAAATCATTAAGATATGAATATAATATAGTTTTTTTAGTTTTTATAAAATTAAGCTTTATTATAAACACACAGTCTAAAGTGAGTTTCTTAAGCTCTAAGTTCTTCCTCACATTTTCTCTTAAAATTCTCTTAACTTGGTTTCTTTCACAGGCAGAAGCAATGCGTTTGGAAACTGAAAAACCAAAACGACTATACTTAAAAGAATTAGGTAAAACAAAAAGATTGAAATAACGAGCAGATATTTTTTCTCCGCAAGTAATCACCTTTTTAAAATCATGCGAAGAAGAAATTTTTCGAAGTCGAGAAAACTTAAAAGGAGTTTGAGGGGTGGCTTGGAAATGAATTTTATCGTTCATTAAACTACTTCTTATAGGTTTTTACTGTCAGCCGTTTTCTGCCCTTCGCACGACGTGCCTTCAGAACTTTCTTCCCGGCAGTGGTAGAAGCTCTTTTCCGATAGCCATGCTTGCGCTTCGCCTTGATTTTACTAGGCTGGAAGGTTCTTTTCATTTATTTCTCCGTTTTACTTTACTTTTTTTCAATTCAATGGAAAAATGAGCGGGATTAAAAACACCTTCATCATTGTTTGTCAAAGTGAAATATAAAAAATAAAGTTCTAGAAAATTTTTTTTGAAAATTGTCTTGCAAAAAAAATCGAGACTGATAGAAATTACACTTTGATGTTTGCTCTTTTTCACTCATGCTTCTAAAATCAGTCACTTAAATTTTAAGGCGGTTTAAAGTCCGCTTTAATTAAAGAGTGCCTATCTAATATTTTAAGATTGCGGTCAAGATTTTAAGAAGAATAAATTTTTTTGAAAGTTTATATCTGGTTTAAAAAATTTGAAGGTTTTTTTTAAGTTTAAGATTTTGTTCTTCAAAAACGAGGGGTAGTGAAAAGAGGAATCTTAGTTCTTTAGTTATTTTTCCTCCGAAAAAACTCATAACAAGTTGATTTATATTGGTTTTTATAAAGAGTCCACAGTTGTGAATAAACTGTGCTTGTGGGGTTTTTTTGACTTTAACCAAGCTTCCATAAGTTAATATAGGTCGTTTGGGGGATATTGCAGTGAGCGATACGGTCCAGCAAGTTGTTGAATCTCTTAAAACTAAGATTAGCGAGTTAAACTTTAATAACTGGATTCGTCCTGCTACTTTTACCTCCCCTATTCTTGGACATCTTAAGGTTGAAGTTCCTAATAAGTTCATTCGCGATTGGATTAGCGAAAACTATCTTGATCTCATAAAGTATGAATTGTTTAAAATTACTGGCACGGAACATGATGTAAGTTTTGATCTTCTCCCTGATGAATCTCCTCTGTCTTCTTTTCAAATTCCAGAAAAAATAATTTCTTCGATTTCGAACATAAGTAATGAAACCAAGAGTTCGGATTTATTTAGTTCTAAATACACCTTTGGAACTTTTGTAGTGGGTTCTTCCAATCAATTTGCACATGCAGCTGCAATGGCCGTGGCAGAAACACCCGCCAAAACTTATAACCCTTTGTTTTTATACGGAGGGGTGGGGCTAGGAAAAACCCATCTTTTGAGTGCCATTGGCCATTCCATATTAAAAAGAAGCAAAAACACCCGAATTATCTACATTTCAGGTGAAAGTTTCACCAATGAACTTATCAATTCGATTCGTTACGAAAAAATGTTTGAATTTAGAAAAAAATATCGGGATTCCTGTGATGTTTTTTTAGTGGATGATGTTCAGTTTATTGCTGGAAAGGAAAGAACTCAGGAAGAATTTTTCCATACTTTTAATTGCCTCTATGAATCTCGTAAACAGGTAGTTCTTACAAGCGATCGATTTCCCAAGGATATTCCTCAACTCGAAGAAAGATTGCGCTCGCGATTTGAGTGGGGCCTGATCGCTGATATCCAGGCACCTGATACAGAAACGCGTGTCGCCATTTTAAAAAAGAAAGCGGAACAAGATCAAATGATGCTCCCAGATGACGTGGCCATGTTTTTAGCCACTAACATTCGATCAAACGTGCGTGAATTAGAGGGTTCTCTTATTCGCGTAAGCGCCTTTGCTTCGCTCGTGGGGTCCGAAATCACCATTGATTTAGCTAAAGAGGTTTTAAAAAACCTCATCCCTGATGCCAATCGCCATCTTACGGTTGAAGCAATTCAAAAATTAGTCGCGGACCACTATAACATTAAGCTCACAGAACTCAAATCATCAAGGCGGCTTAAGACCCTCACGGGCCCCCGGCAAATTGCTATGTATCTCTGCCGGAAACACGTAAAATCTTCTTTTCCAGAATTAGGAATGAAATTTGGCGGAAAAGACCACTCTACGGTGGTTCATGCCGTTCAAAAAGTGGAGAAAAAATTAGAAGACGACCCCTCTTTCCGTAAGGAAATTGATTCTCTTGAAAAACTACTTCTTATTTAAGCTCTCATAGGTAATTTTGCCCTCAAACTTAACTTAGGTCTGGAGCAAGGCTAGAATGGTCTTGATCTGAAATTAATAATTCAGTAGTCAAAGAATCTCAAAATTAAAGGTATAAAAAACTCATTGAAATCTTGTGAATAAACTGAGGCAGAAAGCTGTGGATGAATCTTGAATAAAAAATTGCTCCTCAAAATTGAAAACAAAAAAGGAAATCACCCACAAGCTCTTCATCCACAAGAAGCTATGAGTTTATCAATTCTTAACAAACTTAAGCACATTTCCACAGGCTCTATTAGTAACTACTATATATATTTATATTTAATATAAAGAAGAGAAGTACTGTTTAAATCCTTGGAGGTTTCATGGAATTTAAAATCAAAAGGACTGATTTCCTAAATGCACTAAGCTGGACTCAGTCGGTGGTAGAAAAAAAAACCACCATGCCTATTCTTTCGAATGCCTTATTGGAGGTAGGGAATCAGAAAATTAAAATCATGGCTACTGATTTAGAAGTGGGCGTAATGACTTATGTGCCTGCCCAAACGCAAAGTGAGGGTAAGGTATGCGTGTCTGCTAAAAATATTCATGATATTATCCGAGAATTACCCGCCGATGAAGTTCTTATTAAGAAAAAGGATCAAAACAGAGTTGAGATCAGTGCAGGAAAATCCCACTTCAAAATTGTAGGACTTCCTTCTGAAGATTTTCCAAATCTTCCTACCGTAGAAGAGAAAAACTCTTATTCCTTGGAAGCGAAGGGTTTAAAGGGAATGCTTGATAAGACTATTTTCGCTATTTCTAATGATGAAAGTCGCTACAATCTCCATGGAGTTTATTTGGAGCAAATTGGAGATAAAACCCTTCGAATGGTGGCCACAGATGGTCACCGGCTTTCTTTTGTGGATCGTGAAATTAGCCAATCCTTGAAAATTCCTAAAGGGGTTATTATTCCTAAAAAAGCAGTTCATGAGTTAAAAAGACTTGTAGGCGAGGGGGATGAAGAATCTAGAAAGTCAGAGACTATCCGTTTTAGTATTGATGGCCGAAATTGTGTGGCTCAAAGGGGAAGCGTCACTCTCATCGCTCGGCTCATCGATGGGGAATTTCCCGATTATAAACCCGTGATTCCGAAGGGCCCCTCTAAAATGATGGTGGTAAATCGTGAAGAGTTGATAGGCTCTCTCAAAAGGGTTTCTTTACTCGTCAACGATCGATCTCGTGGAGTGCGATTTCAAGTGAATCAAGGTGTGTTAGAGTTAAGTACTTCCAACCCTGACTTAGGAGAAGCCAAAGAAGAAATTTTAGTCGATTACAGCGGCGAACGGCTGAATGTGGGTTTCAATGCCAGATATTTTATGGATGTGCTAAATGTGTTGGAAGATGAGAAAGTGGTAATTGAATTAAATGGAGATGTAGGGCCTTGTGTCATCCGATCAGAATATGATCGGGGTTTCTTGAGTGTTATTATGCCCATGAGAATTTAAGGGAAGTCTTGAGAGAGAACATCAATCAAGAAAATGAACGGGGAGTTTTAGAGCAAGGAAGACCGCTTTATTTGCTAGAATTGCAAAATTTTAGAAACATTTCCTCTTGTCAATGGTTTCCCCATCCCAGGTTTAATTTCTTTTTCGGACAAAATGCCCAAGGCAAAACATCATTTCTAGAGGCGATTTATTTTCTTTCAGAGCTTAAGTCATTTCGTACTCAGGAAAACGCTTCTTTAATTCAACATGGGCAGGAAAATAGCCTTTTGCGAGCAGAATTGAAGCTTCATAGCATTACCCAAGACCTTGCAGTTATGATTTTAGCTGCTACAAAAAATGTGCATTTGAACGGAAAAAAACCACGTCCTTATTCTAAATTAAGACAAATTCTTCCCATCGTTTTGTTTACTCCTGACTCCACACGGCTTTTTCGCACAAGCCCTGGGGAAAGAAGGGCTTATTTTGATCGGATTTTAAGCCTTTTAAGTGAAGATTATACCCTTGGCTTAGAAGATTATCACAAAGTGCTTAAGCAAAAGCAGGAACTACTCGATCAAGCAGAAGAGAGGCTTTGTATTTCGCCACAACTCGAAGTTTGGAATGAAAAAATGGCAATCTTGGGAAGCAAACTGATCTTTTTAAGATTTAGATTCACTGAAAAAATCGCCCAAAAATTTGGATTCTATTTTCCCTCTCTTTCAGGAGCTCTTTGGAAGAGTTTATTTTACTATGAACCTTATTTGGCTTCGATCCGGCAAGACATGAATTCTGCTGAAATAGAAAAGCTGCTATTAGAGGAGATCAAAAAAAGAAATAACGAAGAAAGGGAGAGAAAGCAGGTTTTAGTAGGGCCTCATCGGGATGATTGGGGGATTTTACTCGAAGGGCAAAAATTAAAGGAAGAGGCTTCTCAAGGCCAACATCGCTTGAGTATGGCGGCCCTTAAGCTCAGCGAAGTGGCTTTAATTCGTGAGATGGGGAAAACACCTCTCGCTCTTTTTGACGATTTGTTGAGTGAACTAGACGCCTTTCGTTGCCGCCTGATTCTTCAAGTTTTGAGCGAATGTGCTTGTCAAGTTTTCTTAACCTCTGTGACGCCCTTGGGGGTTCCTTTGGAGGGCCTTGATGGGCTGTCTTATGAAGTAAAGAAGGGGGAATTATTAACTCCCTCTCCTATAAATTGATTTGATCGCAGAGTTCATTATGATAGCCTTATTTGTCCTAATAGGCATGAAGGAGGGTTTGTGGCAAGGCAAGCGGTAGATAAAAAAGAAGAAAAATATGACGCGAGTTCTATTAAAGTTTTAGAAGGGCTTGAAGCCGTTCGAAAAAGGCCCGCCATGTATATCGGATCTACGGGCAGCTCTGGCTTACATCACCTTGTTTATGAAGCCGTTGATAACTCGATCGATGAAGCCCTTGCAGGGCATTGCGATACGGTCGAAGTGACTATTCAGATCGATAATTCGATTACCGTAGAAGATAACGGACGAGGCATTCCGGTAGATATGCACTCCACTGAAAAAGTATCGGCGGCCGAAGTGGTAATGACTAAACTTCATGCAGGAGGCAAGTTTGAAAATAGTGCCTACAAAGTTTCAGGCGGTTTGCATGGAGTAGGAATTTCTTGTGTCAATGCGCTTTCAGAAGAGCTCGATCTCGAAATTAAGCGAGACGGAAAAGTTTATCATCAGCGTTATAAACGCGGTGTTCCAGAAGCCCCCCTCGAAAAAATCGGTAAAACCGATAAGCGGGGCACCAAAATTTGGTTTAAACCCGATCCTAAAATTTTTGAGATGCGCGAATATAGTTTTGATATTTTAAGCAATCGTCTGCGCGAACTTTCCTTTCTCAACAAAGGCGTTAAAATCAAAATTTTAGATACTAGAAGCGGTAAAAGTCATGAATTTCAATATGAAGGTGGCATTGTTAGTTTCGTAGAATTTTTGAATCAGAGAAAAACCCCTCTCCATCCTAAACCCGTCTATATTCATTCCGAAAAAGATTTGGTGGTAATAGAAATTGCCATGCAATGGAACGATGGGTATTCGGAGCAAATTTTTTCTTTTGCGAATAATATTAATACCCACGATGGGGGCACGCACGTCACCGGCTTTAAATCAGCTCTTACCCGGTGTCTCAACACTTACATGAACAAGGCCAATCTCTTAAAAGATCTCAAGGGAGAGAATCTAGAAGGGGAGGATATTCGTGAAGGGCTCACCGCTGTTATTTCCGTGAAGTTACCTAGCCCGCAGTTTGAAGGACAAACCAAGGGAAAACTAGGGAACTCCGAAATGGAAGGCTTAGTCAAATCGATGGTGAGCGAGAAGCTTTCTTCTTACTTCGAAGAAAATCCCGGCGTGGCCAAGAAAATTACATCAAAAATCATAGAAGCGGCTCGGGCCCGAGTGGCTGCGCGCAATGCGCGAAATCTGGTTCGCCGCAAATCGGCCTTGGAAGTGGGTTCCCTGCCTGGGAAATTGGCCGATTGCCAAGAAAAAGATCCGAAATTTTCTGAGCTCTACCTGGTAGAAGGAGATTCCGCCGGCGGGTCAGCCAAACAGGGTCGGGATCGCCGCAATCAGGCCATTCTTCCTCTCAAAGGAAAAATTTTAAACGTAGAAAAAGCACGTTTTGATAAAATGCTCACCTCCGATGAAATCAGAACTTTAATTACTGCGATGGGCACCGGCATTGGCGAACAAGATTTCGATATTGAAAAACTGCGTTATCACCACATTATCATCATGACAGATGCCGATGTCGATGGGGCTCATATCCGCACCCTTCTTTTAACTTTCTTTTATCGTCAAATGCCTCAAGTGATCGAAAGAGGGCATCTCTTTATTGCCCAACCCCCCCTCTATAAGATTAAAAAAGGCAAAAATGAGCGTTACTTGAAAAATGATTCTATTTTCGAAGATTATCTCATTGAATTGGGCACTGAAAATTTGCGTCTGAAGGTGAAGGCAAAAGATGGGGCTGGAAAAGTGTTAGCCGATTTAACCAAAAAATTAATTCGTTATTCGAGAATCTTGAATTTAGTACGCGGAAAATCAGACCCCCGCGTAGTAGATGCCTTGGTGCAAGCGACTGAAATTACAATTGATACCCTAAAAAATCCCAAGCAACTCGATGCCCAGGCCGATAAACTTTCTAAATTTTTAGCCGATCAATATCCTGAGCTTAAAGATTTTCAGCTCGAAACTAAAATGGACGAAGAACATTCGACGCAAAAGTTGGTTTATAAAACCCTTTACAACGGAACGCTTCGTGACAGCACGATTGGAATGGAGCTGATTAATTCTCCGGAAGTAATCGAATTAAAAAATCTCAATAAGGGTTTTAAAGAATGGGGAGAAGGGCCTTTTTCTGTTATTTTAAAAGATAAAGAAATAAAATTCGAAGATCTACAAAAAGTAAAAGATTTCATTCTCGATCAAGGCAAAGAAGGCCTCTACATTCAGCGCTACAAGGGCTTAGGAGAGATGAACCCCGAGCAGCTATGGGAAACCACCATGAACGCCGAAACTCGCACCTTACTCCAGGTAAAGGTAGATGACGCTGTAGAAGCCGACCAGATTTTTACGATCCTTATGGGCGATCAGGTAGAGCCAAGGCGTGAGTTTATAGAACAGAATGCCCTTACGGTGAAAAACCTTGATATTTAGACGAAACAAGTGGGGCAATTCAGCCGAAAAGAACAATTGCACCTAAAGGGTCCCCCGCTTATAATATTCACTTATAAACAAAAATTTGTTTAATTCCGAGGAGATAAAACATGGGTAGACTTACTTTAAACGACTTAGATGCGGAAATTCCAGCCAATTGGCAAGACCAAGGAATGGTCACACTCACCATCCCTTCCACCGATAAAAATGTTCGCCCTAATATTATTCTTACCAAAGAGAGGCTGAACCAAGCGGTCGATTTAAAAACTTATTTTGATAAAATCAAAGAAGCAGTAAAAGCTCGGGGGATTCAAAGCTTTAAAATAGTAGATGAAAAGCAGATTAGCGTGGGGGGAGTTCCTGCGATGCAAATGGTGTGTCAGTGGGATCTTGCTTCGATGAAGCAAATGTTGGGAGAAGAAACACCCGCCCTAAAAAGTATTAAGCCCGGCCAAAAGGTGCAACAAATCCAAATTACGCTCATTCGTGATACGGTAGCCATTAACATTACGGCTAGTTTTCCGGGCGATCAGTTTGAAATTTATGCGAGGCCCTTCCAAAAATTTATTCAAACCATCAAGTTCACCTAATTTTTTTTAGAAATTAGAGTTTAATCTCAAATTCTTCAAACGCTCCCACATCTGGGAGCGTTTTTGTTTTTACTTCTTGAACTTGAGATCGAGAAGGGCCTTGATGGCAGGCTTGAATAAATTGCTTCACTTTCTCTTGAGGCCCTTGAACTTCAGCCTCTACACTTTTATCCGGACAATTTTTTACCCAGCCCTTTAACCCCAGAGAATGGGCACTGCGAGAGGCCCAAGCACGATAGCCTACGCCTTGAACGAGCCCAGTAATTTTTAGATGAATGCGAATCATTTTTTTAATCGGGTCCTGTCGCGGCGGCATCCTCCAGCAGTCCTCGGTCCGCCTCTGGCGGACACTGCGGGCTGGTGGAGGGCCTCCTGCCTTGCGCCACCCGATTATCCGGTTAATTTGGAAATTATCCCCTATACAATTTTTTAAAGAAGCTCTACATTTTTATTGTGATCTTTCGATAGTTCGACAGGCTCACTACAGGCTAAGCTTAAGATTATTCGGATGAGAAAATGATGAAATTTTTAGCGTTGGATGTGGGAGACAAAAGAGTGGGCATTGCTACAAGTGATGAATTGGGGGTAGGGGTTTGGCCTCAGGAAACTTTTTTGCGTGAGGGCTCTGCCCAAGATATCGAGAGGCTCATTGCCATTATCCAAAGTCATGCCCCGCAACTTCTAGTGGTGGGGCTCCCTTTTAACATGGATGGCAGCGAAGGAGCTCAAGCCAGAAAAGTGCGCCAATTTGTTGATCAAATTCAAAAAGCCTTTGAACAAAAAAAGCTGTGCATTCCCATCAAATGGTGTGATGAGCGCCTTACGTCGTGGGAAGCAGACAATAGGCTGAGCGAAAGAGGGGTAAGGAGAAAAAATAGAAAAGCCCAAGTAGATTCTATGGCGGCTTGTTTGATTTTAGAAGATTATTTGAAGGAAAACTTATGAAGAAAATTATCTGGATCTTTGTCTTCATCCTTTTGGTTATTTTAATCTATTATGGATATTCTTTTTACCGTTTTCCCCGTCAGCCTTTCGGCCCCCAAGCCATTCTTGAAGTGAAAAAGGGCATGGGAATTCATTCCCTCGTGAATCAAATTTATAATGCGGGGCTTACCCAACATCCCAAATGGCTAGATTATTATTTTCGCTATAGAGGGGTCGCCTCCGTTTTAAAAGTAGGTGAATATGAGTTTGGGCCTGGCGCGAGCCCTGAGCAAATTGCCCAAAAACTTATTAAAGGGGAAAGGCTGCGCCGCCAGTTCACGATTCCAGAAGGTTATAGTGTGAGGGACATTGCTAAGCACTTGGGAGAAAAAGGTGTGGTGGATCCGCAGATTTTTCTTCAAAAGGCTTTAGCACTGGATGCTGCTTCCCGCTATGGCCTTGAGGGCACCACGCTCGAAGGTTATCTTTTCCCCGATACCTACGAATATAGCAAAGAGATGAAGGAAGATCAGATTCTTTCCTTAATGGTGCAAAATTTTAAGAAGAAAGCAGGCCCTCAACTGATTAATATCCCCTCGCAACTGGCCTTGAGCCGCTATCAGGCCCTCATTTTAGCCTCGATTGTCGAGAAAGAGACAGGAAAGCCGGAAGAAAGACCTCTCATTGCAGGCGTGTTTTTCAATCGCTTGCGTACGAGTATGCCGCTAGCAACCGATCCGACGATTATTTATGGAATTCCCAACTTTGATGGAAATATTCGGAAAATTGATTTGGAAAGAGAGGGGCCTTATAACACCTATCTTCGTGCCGGCTTGCCTCCCACTCCTATTTCAAACCCGGGCCTGAAAAGCATTGAAGCGGTTTTAAGCCCCACTCCCACTGAGTATCTTTATTTTGTGAGCAAAGGGGATGGAAGCCATTATTTTTCTAAAACGAAAGAAGAACACGAAGCGGCTGTGCGTCAATATCAGTTGAACAAGAGCCCCAGCACCCAACCCAGTTCGCTGCCCGCCAGTAGGCCCGGCACTCCTTAGTTTGAAGAAGATCGATTTTTAGAAGAAGGGGGAGAAGGCATGAGGGCACAAACAGCGGCGATGCTTAAATTCAATATTGCAATTTTTGCTATTTCGCTACTTCTCAATTCTCTTTTTTCTTGTGCAGCTAAGGCATTTATAACCGCTACGTTAGTTTGAATAGTGGCCATGGCGAGTTGACGCATCACTGTAGCAAAAAGAGGGCGTTCTTTACCCCACCTTCGACTAATAGTGCTCAACGGAAATCCTTGAGTACTTCCCATGAGCGCAGCTGTTTTTAAAACTTTGAGAGGATCCCATCCATAAATAAGCCCCATGCTTTCAAGCAAAGCAATGGAAGCGGTGGTTTCAAGCCCGATGGTGGCTAATTTCCCTAAACTTCGGCGCGTGAAATCGTTAGATCTTTGCAAAGAAGCTCCCACAGGGATTAAGCCGTGTACAACGACGAAACTAAAAACCCCCATGGCCGCTAACATCGTGGCCACTTGCTCTCCATGGGGCCAACGCGCAGAACCGGTGATGAAGTCTACCAAAAAAGGAGTGAAGGCAGCATAAGATAAAGTAGCGGAAGCCACGATGAAAGCTTGTTGGTAAAGGCGGTTTTTTCTGGCCTCAGGCTCTGGGGAAGAAGGAAGAGTTTTTGAGGGAATAGAAGTGATTTGAGGTGGCTCGAAAGGTTTAAAGGAAGGAAAGTCCTTTTTTTGAAAAGGATGGGAGGATATTAACCCAAGGGTTTCTTTATCTCTCAGCCTATAACTATTCCCCAGCAGCGCCGCTCCTGCGAGTGCGGGGCTAAGCGGCCATCTTGAGGGAGAAGTTTCACTGGATTGACTGTGAGTGATGGCATGGAGCTGGGCATCTAAGCTTTGTTCGTAGGCCTGCACTCTTCCCCCGGTGGCCATTCCCATAAGAGCCATGCCGGCTCCCAT
>OBEQ012472619.1_pt1 | contig 101039 bp, 97 predicted proteins | sample 1670901 | NCBI WGS metagenome assembly OBEQ01 (sample SAMEA104232315, study PRJEB22302) | groundwater metagenome | biome: forest; feature: aquifer; material: groundwater | place: USA | collected 2011-08-07 | depth 5.4 m
CGGAGTTTCGTTTTGTCCTTGAAAGAAGCGGAAAAAGTGGCGCAAACAAAAAATTACGCCGAATGGCGCGACTTTTTCCGTTCCCTCGGCTCTAACCCCGAAATCAAGGACAAAACGCTTTCAATCAACTGGGGCGAACTCTGGGATTTTACGGCGAAAACAAAAGCGGATTTTGGCCTGCGGAGCGCGGCGTACTCGCCGCGCGGAGCAGTCCATTCCGACAAAGTTACATTTGGTGCCGGGAAGAGGACTCGAACCTCCATAACCTTACGGTCGCTAGCATCTGAAGCTAGTGCGTCTACCAATTTCGCCATCCCGGCATTATGGTATTGAAGAATGGACTATCCGATATCATCCGATATATATGAAATACAAGAATTTGTCTGGTGACAGGGGTGGGGATCGAACCCACGACCTAGGGGTTATGATTCCCTCGCTCTAACCAACTGAGCTACCCTGCCGTGTAGAATTAATGTACTTGCCCTTGCGTGTTACGTCAAATTGAGTCTTTCTTACCCTTTTTCCTATGAAATGATCGATGTATTTCCGCAAGCCGAGGGTCAGTGACATGCGTATATATCTGTGTGGTAGTGATTGAGGCATGGCCAAGTAACGCTTGCACGCTTCGTATATCTGCGCCATTGAATAACAGGTCAGTGGCAAATGAGTGACGTAAGGTGTGCGCGTGTACGTCTTTCATAATACCTGATAACTTCGCGTATTTAGTCACTATTCGTTCTATAGATCGAGGAGTCAGGCCCACAAATGAATCACCTTGGTCTCTTTTTTTAGATCCTTTATCAAAAGAGATGAATAAAAAAGGATTTGGATCATGTCGAGCCTCAAGATAGATGTGTAGGGTTTGTATAGCTTGAGGAGAAAGAAACGCGGGTCGTAACTTAGACCCCTTTCCTCGTACCGAGAATGTCCCTTCTTTAAGATTTATTGCTTGAATTCGTAATGACGCAAGTTCTGACACACGTAATCCTGCTGAAAAAAATGTTTCTAATATGGCTTTATCTCTTTTTTGATATATTTCTGCTTGTTCTAATAGTAGGGGAGCGTTAAGAAGACGATCTACTTCATCAGATTCTAGAAATTCGACTTGACGTTCTTCAGTTTTGGACAGCTCTATTTTTTCAGGAGCAAGACTTGGTATATCTATTTTAGATAAGTATTTTAAAAATGAGCGTAGTGCTATGAGATGGTAGTTTTGAGTCCATTTACTTAATCCATCGCCTGTACGAGGGTCTGTAAAACGATTAAGCCATAGGCGGTATTTACGTACCATGTCTTGAGTAATGTTATTAGGATCTGTATCTGGGGCAAATATCGTAAATCTTGTAAGATAGAATAGGTAATTTTTAATGGTATTGTGGCTTCTTCCACGTTCAATCTCTAGATGTTCGAGAAATTGGGTTATGAGATTTTGGGTAGTCATATACTTACTATAGTGTAGAAGAATACGGCATATTTGACTAATTTTTGAGAATATAAGAGAATAGGTAGCATGTTGGACAAAAAACTTAAAGACAGGGTTATTAAGAAATACGCGGTACACGAAGGTGATACCGGGTCTTCTCAGGTGCAAATAGCGCTTCTTACCGAAGAAATTAAAGAGCTCGCTGATCATCTTAAGGAGCACAAACATGACTTTTCTTCTCGACGTGGATTAATTCGTAAATTAAGCCAACGTAGAAAACTCTTACGTTATCTCGAAAGTGAAGATGCCCAAGGGTATGATGATCTCATTAAGAAACTTAAAATTAAGAGAAGGATCGTTGAGCCTATAAAGACGGCGTTGGATGTAGAAGAACCCTTACTTGAAGAAGTTCTTGAAGAAGTAGCATAGGCTACTTCTTTTGATATATCCACCCTATTCTTCATATAGCGTATCATTGTGGCATAAGGTACAATAAAGAAGATGAAACAAAAAGCATTTTTGTATATATTCCTTTCCGTTTTTTTAGTAGTTCCTTTTGGGGTATTTGCTCTTCAAGCTCCTTTTGATGTACGTGCAGTAGATCAACAAACAGGAGGAACACTTACGATAAGTTGGGCTAATCATAATGAAGCAACTGTCGCGTCTGCGGCAGTCTATCGTTCTCAACAAAAAGACGTGGTGGGTTCTAAAATATTTGATAGAGTTACCACTAATTTCGTTAATGATAGTGGTTTAATAGATGGGCAGAAGTATTACTATACGGTTGTCCTCTACGATCAATCAGGTAATCAATCATTAGCATCAGCACAAGCATTGGGCATCCCCTCAATCCTTACCTACCCACCTTCATATCCTGAAAATATTCAGATAACTGATCTGTATAACGGGAATTCAGTACGTATTGAATGGATAGCACCACGTATACGTAATCTCGCATTTTTTAGAATCTATAGAAGAGCGACAGGTGCCTCTGAATATCAACTTATTGCGGATCATGTTTCTAATCAATCTTACGTTGATTCAGGACTTCAAGCAGGTACGAAGTATGAGTATACGGTGAAAACAGTATCTACTGCAGGAATAGAGTCTACAAATACCTCAATAACCGCTACGCCTACACTTGATCAAGTGCCACCAACTCTCCCCACTAATTTTCAAGTTGAAGATACCAAGGGAGGTGGAGAAATACGTCTTACATGGACCAACCCACGAGACAATGATTTTTCAATGATACGGGTGTATAGGTCGCAAACAGGAGCATTGGGAGTGGTAGTTTCTGAAATTACCACAGGAGCATCACAGTATATTGATTCTAATTTAGAGGTTGGTTCAACCTATTACTACACACTTAAATCAGTTGATAAGGCAGGGCTTGAGTCAACAGGTTCTCCTCAACTTAAAGCAAAACCTAGTTATCCAGGAGCAGTACAATTACCTGTTACGCAACTAAGTGCCACTGATAGGGGAACAGGAGGTGCTATAGACCTTCGATGGAGTACGCCTAATGATACAAATTTTGTATCTACGAGAATATACAGGTCAACGGCAGACAATGATCTAGGGATTATTATTGCTGATAATTTACGAGGGTCTTCTTACACAGATACACCTCTTCCTAATGGTATTTTTTTCTACTACACGCTTAAAACACTCTCTAAATCAAATATTGAGGGAGTGGGAGTGACGGTAAAAGCTATGGCAACGGCTCTCACAAGAGATAAGACAAAACCTGCGCCTCCTTTAAATATTACTGTGCAAGACGCAGGGGATGGATCTACGTTACGAATACGATTTCAAACTCAGAATGATCCTAGTCTTTCGCATTTTAGAATCTACCGTTCATTAGAATCAGGAGCATTAGGCACCATGATTGCTGATAATTATCATTTTACCTCCTATGATGATTTGCATTTACTCCCTGACAAAGTGTATTTCTATGTAGTACGTACGGTGAATAAAAATGGGATTGAATCAGATAATTTACGCCAAGGAGTGGGAATACCCACGCAAGTATTACCCCAAGAGCTCATACCTGGTAACGATAGTGATGGAGATAGATTACCTGATACATGGGAGCGTGCGTATGGGTTACATGTACGCATACCTGATGATACACGTCTTGACCTTGACGGAGATGGGTTAAGTACCATAGATGAATACCGATGGGGGACTAATCCATGGGATCCTGATACTGATGGTGATGGCTACACTGATGGACTTGAGGTCTCAAAAGGGTACAGCCCCATACAAGGTAAGGGAGTGAGGTTAGAACTTAAAGTGAGTCAAAAAATGCCCCCTACCAAGAAGATCACTCCGAAAAAGTAGTTATTTGTATTTTAAGCTTTTTTCATATAGTATTAACACTTAATTTAGAAGCTATTTATGGTGAAACATTTAGATCAAAGGGTGGGGGTGTTTGTTGATGTGCAGAATATGTACTATTCAGCGAAGAATTTGTATGGTTCAAAAGTTAATTTTGCTAAGATTCTTGACACTGCAGTATCAGGGCGTAAACTCGTACGTGCTATCGCGTATGTGATAAAAGCTGAAAATAGCGAAGAACAGAAATTCTTTGAAGCATTGAGTAAGCAGGGGTTCACCGTAAAAATGAAGGATTTACAAACATTCGCAGGGGGGGCTAAAAAAGGAGATTGGGATGTGGGTATCGCAATAGACATGATCGCGCACAGTTCAAGCCTTGATGCGGAGATATTGGTAACAGGTGATGGTGATTTTGTCCCTCTTATCCAATATTTACAATTTTTAGGTAAACAAGCGGAAGTAATGGCATTTGGTGAAACGACGTCTGCGAAGATAAAAGAAGTTGCGGATGAGTATGTTGATTTAAGCAAAAACAAAGCCACCTTTTTATTAAAGAATAGAGTGATATAGTTGGAATAACGTTATGGAACATACGAAATTTGAAGTAGAGTTCGCGGGAAGACCATTAGTGTTTGAAACAGGTAAATTAGCGACTCAGGCAACTTCCTCGGTAGTCGCCACCTATGGTCAAACAATGGTACTCGCGACTACGGTGATAAGTGAAAGTACGAGAGATGGTATAGATTATTTCCCGTTACTTGTTGATTATGAGGAACGAATGTATGCAGCGGGTAAGATAAGTGGGTCTCGTTTCATTAAAAGAGAGGGAAGGCCTTCAGATGAAGCTATTCTTACGTCTCGTTTAGTGGATAGAGCATTACGTCCATTATTCCCTCAAGATTTAAGGAATGATGTACAGGTAGTCCTTACCGTGCTTTCTGTAGATACTCATAATGACCCTGATATAGTATCAATACTCGCAGCGTCCGCAGCATTACATATTTCATCTATTCCTTGGGATGGACCACTTGCATGTGTACGTATGGGTATTACCAAAGAGCATAAGACCATCATTAATCCTAATTATGAAGAAAGAGCACAAGGATTACTTGATATCACGGTAGCAAGCAGGGATGGTAAGGTAGTGATGCTTGAAGCAGGAGCACACCAAACAAATGAAAAAGAAGTAGTTGCTGCCATTCAAGAAGGCGTAGACGCAGTAAAACCTATTATGGATCTTTTAGAAGAAATGAGAAAAAAAATAGGGGCACCAAAAGTGAATCTTCTTCTTAAAGTAATTGCTGAAAGTCCTGTAGATGAAGAAACTGTTGAAATGGACGCTCTCATTAAAGAAACAGATACTCTTATCGCAAGTAAAGTAAAAGCAGAACTTTTTGTGACTCCTTTGAAACATAAGGATGAAAGAAGCGCTGCACTTTCAAAGATAGAAAAAGAAGTAGAAACCGTATTATTAGAAAAACAGGTAGGAAAAGATAAGCGAAAGAAGCTTTTATCTCGTTTTTTCAAAGTAGTTGAGAATGAAATTACTCGTGTAGTGCTAGAAGAGGGCAAACGTATTGACGGAAGAGCGCTCGATGAGGTACGACCTCTTACTATTGAAGTAGGATTACTTCCAAGAACTCATGGATCTGCACTCTTTCAACGAGGGGATACCCAAGTACTTTCAGTCGTGACATTAGGGTCCCCTGGGGATGAACAAACACTCGATGGTATGGAAGAAAGTGGAAAAAAGAGATACTTTCATCATTACAATTTTCCTCCTTACAGCGTAGGTGAGGTAAGTCCTTTACGAAGCCCTGGAAGGCGAGAAATTGGGCATGGTGCTCTTGGAGAGCGTGGCCTCATATCAGTTATCCCTCCAAAGGAATCATTTCCATATACAATCCGTGTCGTGTCTGAAGTATTAGGATCAAATGGTTCTAGTTCTATGGCATCGACCTGTTGTTCTACTCTTGCCCTTATGGACGCGGGAGTTCCTATAACTGACCCTGTTGCGGGTGTTGCCATGGGTCTTGCGTCTGATGAAAGTGGCCGGTATAGGATCCTTACTGATTTACAAGCGATTGAAGATGGAGAAGGTGGCATGGACTTCAAAGTATCAGGTACTAAAAAAGGCATAACTGCAGTTCAAATGGATACCAAAACTCATGGACTCACTATGCAAATCGTGAAAGAAACCTTTGATATGGCGTATAAAGGGAGGATGGATATATTGTCTGCCATGGAAAAGGTGATTCAATCACCACGCACGGATCTTTCACCTTTTGCCCCACGTATTGTGAGTATTCAAATCAATCCTGAAAAAATACGTGATGTCATTGGTCCTGGAGGTAAGATAATCAATGAAATTATTCAAAAAACAGGCGTAGATATTGATATAGAGCAGACGGGGTTGGTAATGATTACGTCTGAGAATGAAGAAGGCATGAAAAAAGCCGTAGATTGGATTAACAGCTTAGTGAAAGACGTGGTGGTGGGTGAGGTATATAAGGGGAAAGTAACACGTATTATGGACTTTGGAGCATTTGTAGAAATACTTCCTCGTCAAGAAGGATTAGTGCATATATCCAATCTTTCAAATGAACGAGTAGAAAATGTCACTGATGTCGTGAATATTGGTGATGAAGTATCAGTGCAAGTGAATGAAATAGACAGCCAAGGAAGGATTAATCTTAAAATTGAAGGTGTCACAGGATCCCAAGAACGACCTCATAGAGATCCTAATAGTAGTGGTAGACCCCACAGCGGGAGTAGGGGTAATACTGGACGAGGTAGACCCAGATACTAGTTTCCATTACTCTATAGTGGTATGAAATCTTCATATATGAAGCCACTCTTTTTATTCTTGGTATATTTTATACCCCTAGTTTTTATTATCCCCTTTATTCAAAGGGGGTATATTGAAAATATATATACTCAGTATGGTTATGGGAGAGGTATAAATAATGATGATTTCATGAAATACGAACTTATACCGAATAAAGACATTCCAATAGATTCATTTCCTTTTAAGAAAGTTGTAATAGATCTCACTCAAGGTAAGAATTCATTGAGTGTGTTGCCTAAGGAGGGGAGTGAGAAGGAGAGTAGTGCATTACTCACTCATATTGGAAGTCATCTTAATGCGACATATACAAGAAGATCATTGGGAATGAGTGATTTTGGTGCTCTTTATGAGGAGATTCTTGTACTAGATACGCAGTACACTCCTTTTATTCATCCATCTGGTTGGATGAGTACAGGAGTAAAATCATTATCAGATGATTTTTTTAAGAATTGCTTCTCATTATTAGATAAAGGATGGGAAATCAAATGGAATGATGCTACGAATAGACGATACGTTACTTTTATTCATGATTCAGGAAAAAAAATCACGTTATGCACACAAAAATGAGGGTACGTGTGATTGACTTTCACTCAATTTGGTGCTATACTTCTTAGTGAGCCTGCTCTTCTAATCATTTCTCGCGATCTCCCGCGAGCAAAAAACAAAAACAAAAGGTAGTAAAAAAGGTGTCTTGTGAGTTACATCTCGCACGCATACCAATGAAGAGGGGGTGGTCCTTTCACAAAGGAGAAGAAAGAGAAGCGCATAAAGCGCGATAGGTCTGTTCAGAACACATTTCTGACGTTTTCCTTGGTTTCAACCCTTATCTCTATGAGTATAGAGGGCTGACATAAGGAGGATATCAGATGGCTGATCAGGCATTTGGGTGTTAGGTTCCCATTAATTTAATTATATATTTTTAAGGGGTTTAATCTGGCACCCTTTTAGGTTGCAAAGATTGCAAGGGTGTATATAATAAGGGACATGACATTAGACACAACATTTTTAGAAGAACAAAGAGGACGATTGCAGAGCCATAAAGAGCAGTTGCTTACTGATTTACGATCAATGAGCACACAAGATCCAGAAGATGAAGAGAATTTCACGCCTAGTGCAGATGAGCATACTACTGAAGAAGGTGAGAATGCCCTTGAAGTAGTTGAATTAGAGGCAGGTTCTGCCATTGAATCAGAACTTGAAGAAGTATTACGTGACGTAGATGACGCATTACAGAAGATTGAAGATGGTGATTATGGTATATGTGAGGATTGCGGAAGAGAGATCATCAAAGACAGACTTGTTGCATTACCTCATGCTCGTCTATGTATGGAGTGTCGAAAATAGGGGGAGTAGTTTTCCTCTTTTTTGTTGATAGGCTACTTAAAACTCTCATATATTATGTAGGGAGTTTTTTTGTATTCTCACGTACCCAAAATATGACGTGGTTGAATATATCATCATATCAATGGTGGAGTATGGTGTTTGAACTACTAGTATTGCTTGTCCTTATCTACTATCTAGCCACTAATTATGCCTTGTTACGAGTGAATGAACGAGCATCGCTCTTAGCGATAGTGTTAGGAGGAATATCAAATATATTTGATAGAATCGCATATAGTGGGGTTATTGATTATATTTCTCTCTCACGAATCAGCTTTAATATTGCTGATGTATGTATTGTAGGAGGGGTTGTGTATCTCATTTTTACCTCAAAACCTACTAGAAGTAGTTAAGAGGGTTGAGGAAGTTACCTTCAGATCGTACTTCAAAGTGAAGGTGGGGGCCTGTTGATCGTCCCGTTGATCCAATATTCGCGATACGTTGACCTTGGGATACGGTTTGTCCCACAGTCACGAATACTTTTGAGGTATGGCCATAGAGTGTTTTAAGACCATTTTGATGCCGGATTACTATATATAGTCCGTATCCTCCCTTGTTCCATCCTGCAGTTTCTACGATACCTGACGCAGCTGCATAAATTGGTTCCCCAATGTGGTTTGATATATCAACACCAGTATGTCTCCAGCCTCTAAATGGCTGTGAGATGGTTCTTGAGGTTGTAGGCCATAGGAAGAGTCGTTGTCGTGATTCAGAAGGTGATACAAGGAAATTCTTGATACGTTGTGCAATGTGTGTTTGTGTACTTGGAGCGCGTGGGATAGAAAGAGGTTTCCCATCAGGAATGATAAGAAGATCAGATTTATGAATAGTAGATGCAAGTGCTAAATCATTGAGTATGGCGATATCTTCAGCCTTCACGTCGAATTTGTGTGCTATTTTTGAAAGGGTATCTCCTGCAAGCGCCTTGTATGACACGCCTGATACAGGAAGAATGGTTAATTTTTGCCCAGGACGTAGAGTAGAATATGGTTTAAGGCCATTTTCCCATAATAATGTATTAAGACTAATATTGAATTTATCTGCTATTTCACTCAAGGTGTCTCCATCACCTACAATGTAGGTTTCAATACCAGATCTTGGGAGTGAGTAGTCTTTTTGGGCAGATGAGTAATCTATAATCACCGGTTGGTTGAGCGCTATATCAGGTGAAATATAGTCAGGAGGTGGGACCGCAATCCTACGTGTAATGATGGTTGATCCATCAGGGCTCGCAAGAGGCTGGTTCAATGCAAGAGTATCTGTACCTTGGTAGGTGTTTAGGGACGCGCTTTCAGTAATTATTTCATTATCTAATTGTTCCTCAGGAGTAAGTATTTTAAAGAAAAGACTTTCTTTCCCCACGTCTTCTGGCCTTGTACGTGCTTGATAAAAATTGGTGATAGTCACCCCTATAGTGATGATAAGGAATGCGAAGAACCATAATGAGCTTTCCTTTACAGAGTAGTTCTCAAGCGCGGGAAGAAGCTTAGTAAGTATTTTTTTAATTTTTAATTGAAGGAATACTGATAATTTATACCCAGGTAAGAGGAGAAATCGTAGAACAAACCTTCCTGCGTATGGGGCAATAGTTCCTCCTATAATACGAAAAAATGAGTACGTGAGCCTAAGAGTGGTGCGTATACTTGCTACAAAAAAAGCCAAGAGATTGAGCGTGACTCTTGACCCTAATGCGTGGTTCCTTTCTTCACGTGCACCCTTCCTTTTCCAGGAATAATGGTTCATAACTATAGATAAAATACTAGCATAAAAAGGGTGATTGCTCAATTGCTTGGTTACCTGCTTTTATGGTAGGTTATTGGTATTCATATGGAAGAATTCAATCATAAAGACATAGAAAAAAAATGGCAGAATTACTGGCATGAGCGTTCTCTTCATACTGCTGATGAACACAGCTCAAAACCCCATTCCTACATTTTAGATATGTTTCCCTACCCTTCGGGAGCTGGGCTTCATGTGGGACATCCTAAGGGATATACAGCTACTGATATTCTGTCACGGTATTTACGAATGAAGGGTAAGGAAGTATTACACCCTATAGGATGGGACGCATTTGGTCTTCCTGCAGAAAACTATGCAATAAAAGAAGGAATGCATCCTTTAGAGGTTACTCATAAGAATATCCCTAATTTTAAACGTCAAATTCAATCATTTGGGTTTAGCTATGATTGGGATAGAGAACTAAATACCTCAGATCCCTCATATTATAAGTGGACGCAATGGTTTTTCTTACTTCTTTACAAAAAAGGTCTTGCGTACAAGAAAAAAGCTTCAGTAAATTGGTGTCCATCATGCCACACCGTACTTGCGAGAGAGCAGGTAGTGCAAGGGGCATGTGAACGATGCGGTACTGAAGTTGTACAAAAAGAACGAGAACAATGGTTTTTTAAGATTACCCAGTACGCGGATCGTCTTTTGAATGGCTTAGATTCTCTACAATGGCCTGAATCTATTACATCAATGCAACGACATTGGATAGGAAGAAGTGAAGGAGCACAAATTTCGTTCCCCATTGAAGGAAAAGAAGAATCCATCCCGGTATTTACTACTCGTCCTGATACATTGGAAGGTGCAACGTACCTTGTACTTGCCCCAGAACATGAGCTTGTAGACGTTCTTACCACAGATGCACAGGCCAATGAAGTACAAGAGTACGTGGCATTAGTAGGTAAAAAAACTGAATTACAACGCACTGACCTTGCGAAAGAAAAAACAGGGGTATTTTTAGGGTCATACGCCATAAATCCACTTACACAAGAAAGAATACCTGTATGGATAGGTGATCATATTATAGTGACGTATGGTACCGGAGCTATTATGGCAGTTCCGTCTCATGATGAACGTGATAAAGAGTTTGCTCAAAAGTTTGGAATACCTAGTCGTGAATTTCAATTAGGGGATAGTGACGAAATAGTAAAAAAAGTGGGTGGTAGTAAGGAAGTTCGATATAGGTTGAGGGATTGGCTTATCTCTCGTCAAAGGTATTGGGGAGCTCCTATCCCTATTGTGTATTGTGATGTATGTGGCATGGTGCCGGTCCCAGAAGCTGATCTACCCGTGGAATTACCCATGGATGTTGATTTTAGACCTACCGGAGAATCACCGCTCAGTCGTAGCGAGTCATTTCATGCAGTGAAGTGTCCAATCTGTAAGGCTCCTGCGAGGCGAGAAGTGGATACTATGGATACATTTGTGTGTTCATCATGGTATTTTTTACGTTTTTGTGATCCTCATAATAAAGAAAAGGCGTTTGATCCCAAAAAAGTTGCATTATGGATGCCTGTAGATATGTATGTGGGGGGAGCGGAGCACGCGGTACTCCATCTTATGTACGCCCGTTTTTTCACGTACGTACTTCATGATTTGGGGTATGTGGAATTTGATGAGCCATTTAAGGTACTTCGTAATGTAGGTCTTATTCTTGCCGAAGATAAGGCAAAAATGTCGAAATCAAAAGGGAATGTCATTAATCCTGATGACATTGTGAATGAATATGGTGCTGATACCTTTCGCATGTATGAGATGTTTATAGGGCCATTTGACGAAGCAGCGTCGTGGAACGCGATGGGAGTACGAGGTATGAGGCGCTTTTTGAATCGTGTGTGGGATCTCCACGGCAAAATCAAAGACGTTGAGTTTAGGGATCAGGGTTTGCTTCATAAGACCATGAAAAAAGTAGGGGACGATATATCACGTTTTGCATTTAATACGGCTATTTCTTCACTTATGGTGCTTCTTAAATCTTTAGAAGAAACTCCCTCGAAATCCGCCTATGAGATTTTTATCTCATTGTTATTCCCCTTTGCTCCCCATATATCTGAAGAACTATGGGAGCGATTGGGGCACCGCGAGTCGCTTACGTTCTTTCCATGGCCTGTGGTTGATGAAGGAGCAGTAAAAGAAGATAAGGTGACATGGGTGGTGCAAATTAATGGGCGTACACGGGGGACAGTGGTGCATGTTGCAGACGCAGATAAGGAAGAAGTCATATATAAGGCTAAAAAGGATCCAAAATTAGCAAAATATTTTGACGGGGCTACTATTGAGGAGGTTATATTTGTTCCCGCCCGTCTTATAAACGTGATGATGAAGTCTGACACCACATGAATAGGCTTGCCTACCAAGGAGTGAGTTATTTCCCTGAGCATCTTCCTTCGCAAGTAAAAGAGCTTTTTCTCTCAGTTGCGATTCTTAACTTCGCTGCTTCCGCAGTAGCCCTTTTTGAACCTATTTATTTGTACTCATTAGGATGGACCATTGAGGAGATACTTGTATTTTTCCTTGGTGTATACGTGATCTATTTTTTTGTCATGCCTTTTGGGGCAAAGATCGCAAGGCATAAAGGGTATGAGCATGCTATTTTTTATGCGTCATTTTTCCTTATTGGGTATTTCATATGCCTTGCATTTATTGGGCGTGGGATAGTGGTGGTCATACTTGCAATGCTTTTTCTTGCCTTACAAAAAATGTTGTATTGGCCAGGATATCACGCGGACTTTGCGAGGTATGGTCGGTCTGATGAACGTGGTAGAGAGATAAGTAACCTCATTATTATAAACTCTATAGGGGCAGTTGCTGCTCCCCTTATAGGGGGAGCACTTATCACGTTGGGAGGATATCCTTCATTATTCATATTTTCTTCCGCATTAATTTTGGTGTCTAATTTCCCGTTATTAAGTACCAAAGAGGTATTTATTCCTAAAGAATTTCATTATTGGGATGCGTACAAGCGATTAGTGCGTATGGATTACCGCAGACATTTCTATACCTTCCTTGCATTTGGAGAAGAGGTGGTTCTTTTAATCATCTGGCCTATAGCCATGTATTTAGCCTTAACGCATGCGTTTACACTGGGTCTTGTCGCGTCAGCCGCAACATTTGGTTCTGCCCTTATTGTGCTTTTCGCGGGTAAATCAAGTGACCAACATTATAGGAAAGGGGTATTACGTACAGGTACTGCGTTTTACAGCCTCGCGGGTTTTTTACGAGTACTTGCGCATGGTGTTTCTGGGTTTTTCCTCATAGATATGATGCTTCGTACGGCTAAAAATATACTCGCCGTGCCTCTTCTTTCAATGACGTATGAGCGCGCAGCACACACATCAGTCATGAAGTCAGTGGTTCATTTTGAGATGAGTATTGTGGTAGGGAAGATTCTTAGCATGCTCGTATGTCTGGCGTTACTCTATATATTTAAAGGTAATTTCATCCCCTTATTCATATTTGGAGGTCTTCTTTCGTGGTTGTACGCATTAGGGTACGAGGGTTATAGGCCGTTGCAATAATATATGCCACTTAATTTACTTGATAGTGAGGTAGTTCGTACGCTTACGCGTACGTATGGATTACATCCTACAAGGGATTCTGGTCAGAATTTTTTATTATGCCCTGATGTGCTCAAAATGAGCATTGAAGCAGCTCAGTTGACACCACATGATGAGGTCCTTGAGATAGGGTCAGGTCTAGGGACGCTTACGGTAGCGCTCGCGGGCGTGGCTAAAAGAGTCGTTGCAGTAGAAAGTGACCCTGCGACATTACGAGCGCTTCATGATACGACTATGGCGTATTCAAATGTTGAAATTCAAGAGCGGAGTATACTAGAAAAGAGCGAACAAGATATTTGTTCTTGGTTCACCAAAGAGTACGTATGTGTTTCAAACATCCCTTATTCAATCACTTCCCGGTTAGTACGGCTCTTTTTTAACTCCTACATGGCAGTCCATGGACCTCGAGTCATTGTATGGCTTGTACAAAAAGAAGTTGCCCATCGTATGGTAGGAGAGAACGGGAATTATAGTCTTTTAACCCTTGCGGTACGACGCTACTCGACACCAGAAATAATCAAAAATGTCACAAGGAATTGTTTTTGGCCAGAGCCTGACGTGGATTCATCACTTATTCGTTTTATCCCGAATAAAAGAGAGTTTACGCACCACGAAGAAGAGACGTTTTGGCGTATTGCGCGGGCGGGATTTTCTTCTCGAAGAAAACAGCTTCATCATAACCTCGCAAACATACTTTCTCTTTCAAAAAAAGAACTACAAGACACGCTTTTTTCTTTAGAACTTAATCCCTTGTGTAGAGCGCAAGACCTTACCATGGAATCATGGGAAAAGGTGCATATCTTACTGCGAGAGTACCTCTTATCAAAATAATATCTGTGGTATAATTAAAGAGATACATAGTATCTTTTTTCCATGGATTTTTTTAGATATTTTTCACACAAAGATCATAGGTCTGAGTATCCAAAACACAGATCACATGATCCGCATACGATACAAAAAGTAAGTAGGTACTTTATTGGTGTATCAGGTATTCTCGCGCTTGCGTGGGGGTTTGTTGGATTACGTAACCATGTGATTGCACCGTTTAGTTACAAAGATGTGATTGATCATGTGGTAGAAGCAAGTGGGAACCAGGGTGCGTTTGATACATCTAAAGATAGCGATGGTGATGGAATATCAGATTTTCAAGAGCAGTATTTCTATCATACAAGCCCGTATCTCTCAGACACTGATGGTGATGGAATCCCTGATAAGAAAGAAATAGACGAGCATAAGGACCCTAATTGTCCCGAAGGTAAAGTATGTCACAATGATGTATTTGGGACCGAGGATAAGTCGGGGGTAGCGACACCAAGTAATGCGCCGACTACAGAGAATAATTTTTTTGTCGCACAACCAGAATTAGGGACCATAGATATACCTGGGTTACGTCAGCAACTCATTCAGCAAGGGGTAGATCCCGCGACAGTGAATTCTGTAGATGACGCGACATTACGGCAAGTGTACGCGGACACAGTCGCACAAAATCCCGGTAGTGCACCCTCGTCGTTGTCTCCTTCCACACCTACTGAGCTCAATTCAGCAGAGAACCAATTTTCAAACAATGATCTTACGAAACTTAATCCTCGAGAAATACGTCAATTTTTAAAAAAGGGTGGAGCTGATGACTCGCTGTTAAACTCAGTTGATGATGAGACCTTACGTGGTATTTTTATTGATGCATTGAGTAAGTCAGCGAGTCAATAATCATGGCACGAGGTACGTTATATAAAACTCGCACATTCTGGCGTATGGGATTTGTGGTGATTGCATTGTTGTGTGTATTTCTTGCCCCTCGTACCGTAAAGGCGTTTCCTGGAGAAGCATTTTCAGCAGCAGTATGGAAACATGCCATGGAGATCTTACGTGATATTGGGAGTAAGGCATTGAAGGCGACAAAAGACGTTGCGTTTAAGAACGCATTAAATAATTTTACTGCTAAGGTTGCACAAGATACTGCTACTTATGTTGCGACAGGGGGTAAGGGCCAAAAACCATTATTTCTTACCAATCCCGGAAAATATCTTGAAGATGCGGGAAATGCCGCAGCAGGTGATTTTGTGGACTCACTCTCAAAGTCGGTATTTAACAAGAGTGCGTGTACATTTGATCTTACGCAACACATCAATATAGACAAGTATGTAAGGAGTGCGATTACAAAATTAACGCCAAATTTTTGCGGTGAACGCACTATGGGCTCCACGGAAGTTGCTCAAAAAGCGTATTCTTTTTTTCGTACGTTAAAACAAAGTGATGGTGGGTTATCGGTATTACTTGATGACGATTATAAGGCGAATACGTTCTACAGTTCGGAATGGAGATCAGCGGTACTTGATGGTGACTTCAAAGGAGACATGGGTAAGTTGGAGATATTGATGAATAATACAATTCTTCCTGGAGAAGGTGCGCTTCAATACCTTATCCCTGACTCTGGCCCTGAATTAGAGCAGGTCAAGAATAACATGAAAGATAATCTTGATTATGCACGAGTGGTATATACGACATTGATTACGAGTATGGATGGGGAGTGCAAACGACTAGATGGAAAGGGGAATGCGGTAGGGTCAGTACCGATAGAAAAGTGTAAGGCTTTTTATAGGTATTTCACGACTGAATACGTGAAACTTCAATCAGAGGTACAGGCGCGTTTACAAAGTTGTCTTACTGCGGGTATTGCGGGATCAGCAACACAAAGTAATCGTTGTACTATTTCACAAATAGGGAGAAATCTTGACCCAAGAAGAATCAAGGCATCAAATATTTCACAAATGTTTGATCCTAGCCAGAATCCATTGAGCCTTCTTCTCTCTTCAGTTACTGACGCGCAAGACGCAACCACGAAAGCACGAGAATCAGCGAAGTTTGAGCAAACCGCATCTACCATCACAGGAGTGAAGAGCAAAATAACGGGAGAGATCAAGTCGACAAAGGAGCAGGTACAGGAATTGGATAGTGCCTCTAAACAAAACGCAAACACCGCTGAAAAGACGTATACCCAAACTTCTGTCGCAGATATATTTTTTAAAACGTTTACCCGTACACTTCTAAGTAAACTCATTAGCAAGACGTTCGTACGAGGGTATAACCCAAGGTTAGATTCTCAAATTACAAGTAGTTTTGAGAATTTTATAGGGTCAGATGCTACTCCTGCGATTGTGGCAAGTCTCCAAGTACCCACCATAGATGCATCTGAAAAAGTAGATATATTAGACGAATTCACGACGTGTCCTACGTTTGAACCGGCGCGTACCGTGAATAATTGTGTGCTTGATACTGATTTTAGGGCTGCGATAGATGAAGGTCTCACCATAGAGCAAGCGATTAAGCAAGGTAAGCTTCATCCTGAACGTCCATTTGGGTATATTCGTTCTGGGTCAGGAGATTTTGGAAGACTTTCAGAACCTGCGTCTCCCGATCAGGGGTATGCGGCGTCTGCCATGAAAAAACTACGACTTGCAGGTATTGTGAATCTTGGCTGGGAAATCGCTGCGGAACAAATTCGTACCACGGGCGTACCCGCCACTCTAGGTGACGTACTTGCGGGTAATTATGATGTGACATTAGGCGCGGATGGTAAACCACATCCTGATGAGAAGCGTTTTTACAGGCTTGTAGATTCAGGGTGGTTACTAAAAGCGCATGAGACCTCATGTAGAGCTCGTGTATATGGTTCATTTTTAAGTGAGCCTAATAGTAAAGAACGGCAACAAGTATGTGTAGATCTTCAAACTTGTGTAGTAGAAGATCAGGAAACAGGAAAATGTAAGTTATTTGGGTATTGCACCAGGGAAGATTCCCTTATTTATAAATTTCCGGAAGGTTCAAAATCATGTAGCGACACTGAAGTATCATGTGGCGCGTTTACTGACACCAAGGGAGTTACCTCAGGGTATTTACGGAATAAGCTTATTGCTCAACCTGCCACCGCAACCAAACTTGCTGAGCCATCACTGTATTGCCCAACTGACGCAGGAGGGTGTAAGGCGTTTATCAATACTACTGACCCTGAAAGTAGTGGAACGAATCAGTATCTATCTCTTAACGCGGAGCGATGCAAGCCAGAAGATACGAATACGAACAAATATACAAGAAAATCTGATGGTTCAGTATTCTATCTTAAAAACGCACCTCAGTGTAATGCGTCAGAAGTAGGGTGTGATGGATATACCCCCACAAAAGGAGGGAGTCAATTATCTGCAGTATTTAATGAAGGCACTGATTCATGCCCCTCCTCATGCGTAGGTCTTAATAGCTTCAGAGAGCTTAACGTATCCGATGTACCTACAGGTGTCATCGAAACCTTTATACCCTCAACCGCCACACAATGTAGGAATGATGAAGTAGGATGCCAGGAATATACGAATTTGGATAAGGTGGCGCAAGGAGGTGAGGGTAGAGAGTATTATTCAGCGTTGAGGCAGTGTGAAAAACCCGCAACGGAAGGACAAGCAACATTTTTTACATGGGAAGGCCTTGATACCGCAGGTCTTAAATTAAAGAGTTGGAGGCTCAATACCGTATCAGTAGATAATCCGAGTAGTCAATGCGTGGCATCTCCTCTTAATCTTGATTGTAAGGAGTTCATAGACGTATCAGGTGCCACTCATACCGTACTCGTCTCAAAGGTGATAGTAGTGACTGATCAATGTGCGCCTTTACGGCGTACTTCAGATGGAGGGCAAGTGACTGCCCTTCCTTCAGAAAGTAGACAATGTAGAGGACAATCAGTGGGGTGTACCGCGTATCTCGGTCCCACGGCAAGTAATATACGTGATATAGCAAACTATGATTTTGAGGATGGGACGGTGCCAGGAGGATGGATTGGGTCACCGATCACAGAAACTGCCCCAAGTGGCCTTAATCATGCGATAACTAATCAGAAAACAATTGGGTATGTGATGAGGCAGGATATGATTGCGGGCGCTACCTACACTATTACGTTTGATGCGCATATCGTGCCTTTTTCTTCAGAGGTACCTGTATGGATAGGGGTGTATGTGAATGGGCAGAAATTAACTACTGACTCGGGTCCTCTTACCACGGATTGGAAAAGGTTCTCTATGTTGTTCACCGCGCCAGAGTCTATTAATAGACCCACTATTTTAATGTATGCCGCGCATAGAGACTATTTTGGTGCTATGTTTGTGGATAATTTCACTATGACAGAAACAGTGGAAGGAAGAGCGACGGTCGTGAAATCAAGTTGGAGAACCCCTTCAGAATGTACCGCGAATTTCGCGCGTTGTTCTGAATACAAGAGTGCTACAAAGAATACAAATGTGACCGCGTACAGATTTAACAATGTATGTAGGTTAGAGAAAGTAGGATGTGACGCATTTACGAAAGATACGGGTATAGGGGCAAGCCCTGATACCACTCGTTACAGAGTAAACACCCCTACCTACCAAGGTCTTGAATCTGCCGCAGGGTGTACGGCGTTTAAGGAGGGGACTACGGATATAGGGATAAAGATAGTACCTAATCCGACTGATGCCACAAAGGTGATAGGGCAATGCCGTCAAGAAGATGTAGGATGTGAACTCTTTACTGATGAGAATTCAAGTAAGGTTGCGTTTAAGAAGCCGACGGGCGCGAGAGCAACCGTCGCGCAATGTAATGTAGGGGTAGCAAGTTGTACTCAATATAAGTTCGACCCAGAAGGGGATTCATTTGATCGTACATTCAACTATGTTTCAAATACCATTCCTAAATCGAGTACGTGTACGACATCAGGACCAAATTGTCTTAATTTTAAGGTTGATACCTATGATACAAGTGGCTCAGTCATCCATGATCAGCATCTCATATCCATTTCAAGAGATAGGCAGTGTTCAGAATGGCTCTATCCTAAAACAATATCACCAACATTTGATGAAAATACGAGAAAGTTTAGGAATGTGGTGTATAGCATAGGAAGGTGTAGGAAGGCTGATCCTAAAGATCCTACAGTATGTCTAGATTCTGTAGGTGTGAATGAATTTGATTATGACAACGTAAAGAATAGTCAGCCACCACTACTTGATATAGCAGCGTATAGGCGAGGATTGTCTGGTGGGTTAGGAGGAAAGGTGTGGGATTTCGTGGGGTATTCATTGTATAATCAATATCCTGTTGAATTTTTACGACAACTCAAGCCCACTACGGGGAGCGACATAGCACAAGCATCATCGCATGGGTCTTCGTATCAGATGGCGACGAATAATCCTACGAGCAGTGCTCCTAAGAACTTGAATGTATATCCTTCATGCAGGGCATTTCCTGAATCAGATTCCCCATTCCCTGCAGGAGAAGTATTGAATGGGCAAACAGTCACTAACCCATTATTTGATAAAGCCAATCTTTATGAAGATGGTCAGGGAAACAAGAATGAATGTGCGTATAGGAAGCTTACCTATGATCGGTTTAACCTTATCTCAAAGTATTACAACCCTGATACCTTAGATAATTCTAAGATATGCGTAGGTGGTACTGAAGTGGGTAAGGCATGTATTGCTGATAATCAATGCGGGGGTGATGGTCGCTGTTCTGGTGCTCAAAAAATAGCAGAGTTTAATGGATGGAGAGGGTATTGTCTTGAACCTGATATTTCAAAGCCTATTAATGGGACAAAAGATCAATACGCGTGTTCCACCTGGTATCCCGTTGATCTTATAAAAGGAGAAGTGGATGTGTTTAATAATCATCCTGAAGCAGGAATTAAGCCTGAGAATAATTATTATTGTTTACAAGGAGAAACAAACGCGCAAATGAATTTGCAGTTTAAGAATCAAAATTGTTCCGCTGACCAAGAAAGAGAAAGAAAACCTCAGTGTGTTAGTAATGAAGTTGTAAGGGCACTTACAGGTGGTGATAGGGTCAACTTAAACGTGTTATCGGTCAATAGTTCTGCTGTGAACGGGACTGATTACCAGAGACCAATGGGAGAAGTATCTGCGATTGAATTGCAGGTGGCTGGCGAGAATCATAATAATGAATGGCCAACTAATTTGGTATTTACACCTGATAAAGTGGCGAGGGGGACAGTAGAACGACATGACGCTATCTACGATAAGAAAATATCGGGCAGTATTTACTATAAATATGATACTTATACAAACCCATCAGATAATACTGTTGAATGGCGAGTATATCCAGTTGATGAGGATGGCACAGTACCCCCGTCAATTACTCCCACAGATTTAGGATCATATTCGGCAACTGTACCTGATATTTGTAAAAAGATATCAGACGCAACAAATGTGAACTGTGTATGGGGAGCTGTAGTATTTGATGGAAAGGAAAGTCAAAGCAAGATAATAAAGGTGAAGTTCGCGGGTATGGACAATGGTGGAAATAACTTTGAGGACGTAGCGTACAAGTATGTACTTAGTAGAAATCTTGCGTGTTCTGTGATAGCAAAAGTTGAGGCACCATATACAAATAGGATATTGAACACTAAGCTTAATACTACTGTGAGAGATATAGGGTACAATCGTGAGACGGAGCGTATACGAGCAAAGGGGGGAGCGGGATTTGGTCAGATGGCGTTGGATATAAGTCCTAGGCATGGGAGTATGTTTTATTTGAGACGTGATGGAGTATCAGGGTCACCATATAGCTGTACCGGCGAGTGTGTTTCTACCCCTGAGAGTTTGTGGCCGACTATCCCTCTTAATGCGGGGTATAGAAATTCTTCGCAATGTGGGGTGGGTAGTCTTGCGGGTGATTTGCGATTATGTGTGGCCGCGGATCGTTTAAAGTCACTATTTGCGAGGTTCTTTATCACAAGGGGGGCTGGACAATACGGTCCGTTCGACCCTTCCTCATTAGTTGATGATACGGTTAGCGGTGAATTACCTATTATTGACGCAGCTGTTTTGAAAGAAAGGACACCGTCAAGTGAAGTATATTGTAAAGGGAAGGCTCTTGGTGTGTGCACAGACGCTGATCCAAATAATTTGGATGGGAGGGATACGTTCACAATTAATGACAATGTTACCTCAAATCCTTTACTTACGATCTCAAAGTCAGCGCAAACGGGTGTGTTCCCAACTGTGACAATAATTTTTTATGCGTATAATAAGAACGGTGAACAACTGCCTATTAAGGGTATACTTGTAGATTGGGGAGACGGTTCTCAAGATGGGGAGACGGATAGGGGCAATTTTAGAAATAAGAAATCTATCTGTGACTCATCAGGTACGGGAAATTGGGGAGATTCGAAGGACGCATGCGATACAATACCGTGGAAATTCACCCATGACTTTGGATATGATGGGACTGGGAGAAATAATTTTACGATATCTGTGATGGCCACGGACAATTGGGGGAGACAAAAAATCGTTCGCAGGGGGATCGTATTTAGATAAAATTAAAAAACCCGACAAGTTGCTGATTTGTCGGGTTGGTTCTTTATTTATCAAACCAGAAATCGAGACTGTAGGTTCCCTGGTTTGTAGGACTTATAAACCTTTTGTAATCGTTTGGGGATGCCATACCGACACATATCCCCGAGACTTCAATAGCGCACTGCATATATTCGTAATATATCTGATTGATATGAGAAGACATGCCTGTGGCGTTGAGTGAGAGTGAATAGTTATACCTCAAAATCGCACCAGTTGTTGATTTTGCAACCCCTTTAAACGGTATATCATTGGCTACGATCACAGAGTTTTGGTATTGTAGCCCCACCGTATATAGTTCTTTGAGGCTGATAGACACGATTTTTTGTGCGTCAGAGCTGAGCGTTCCTGACGCTTCATATTTAATGGTGTCTCGACCTGTTACAACAAAAGCCAGTCCTGAGAAGGAGGTCCCAGTCCATGACAGTGAAAAGAAGCTCTCCGGGCCCTGCACCATGCTCGTTGGTGGATCTGGATGGGTGGCACCATTGTCATTCACGAAGTTGAAACTTCCGTGGTAATTGTCACTGACAACCTTTGTCGTTTGCAAATCCGCAAGTGTCGGCTTGTCCCCCGGCACAACTGGGTTACCCTTTCCACATGAGAGAGTCAGCATGATGATCATCGCAACTACAATCCATCCCTTGAATCCCTTCAGAAAAGATATAAACATTGAAGTATCCTCCCTGTTATCATGCCAATGGCATGTAACAAACTGTGGTGTGTGGTGATATGGTTTTGAGTGATTCTTAGATCACGGACTATCCCACGCCAAGCTCCTTCCTTACATTTAATTGTTGGCTTTTTTGGGTCATATAACAAAAAAGACCCTCTAGCCAATGCCAGATAATCTTTTCAAAAAGCCTTTCTTTATTTGTCCCTACACTACCTTAAATGCGTATATATGTCAATACCTCTTTAAAATGGCTAATATAAGCTGTTTTCTGTCTAGACATGTAATAAATATTTATGCTACTCTAGTATATATGGAACATATTAAACAAGAAAGAACATTAGTGCTGGTAAAGCCAGATGGCGTACAGCGTGGCCTTATAGGGGAAATAATCTCACGTATTGAACGTAGAGGATTAAAGGTGGTGGCTCTTAAAATGGAGTTAGCAGATAGGTCTAAGATAGAGAAGCATCTACCTGCGGAAGATGAGTGGTTAGTACGTCTTGGGAACAAAGGATTGAATACATTTAAGGAATATAACCTGGATGCGAAGACGCTTCTTGGGACTGAAGATCCTATGGAAATAGGTACTCAGACGAAAGAAGGAATTATAGAATACCTTACGTCAGGTCCTGTAGTGGCCATGGTAATCCAAGGTATGCATGCCATAGATATGATGAGAAAAATAGTAGGTCACACCCTTCCTTTTAAAGCAGAAATGGGAACATTACGAGGAGATTTTAGTGTAGACTCTCCCGCAATCGCGAATTACGAAAAACGATCGATCAAAAATATTGTTCATGCGTCTGAGACGCAAGGAGAAGCTCACAATGAAATGAATTTATGGTTTACTCCTGATGAGATACAGAGCTACAAAAGAGCGGATGAAGATATAATGTTCTAAGAAGGAATTGAGATACGTGGTAAAGAAAAACAAGGTGCATATCATGTACCTTGTTTTCGTTGTAGGGCATATTCTTTGCGTGGTATACTTGTAATGTTTTATGAAGAAAGAAACACATACAAAGTACATCCTTTTTTTAGGAATAATAATAGGCGTATCTCTCGTACTAGGGAAGTATGCGTATGCGGCATTTACTGATCCCGCGTGCGCTCCTCCTGGATGTAATATAGACCCACCGGTATTTTTGCAATCTGCGACCCCAGGGGTAGCTCAAACCGGGCATATTAATCTTACTGGGTCTATACAGGCACAGCTTGGAACCAAAGCTCAGACTACGGTTCCAACATCATTGCCATCAGGAATAAGCTACCAACAAGGTGTCGGTAGTGGGGATCCTTATGGATGGACATATCCTTATGGTGTAAAACTTAGTGTTATAGAGGGACTTTATAGAAATTTTGAGCTTGCGAGCACGTACTACCCAGGCGGGATGCTCGCATTTAGACAGTTTAGGCCTGCCACCTCAGATTGGGAGCCATGGAGGACATTAGTTATGGAGTCAACCGGAGGTAATGTAGGGATAGGGATCGATCCTACTGGGGGGACTATACCCGCTGAAACTCTTGAAGTGAAAGCTAAGACTGGAAATGTTACTAGGGTGCGGGTTACCGATATGGTCACGAATCCTGAATTTCAACTTCAATATGCGGGAGCAAGTCATTGGGCAATGTATGTGGATAGAGCAGATGCGAATAAGCTCAAATTCTGGCAAGGATCTAATTACCTCACCATACAGCAGACTAATGGGAATGTGGGGATTGGTAATACTAGCCCTGCGTATAAGTTGGATGTTACAGGGACTATTAATGCGAGTGTAGACGTATGCGGAGGGGGAAAGTGCTTGAGTGGGGGTATCACCGGCGGGGGGATAAACAATAAGATCCCGGTTTTCACTGGGGCAAGTTCGGTAGGCAGCTCTATTTTAACGCAGTCCGGGTCACCTAATATAATAGATATAAGCGCTTCTGAACCAGCGTTTTCATTTACGTCGGGGTCAGTTCGTGGTTATGTTGCTGTTGCATCAAGTGTGGGTAGCTATTCTAATTTTTCGAGTGTTGGCGACTTTGTTATGAGATCTGAGACAGGAAATTTAATACTAACTGCTCGTAATTCTACGGGTGTTATTCTATTTGGGACTGGTGCGGCTGATACTGAAAAAGCACGTATAACCTCTTCAGGTCAGCTTGTGGTAAAGGGGGATATACAATTAGCTGGAGGTCTTTCTGTACCTGGAGCAGGAGAAAACTTAAAAATAATACGAGGTCTTGTTAACTCCGCGGGCGGTATAAATTCAGGGGGTGGTTATACAATAACGAAGATGGCTCAAGGTGTATATCGTGTTAATTTTAATTCTTTTTTTGGTGACGTCCCGAGTGTTGTTGCAACTGCAATGGCAGGGGGAGGGGGTCAGACGATAGTGAACCTGTGCGCTGCGGAAGTGAGAGCCTCCGCCTCTAATTACGCTGAGGTTGATACAGTGTGCACTTCAAACGGAGATCAAACGTGGACAGTCAATCCAACTGATACCCCCTTTTCTTTTATTGCTGTAGGTGCACGCTAATCGTGTGGTTTTATATGTATAATATACTCTTACAAAGATATTCAGCTTATAGCGTGTATTTCTGTTTCACATTTTTTTTTATCTCGTTTCTCTTTATCGGTGCACTTAGACCTGTATTCGCCGCTAATTGTGGTCAACATAACCTTTCTGGGTATGTCTGGTCATCAAATATAGGGTGGATATCATTATCGTGTATTTCAGGTTCTACTATTGACTATGGTCTAGATTGGAATCTAGGGAATGGTGATTTTCTTAATGGGTCCTACGCATGGTCATCAGATGCAGGATGGATTCATTTTGCCCCTTCCTCACCATTTCCTGGGTTACCTAATAACTCTGCAAACTATAATAAAGTGACGGGGATGGTGACCGGTTGGGCTAAGGTTATAGGATGGGGAGCGGATGGATGGATTAAACTTGGACCTCTATCAATTGGTGGAACTGATTACGGTATGAAAGTGAATCCTGATAAAACTACGAGTGGATGGGCGTGGAATCAAGATCAGGGAGGATATGGGGCGGGGGTAGGATGGATATCATTTGCTCCTGTATTTGGAGGGGGTAGTGCGAGTGTACCTTTTTTTAAAGGAGAAGCAGGAGATATTTATGGAAAGTTAGGAGTACAACCCACACAAGCCCCACCTTCACCTTCAGGTAATGCCACATATTTGATTCATTCAAATGGTACTATCTCTCCCACAACCGCAATATCAGAGTATGGTGTGAATGGTACAAAAACCCCTGTACCAATAGACTTCCCTAGATCTTCTAATAGTTATACGAATGTATTGGGTAAGTTGGATAGGGCGGGTATTATTGCAGGCAAGTATAGTGGTACTGGTACGCCAACAAATCCAGACCCAGGTAGTGTCACCACATATAACGGGAATTGTGGACAAACAAAAACATCAAATAGTGCGTTTGGTGCGTCGGTAACGCTTAATGATGGTGTATATTATTCACAACAGAAGTTTGTAGTAGATAAACCTCTCACTCTTAAGATAGGTACAGGTAATAACAAGGGAAGAGGGACTATTGTGGTAGATTGTGATCTTCTTATCAATGAGAATATAGACTACGAAGTAGGTACTCCTAATAATCGATTAGATCAATTACCTTCTGTGGCATGGATAGTCAAAGGGAATGTTATTATTGATCCTAAAGTAACCAAGGTAGTCGGTGTGTTCTATGTAGAAGATAATGGTGCGAATACAGGAATAATTGATACAGGAACCTATGCGGGATCTCAAGCAGATGTTGCGTTTGTGGCCAATGGCGCGATGATCGCAAAAGGATTTAAGTTCAGTCGTAGTTTCTCAGGAGATTCTTCTACACCTTCTGAGAAGGTACTGTATGACGGTAGAGCATGGCTTAATACCCCTCCAGGGCTTTTAGACATCACCAAGGCTATGCCTACGTTTAGGGAAGTGGCGCCGTGAGGACAATAAGTTTTGACAATAGATAGCAATCATCTATTATTACAATTAGGCAGGGGAAAATGGTTTTATCATGCATGGTACGTTTACAATTTCAAAAAGGAAACTAAACAATGTCAGAGATCAACGATTCTAAGGAGAGCATCACGCGTATTCGACTCTGTGGTACTCAGGGTTGCTGTCCGACTGTGGAAATTCATCACGGATCAGACAAAGTAGTTATCACCGATGACGACGGCGGGAAGGTCACGCTCACAAAGGAACAGTGGACGGAGGCACTCACCAAAGTGAAAGTGAGTGCATGACACGACTCACCCGATAGGATTGAACTTCAGCCCCTGCTCTATTGGAAACGCAGGGGTTTTCTTTTTAGGAAAGGTGGAGGTAATGAAATATACTGGTACTCGACGACCATACCTGTCTTATTTCTTGGGAGTGTTTGAGAGAGATGGACTGGTTGCTCTTTTTCATCAGTTGCATCCGGAACCAATCTATCTCTCAAAGAAGAATTGGCACGGCATCATTACCAACGTAACAGATGGAGTGCAACTAGATCATAGTATCATGCCAGAGCTCATAATTAGGAAGTTGCTCATTGATGGTCCAGATAGTGACCGGCATGCGCTTGAGATCGCGCGTGAGCGCGCGCTACACTTGCTCAATCGTCCTACTATCCTGTATCTCATGATGGCCCAGGGTTGCAACTTCGCTTGCGGTTATTGCCCGATTCCTGCTCTTGCTAAGCAATATGGTGAGTGTTTATTACCATTTAAAGATGCTACTGAAGGTATTGCGCTTTGGCAAAAGCACATTGATGAGTATCCGCATGATGGCGATCCTTACTTCTTAATTTTTTACGGAGGAGAGCCTTTGCTAAATCGGAAAATTTTAGAACAATTGTTGCCATATATAGCCAAGGGGCAAGCCACGGGAAAATTTTCTAAAAAGATCAAACTCATGCTTTGCACCAACGGCTCACTAATAGACGAACGGCTATCAAGATTACTTGCCCATTACAAAGTGATTGTCGCGGTAGGTGTGGATGGCCCACAGGAGTATAACGATCACATCAGAATTATGAGTAATGGAGACCCTACCTTCGCTGTCATCAGGTATGCTATCAAGCAGCTCGTCGATAATGGTGTGTACGTTGTTGCTTCGGTAACTATTACTCCAGCGAATATGTATCGTTTGGCAGAGTATCATGACTTCCTCCGCGGGCTTGGCATTGCTCAATTTGGTTTTAATCTGATGAAGGGGGTGGCTCTTACCCGTGAACTTGCAGGCGGGAGTGTTGAAGATTATTGCCGAGTAGCCGCTCAAGCTGTTCTTTTTGGGTTAGGAAGTAAAGCTGAAAATGGGCAGTGTTATGAGTATCAACTTGAGAAAAAGTTAGTTGCTCTTCAAAAGGGTATACCCTTTTCTATTGATTGCACTTGCTATGGTAACCAACTAGTCATTCAGGCAGATGGCCAAGTAAGTAATTGTCCATTTCTCAGACTTGATCAAGGACATATTGGGAAATTACCTGAAACATTTAGGATAGGACACACAGAAACGGTGAGAATATGGAGACATCGGCTCCCTCTCCTCAATAATTTAATTTTTACAGATGGTATTAATGGTTTACTTGATGGTGGTGGTTGCGCATGGAGCTCCTCGGAACTTTGTGGTGATGCTGTTGCGCGAGATACGAGTAACACGATTTTTGTAAAGGAGATAATGCATGAGCTCATCTGGACTCTCCTACCGAAACAGCACGCAAACGCTCTTCGCCGAGGAGAAATCACTTATTGGAGTTATCGGAGGATCGGGTCTCTGCGCACTTCCAGGACTGGTAATTTCTGAAAGTATCGAAGTTGAGACGCCTTACGGAAAACCATCAGGACCAATAAGTGTCGGCGAACTGTATGGTGGGCGTATTGCTTTTTTACCGAGGCATGGTTCTGAGCACACCATTCCACCACACAGAGTTCCTTACAAAGCAAATCTTATGGCGTTGAAGTTACTTGGCGTAAAACATGTAGTCGGGACATGCGTGGTGGGTAGTCTTAGAAAAGAAATTGAACCTGGTATATTTGTAGTCCCTGATCAATTTATTAATTTTACATGGGGTCGTGATGATACATTTGAGGTCGATCGCCAGTTTGTTCATCTGCCAATGGCGCGACCATATTGCGAACACATGCGGAGCATTATCATTCGTGAACTCAAAGCAATGAGGGTTCCTAGTCAAATTATGGGGACTATAGTCGTCATCCAAGGCCCGAGGTTTTCTACTATCGCAGAGAGTAAAATGTATGCGTTCTTGGGCGGGGATGTGGTGAATATGACGCAATATCCTGAGTGCTACTTTGCACGTGAACTCGGGATTTGTTATGGGGTGATTGCTACTGTAACAGATTATGATGTTGGGGTTCCTAGTGCAGTTTCGATGCAGCCGGAATTTATGGAAACCGTACTCAAAGTTTTCCATAGCAATACAGCGATAACTGCATTGCTCCTTGGAAGACTCGCAGGTTTCGTCGCAGAAATTGTGGGTTGCGACTGTGCGCCAAATAGACTCGTCGAGTATTACAAATTGGCAAATGGTAAAAGTTCATAAATCAACCCCTTCGTTTTTCGAAACGTAGGGGTTTTTTGATGAGAGTGACAAGTAGGGTAAATTTTGCTACAAATAAGCAAGTACTGATATTTCGGATATCAGGAAACGGCACCTTGATAACGTTTCCTGGGTGAGTAATCCGGGATAGACTAAGGAGGTATCACGTATGGAATTTAAAGCTGAACACATCAGTAAAGCATACGGTGCGATTACAGTCCTTGCGGATGTCTCTTTCTCTTTGGAGAAAGGACAAAGAGTAGGTTTGATTGGAAATAACGGAACCGGCAAGTCAACACTTCTTAAGATTCTCTCGAGTATTGTTGAACCAGACGGTGGGACTCTTGTGGTAAGGAAGGGGTTGGTTATCGGCTATATGCCTCAGGACACAGGTCTTGTTACTGACGAAACCATTGACCATTATTTGCGTAGGGTATCAGGTATTAGTATGCTTGAAGAACATCTTGGGCAGTCTCAGGAAGCGTTAGTCGAGTATGAACGCAGGAATGGTTATGCTTTTGATCATCGTATGGATATAACTCTCGCTGGCTTCGGTCTACATAAAGTGTCACGCGGTCGAAGAATCAATTCGCTTTCTTCCGGTCAGAAAAGTAAAGTGTTTATGGCAGGTGTTTTGCTTGCCGATCCAGATGTATTACTTCTTGATGAACCGACAAACAATCTCGATTTGCCCGCTCTTATTTGGCTCGAAGCATTTCTTATGCGTTCTGAGACCGCTTGTATTATTGTTTCGCATGATCGTTTTTTTCTTGATCGAGTGGTGCGGAAAATTTTTGAAATCGATTGGAATACCAGGACGTTGCTCATAACTAATGGAAGATATTCCGATTATTTGGTGAGAAAAGAAAAAGAGCATGCGCGACAATGGGCTGAACATGAAGATCAGCAAGAAGAAGTCAAGCGACTCACTGAGGTAGCAAGAGCAAAGAAGATAGAGGCGATGCGAGGTTCTCGTTTTCGTGGTTCCGATAATGATAAGTTCCTGCGTGGATTTAAGCGTGACCGAGCGTCCAAATCTGGAAAGGTCGCTAAAGCTATCGAGAAACGTATCGAACAAATTAGGGTTGTGGAAAAACCAATCGAGCGCGATGTGTTTCGTATCCACCTTCAGCCCACAAAACCAGAGGGATCACGTGAGATTGTTCTTAGGGACATGGTGGTCGGTTACGTCGATAGCGGATTCTGTATCGGGCCGATTTCTATCACTGTTTCCTATGGAAGTCGCATCGTAGTTCTTGGACTTAATGGTTCAGGAAAGTCTACGTTTCTTAAAACCATATGTGGTGAAATTAATCCGCTTAGTGGTGAAGTTGCGGTTGGGAGTTCACTCATTGTGGGTAATTTAATGCAGGAGCACGACAACTTACCCCGCGGAGAGAGCCTTAAAAATTTTCTCACGAGACGAGCCGGGATTACGATTCAAGAGGCATATTCTCTCGCCGCAAGGTTCGGTTTTAAAGCGGTAGAGATTGATGAAGAGATTATTACTCTCTCCCCTGGAGGGAGGGCAAGACTTCTCTTTGCGTTTTTTTCAGCGCTTTCAGCAAATGTGCTTCTCTTGGATGAGCCAACGAACCATCTCGACCTAGAGGCACTTGATGCTCTAGAAGAAATGGTCGCTCATTATGAAGGTACGATAGTGCTCGTGTCGCACGATAGGTATTTTCTCGAGAGGTTTCGTGCGACTAATATTTACATTCTTTCCAACGGAAAGCTGGCACAACAGGAGAGCTTTGAAGCGCACCTGGCTGACGCTGAGCGAGAAGCAAAAAATTTGATTAGTATGTTGTAACGCGATGCGAGTTAAATCGAAGAATCCAAGGACGAGTAATACTAGTATTACTCGTCCTTTTATACGTAGTAATGAATATCACAAATCGTGCTAATATCTTAACTATATGAATGAGGAAATTAAAGAGGATTCTATTAAAGAAGCCGTTTCAGCAGGCGGTGTAGTTATCAGAGACAATTTAGGTGTTATTGAAGTTTTATTACTACGAGATAATCGTTTTGAGGCGTGGACCCTACCCAAAGGTCATGTAGAGAAAGGAGAAACTCTCGAACAAGGAGCACTTCGTGAAATTAAAGAAGAGGCAGGAGTCACTAATGCATCAATTCTTTTCGAGCTCGATACATTTCGTCGGTATGTGGAAAAATCACAAGAGTGGAAAACGATACATTATTTTCTTATGAGCACCTCGCACGATCAACCTCTTGGGAAATATGACAGTGAGCATACAGAAGCTCGTTGGTTCCCCATTTTAAAGTTACCAAAAATGTATCTCTCTGAACAAGAGAAAGTAATAGTAGAGAACCGAGATAAGATTATTAATTTTATAAGAAAAGAGCCCTCATTTATGGATGAGGGTTAGATACGACATTTAATCACCTTTTTACTTGCATCCCCTTGTAAAATGTGACCTAGTAGGGTATGCTCATTTGGTAATGACACCCATATTACAAGCCAAAAATTTAACGGTAAAGACTGAAGGGAAAGTTATACTTAATGACTTTTCTCTTTCGGTTATGGAAGGTACTATTGAGGCATTAATGGGCCCTAATGGGAGTGGCAAAAGCACGTTCGCACATGTGATAATGGGTAACCCTAAATTTGAAGTAGTATCAGGTCAGTTATTTTTTAAAGGGATAGACATCACAGAATTGAAGACGGAAGAACGGGCTCGTTTAGGTATATTCTTAGCCTTCCAATATCCCGTCTCTATAGATGGCGTCAGCCTTATAAATCTCCTGTACACCCTTAGATCAGCACAAGATGCAATAGCTCCTTTTGGGTTAGAAGAAGAGGTACAAAAAACTCTTGATTCATTGAAATTACCTTCTGAATTCATGGATAGGTCTCTTAATCAAGGCGCATCAGGAGGAGAAAAAAAGAAAGGTGAAATAGTCCAAATGGAGCTTTTAAACCCCTCACTAGTTATTCTTGATGAAGTAGATTCTGGGCTAGATGTAGACGCGCTTAAACTGGTCGCAGATGAGGTATCAGCCATGAAAGAAAAAGGTGTGACGTTTATAGTTATCACTCACTACCCAAGGTTGTTAGAATTTCTTAAGCCTGACGCTGTATATATTTGTAAAAATGGAGCAATACATTCCAAAGGAGGGTATGAGCTCGTGGATCAATTAGAAGATACTGGGTATGAAGGACTTGCAGACGCAAAGTAGCACCATATCAACACAGTTAGATAAAGACGCAACTGATAAAGCTGATGAATTTGCGTATGCCTTTAAGTCTGAAAAAGGACTTTCAAAAAAGGTAGTAGAAATGATTTCAAAATTTAAAGATGAACCTGATTGGATGCTTCAAAATCGTCTTAAAGCCTTAGATATTTTTCTTTCAAAACCCATGCCTACATGGGGTGCTGATCTTAGTAAGATAGATTTTGACAACATCCATTATTACGTGAAGCCCATGGAGCAAAAGTCAGAAAAAACATGGGAAGAAGTACCCCCAGAGATAAAGAAAACATATGAGCGTCTTGGTATTCCTCAAGCAGAACAACAGATGCTTGCGGGGGTAGGGGCGCAGTATGATTGTGTAACAGGGGATACGGTAGTGTTCGCCAATCCCAAAGCTCGCCCTATTAAGGATTTGAATGTAGGTGATTATGTATACGCTCTTAATGAAGAAACTAAGAAATTTGAGCGACAGAAGGTGAATGCGGTCGTGTATAAAGGAGAGAGGCAGGTATACAAGGTCACTGCGGCAGGGCGATCAATCAAAGTTACCGAGAATCATCCTCTTTATGTCATAATCGAGGCAAAAGAAGAAGGAATACAGGAAGATAGGTTCCAGACTAAATGGCGATACTTGAAAGATTTAAAAGTTGGGGATTCTGTAGCGGTGAGCAATGCTATTCCTGATTACGACCCATCAGATCAGCTTCCAGAAGTAGCCATTCCCCTTGATATAAAAAGTCATACAAGCTCAGAGCTTGGATTTGCGCCTATCACTGAGATAGAGACTCTTGGTATAGAAGGTGTGTATGACATTTCAGTACAAGGACATCATAATTTCATCGCGGAAGGTATCGTGGTCCATAATTCAGAAATGATCTATCACAGTCTTAAAGAAGATATGGCCAAACAAGGAGTCATATTCTGTGATGTAGAGACTGCAACAAAAGAACATCCTGATTTAGTAAAGCAGTATTTTGGAAGAATAATCCCCGCGCATGATAACAAATTCGCGGCACTTAATACGGCAGTATGGAGTGGAGGATCATTCATCTATGTGCCTAAGGGGGTCCATGTAGAGATCCCTCTTCAAGCGTATTTTAGAATTAATTTGGAGAATATGGGACAATTCGAACGTACGCTCATAATCGCTGATGAAGGCTCATATATTCATTATATAGAGGGTTGTCTTCCTGCGGGAGAACAGATAAGCCTTGGAGATAAATGGGTGAATATAGAAAGCGTGAAGCCGAGTGATTACGTAGTCACAGAAAAAGGTAAGAAATCACGAGTAAAAGCAGTAATGACCCGTCCCTATAAGGGGGACATGATAAAAATTAAGCCGTTATCAGGGTATAACACATTCAGGCTTACTCCAGAGCATCCTGTGTTAGGAGTTTCACGAGACAAAGTTTTGGTGAAGCGTAAGGCACGAAATGGATGGCTTACTGAGGTTGATACAGAAAAGCTGATTGCATCAACTCCTTCATATATTCCCGCAGGAAAACTTAAGGTGGGTGATTTTATCGTATTCCCTAAGATTAGTGCTCAAAAAAATAAGGCATCTTTTACCACAGATCAGTTAAGGTTTTTGGGGTATTACCTTGCGGAAGGGTATACATTTTTTCATAAGACATTAAAGCAACCAGTGGTAACCTTGACATTCAATGAAAAAGAGACTGAGTATGTAGAAGAGGTATGCTCCCTTATACAAAAATTAACGAATAAGAAGGCTATGATCACGCGTCAGCCCAAGCGCCACGCAGTGACGGTAGTGGTGTATTCTAAGAGTCTCATGGATTTTTGTGTCACTCACGCAGGTCAAGGCTCAAAGAGCAAACAGCTAAGTGAAGAGATAATGGGTCTTCCTTCTTCATATATAGTTCCACTACTTGAGACATATTTTAATGGTGATGGGAACGTGAGTAAAAAGAAAGGTAAGAAGGGTATTCCTCATAGAGTTAGTACTTCTTCGGAGCAACTCGCACGTCAACTACAGGAACTTTATGCAAGACTAGATATTTATGCCTCTATTCAGATACGTAAAGGTGGCCCTGATGTGATACAAGGACGACCAATTCATAGAAGTGATCAATATATACTTTCATATACCAGTGATAAGGGATGGAGTGAGGTTCGTGAATGTGAGGAGTACTTTCTTGTACCAGTAAAAGGTATAACTCATGAACATTATGATGGATTTGTATTCAATTTAGAGGTTAAGGACGTGAACTCATATTTGGTTCGTGGGTTTGCGGTGCATAATTGTTCCGCTCCTACGTATTCAAGCCAATCCCTCCATAGTGCTGTTGTAGAGATAGTGGTGAAAAAGGGTGCGAGAGTACGCTACACTACTATCCAGAACTGGGCGACTAATATCTATAACCTGGTGACGAAGAGAATGGTGGTTGATGAAGAAGGAGTAGGGGAATGGATAGATGGGAATATAGGGTCATGCGTGACTATGAAGTACCCAAGTGTCTATTTACGAGGTAAAGGAGCTCGTGGAGATATTCTTTCTCTCGCGGTTGCGGGCGCAGGTCAACAATTAGACACTGGAGGTAAAGCAATCCATCTTGCGCCCCATACCTCTTCTTCAATTATTTCAAAATCAATCTCAAAAGATGGAGGTAGATCAAGCTATAGAGGTATGGTAAAGGTATATCCTGGCATGAAAGGCTCAAAAGTGAATGTACGCTGTGATGCATTAATCCTTGATGCCAAATCAAGAAGTGATACCTACCCTACTATGGATATCCAAGAACAAGATGTGGAAGTAGGTCATGAAGCAAGTGTGAGTAAGATAGGAGAAGATCAATTGTTTTATCTTCAAACACGAGGCCTTGATAAGACCGCGAGTGAAGGCATGATTGTGAATGGATTTATAGAGCCAATTATTAAGGAATTGCCTATGGAATACGCCATGGAGCTTAATAATCTCATACAAATGGAGATGGAGAATTCAGTAGGATAGTATGACTACCATCCTCCCTCTTATACCTGGAGAAGAGCGCTCTATAGCCCTTGATGAGTTTACCACTATAGATCTTACCATACCTTCTAAAGCCTCACTTAAGGTTTTTTTCACTATTGCGTCTCAGGGAAACAGGCATGCTCGTTTTACCCTAGAAGAAGATGCCCGATTAGAGCTGTATGGTAATTTTAGAGGAAGAATGAAGGAAGATATTTCCCTTGTAACTGAAGCTATCCATAAAGGTAGGGGAAGTTATAGTAGAACGGTAGTCCGGGGTATTGTAGATGATGAGTCTCATATGAAGTATGAGGGGATTATAAAAATACTGCCTGATGCACATGAGAGTGACGCATTCCTTGAACAACGTGCTCTTATACTTGGAGAAGGCGCTCATGCAACAATGAGCCCATTACTAGAGATAGAAGCCCATGATGTGAAGGCAAGCCATGCCGCGTCAGTAGGTAAGATTAATGAAGATCAAATATATTACCTTAAGTCACGGGGAGTGACAGGGCAGGAAGCACGAACTATGATAGCTGAAGGATTTTTACACGTATGAACGATATAAAAAAAGAATTTCCGTTATTAAATAGACCCGAGAACGTGAATCTCGCGTATCTCGATAATGCCGCCATGACGCAGAAGCCTGGGGTAGTGCTTGATGCCATGAATGAGTATTATACAAAGTATTGCGCAAACGCCCATAGAGGTATTTACCCTATGGCAGAGCGTGTTACTGAAGAATATGAAGGAGCACGCGGTAAAGTAGCTTCCTTTATAGGGGCAAAGGCGAGTAACGTCATATTCACTCGTAATACTACTGAAGGACTTAATATGATTGCGAGAGGGTTAGAACTCCGAGACAACCCTATAGTAGTACTTACCGAAGTTGAGCATCATTCAAACGTGGTGCCTTGGCAGAAAATGGTTGAGGCGGGTGGGGGATCAATTCGATATATACCCGCAACACAAGAAGGGGAGCTTGATCTAAGTGATATAGACACACTTCTTAAAGGAGCTGACGTGCTCAGTATGGTATGGGTATCTAATGTGGTGGGTATAATCAACCCAGTTAAGAAAATAATAGAAAGAGCAAAGGCTCATGGCGTACTAGTGGTAATAGACGCAGCCCAAGCAGTGCCTCATTTTCGTATTAACGTAGATTCTTTAGGTGCTGACGTGATCGTATTTTCATCATATAAGCTGGGCGGGCCTACGGGGGTAGGGGTGGTATGGGCGAATGATAAGGTACTTTCTACTCTTACCCCATTACTCTACGGAGGACACATGGTATCTGAAGTTGAGTATGGTTCAGCCACTTTTAAAGATGCTCCATGGAAGTTTGAAGCAGGTACCCAAGATATCGCAGGAGTGATTGGACTTGGCGCAGCTATTGATTTTCTTACCGCCCAGAATTGGGATGCGTATGAAAAACATGAAAAAGAACTTAGTACGTATTTAAGAGATCAATTAACTCAAGTAGAAGGTGTACACATTTTTGGTTCACGTTCTCCAGAACATACTATAGCTCTTGTTTCATTCAATATTGAAGGTGTGCACTCACATGATGCTGCCACATTATTAGGTGAAGAAGGGGTATGTGTGCGTGCAGGGCATCATTGCGTCCAACCATTTCATAAAAAGCATGGATTGGTAGGATCTATACGCGCGAGCGCATGGTGGTATAACAGTAAGGAAGATATAGATAGGCTTATTCAAGGTATACATACAATTCAAAAGATATTCTCGTAATATATGAATTCTTCGTTATACAGGCAGGTTATCCTTAACCATTACAAACATCCTCAAAACAAGCGATGGATGCCTGATGCAACACAAATGGTTGAGCATAAAAATGCGAATTGCGGTGATCATCTTAAATTATTTCTTAAAATAGATGCCGGGGTTGTTACTGACGTGTCATTTGTGGGGGAGGGGTGTGCGCTAAGTGTCGCAGGTGCGTCTCTTCTTACAGGGCATATACAAAATATGCCTATAGAGGACGTGAGGAAGCTTACACCAGACACGGTATTTACTCTTTTAGGAACCACCGTCACACCGGGTAGATTACACTGTGCATTACTTTCATTTGAGGCTTTAGGCAAGGCACTTTCTATGGTATAGTAAAGGTACTTTACTCTACCTATTCTGAAACAAAAAAGTAGTAATCAAGAGAAGAAAAATAGAAGAGCAACGTGGCGCTATGTAGTGCTAGGTTTTTGTGTGTTTGGGTTGTTATTTATACCTACACACACAACAAAGGCAGGGTATTGTCCTCTTGATGCTACTGCTTGTACCGCGCTTGCGGCACAAGGGACTATATGGATCCTTACGTTTTTTGGTACGCTCATTGGTTTTATCATAGACATGATCCTTACCGTAGCCTCCTACAATGATTTTATAAACGCACCTGCAGTGATACAGGGATGGACAGTAGTACGAGACTTAGGGAACATGGGATTTATAGTAATTCTTCTCATTATAGGATTTGGATCAATGTTCTCTAAATTTGAAATAGGGCAATACCTCCCTCGAGTCGTAATTTATTCAATTTTAGTAAACTTCTCTCGTACAATTTGTGGTCTTCTCATAGACGCGAGTCAGGTAGTGATGCTTACATTTGTAAACGCATTCAAAGATGCGGGAGCGGGTAACTTTGTAAATGCGCTAGGTCTCGATAAGATAGTATCCCTTGCGCAAGCTAACTCTAACGCGACTGGTGATAACGCAACTGTTCAGATATTGCTTGCCACTATGTTGGGCGTGGTGCTTACCATGCTTGCATTGGGTATTTTAGGCGCACTTTTACTCTTCTTAGTAGAGCGTGTAGTGGGATTATGGGTGCTTGTCGCAATCTCACCCGCTGCCTTTATATTACGCGCAGTACCGTTTGGGAAAGCAGGTAGCATGGCGACTCAATGGCAGACAAAATTTACCACGTATCTTACTACAGGACCCATACTCGCATTTTTTTTATGGCTTGCGCTTTCAATATCATCAACCGTGGGTCCTGCCTCAGACCAAGGAATCGCAGCGCTTAATGGTCTTAAAACTGGACAGACAAATGCAGCTGCCGCAGGTGATTTAACGGGCGCTGATGTTGCAGGGGCAGGTACTCTTATCTCAAATATTGGAAACTCACAAGGTATCCTTAATTTTATTATTTCAGCAGCCATGCTTGTATATGGCATGGGTATCGCGAAATCAGCAGGAGGAATGGCAGGATCATTTGTGGGTAAGTTCCAAGGGGCGGGAGCTCTTGGAAAGATAGGGTTGGGTAAGGGTGGAATAGGGAGAAAGCTTGCCACACTTGGGCCAGTAGGCTCTTATGTGGGGGGCGTTGCGAAGGGTGTCTCACAACCATTTGTGCAAGCATACAAGAATAATGCATTAGTAAATAGTTTTTCAAAAAAAGGAGAACGATTAGGTCTCGCAGGTGTGGCACTCCCTGCGAATATACCAGGTAAGTTTATTAGTTGGCGTGATAAGAGGGATAAATACAAGAAAGCGGTTGAAGTAAACAAAAATAAGGGTATGAGCGATGTAGACGCAGCGAGACAAGCAAAGACCACGGTGTATGGAAATAAGCCGGGATTTGTGAGGAGGGCTATTGATAAGAGAGTTGATCAAGTTGCAGCTCTTGGTAGAGGGAATTTAAGGGCTATCCCAGGATATGGAAGTGCAGTCGGTGTAGCAGAAGAGGGAAAAAAGAATATTAATGCAGCGATGGCGAAAGAATATGTTGCCAATGCACAAAGAAAGTATGGCTTTAGAAAATATGCTAATAAAGATGAACTTAATGAAACCTTAATCAATGGCACAGAAGAGGAGCAGGTTGTCGCACTTGATAAGGGAATAAAGGGGGATTTACTTAAATCTGACGATGACGTACAAATGGGTGCTATCAGGAGAGTCAAAGATAAACTTGGTAATTCAGATGTAGGCAAAGAGTTTGATGAAAAAATAACAAAAGCCAATCTTGCGGTGGCATTGAAGACAGTATTTGGGGAATTGTCTTCGCCACAGAATGTTGAGTCGCTTACCACGGCAATTAGAGAAAATAAAACCTCATTAGAAAAATTAGCAACAGCATTTGGACAATTTAAACAACCTGAAAGAGACAAGATGGCAAATGCGCTAGGAAAAGGAAATGGTTATGAGGGATTTGGAGGGTTCGTCATCTCGGAGAGTAAAGATAATCGTGAAATGCGAAGAATAATGACCAATTTGCCACGTGAGATGGCTAAAGCGATCGCCCAGTCATTTAAGCCAACGTCAACGTCATTCAGTGATGATAGATCTAGGGTTAAGGCTGCGTACGGGGCCTCTACAAAAGATGTTGATTATAACCAAATATTTGATTTCACTAATACAGATCAGGTGGATGCGTTCGCTGAAGCTATCGAGGATGGTGAATTGGGGATTCCCGAACTCCAGAAGATGACCACGTCAATAAATAAAAACCAAGCAGAGTATAATAAAATACTTGCTGCATTGAAGAGAAAATATACAGCTAGAAAAGATCTTGATCGTCTTAAAAGAGGTAGGCCTGGTGCTGATCAGCTAGCGAGTGACGCTATAGCAATACCTTAATATACTATGAATACTTTTAACGAACTCCCTGAAGAAATACAAAGTCATTTTAATTCCCATGAAGTCTACCGTTCTGAGGAAGAGATTATCACGCGTCTTTCCCTTGATGATTCGCAGGGAGACGCACTTGTGGATATAATAAACAAAGTGGCATTGAAAGAGACACCCTTATCTGAATTTCAAAAAGTTGTTGAAGGCGGATTACATGTAGATGCTCAGATAGCAAGCCAAATAGTTGACCATATAGTTACTTCCCATTTTTCTCATTTCCCTGATTTTTATTCTATGCCCACATCACAAAACATTCCTCAACCACAACCTACCCAGCCTGTACCATCAACACCTACTCTAACAGTACCCGAAGGAACATACCCTCATGCTGATCTTCCTTCTGATAGTATTGTCCATGATCTTCATAAAGGGCTTCCTTCCCCTGAACACACTACGCCTAAGATGGAGTATGGCGTTGATTCTATTGTTGCGAGTCTCAATGTAAGTCTTACTGATGACGTATTAAAAAAGAGATTGTACAACGTGGTGGATTCAAGATTACGAGAAGTACGTACCCCTGACCAATTTAAAGAAATATTAGGTAGACCTGTGAAAGTAGGGGGGTTGGGACTTCCTAAAGATCAGATTGATTCTATAGTTGCGTCTGTAGAAAAAGAAGCACAAACATTTCAAGAAAATGTAAAAATAGATCGTCCCAAAGAAGGGGTATCCATAGCCCAAGTGCGTCTTCCTACCTCAACTAAAAGAGCAGAGCCATTACCCTCCATACAAGTTAATCCCGTAGTGGTGGATCAGGTTGCTCCAGCGCCACAACTATCTTCTGTGCCACCTCAAGTAATCCCACAAGCTCCTATTATCACTCCTCAGCCAACACCTCAACCACCTCCATCATTCCCACAGGTTACAAGAACTGTGCAAGAAAGCGTTCCTGGTATACTGAGTAAGCCAGTGATGCAAGATGTACGTAAAGAGGGTGCTCCTCTTAATCTTGTTGATGAAATTAGCCTTATTGATATTAATGAATTTAGAAGAGTAGGGGAAAGTACGAAGGAAAGGATAGCTCTTATCACGGGGAAGGTAGATTCTCTTGCAAAAGAGTCATATTCAAAAAGGATTGCGGCTATTGAAGCATGGAGAAAGAGCCCTTTGTATGCCATGTACGTAGAATTAGGAAGTAGTTCTCTAGAAACAGGGTCAGTAGACCAAACTATTGTGGCATATGCTTCCGCAGGCAAACAAACGCTCACCAAAGAAGAATTTGAAGCAATCACTGATCTTAATCAGTCTCTTAGTACCTCAACATAATGGAACAATTCCTTGTACCCCAATTTATAGACGTAGAAGATAAGATAATAGGGCCTATTACGGTCAAGCAGTTCATCATGATCATGGTTGCGGGGTTATTCATTTTTCTTGAATTCAGGTTCTTTGACTTCACCTTATTCATCCTCTTAGCGATTGCGACCTTGGCAGTCCTCATAGTCCTCGCATTTCTAAAAGTAAATGGAAGACCTTCCTATTATTTCCTTATGCATTTCATACAAACTCTTAAAACTCCGAGACTGAGAGTATGGAAGAAGATTCCTGATCAAGCACTTTCCATTAGCGCTCCACCCACACTTCTTAAAAAGGGATCAGGGTCATCATCAGGACAGAATAATGAATTAGGAAAGGCTCACCCCACTAAGTCCCAACTTACCCAACTTTCACTCTTGGTAGATACTGGTGGTTTATACGGCATTGAGGGGCAAAGTGATTTAGAATCATAATTATATGGCAGCGAACACACATCCTTCAGTACAACTCTACCTTCCCATAGCTCAAATACGAGATGATGTGGTGGTATTAAAAGATGGCCAATTACGAGGTGTACTTATCATTTCAAGTATCAATTTCGCGTTAAAAAGTGAGGAAGAACAAGAAGCAATCATCCAATCATACGTAGGATTCTTGAATTCAATAGATTTCTCGCTTCAAATAGTAGTGAATTCTCGTAAACTTAACATTGATGGGTATCTTCTTAAATTAGAAGAGCAAGAAAAACGTCTTACCAATGAATTATTACGTCATCAAATACAAGAATATCGTGCCTACATTCATGAACTTATTTCTTTGGGTGATATTATGGCAAAACGATTTTTTGTGGTGATTCCATTTATGCCAGGGGAAGGGCATACTAAAAAACATACGAGTAGAGGATTTTTTTCTCAATTAAAAGGCGTGGTATCAGCATCTTCTTCTATCAAGCTTAAGGAAGAAGATTTTGTGGCGTATAGGGAACAATTATTAAAACGAGTAGAGTATGTACGATCTGGACTGTTATCAATGGGACTTAGTGCGGAGCTTCTTACCACACAATCCCTGATTGAATTATTCTATAGTGCGTATAATCCGGATATAAGCGACGTGGAAAAGTTAAGCCAAGTAGGAGATCTTAGAGTAGAATAACACTATGCCTGATTTACTTACCCAACAAACGAATATTCCGGTCACCGCACCTACCCCTCAAACGTCTGACGCGAGTGTGATTCAAGCTGAACAATCCTTATTAAAAGGAACACTCAGTATTCGTGATTTAATCGCACCTGCGTCTCTTAAAGTAGACTCAGATCATGTAGAAATAAACGGAAAATTCGCACGTACTATATTTGTAATGACCTATCCCCGGTATATAAACGTGGGATGGTTCGCACCTGTAATTAATTATCCAGGTGCCATGGATGTAAGTATGTTTTTTTACCCTATACCTACTGAAATAGTACTTAAACAGCTACGTAATAAGGTGGGAGCATTAGAAGCACAGCTTTTTGCTGACGCGGATAAAGGAGCTCCAAGGGATCCGTTACGAGAAACCGCATTGCAGGATATAGAAAAATTACGAGATGATCTTACCCAGGGGATAGAGAAGTTTTTTCAGTTTGCTTTGTATATCACGATGTACGCGAAAACAAAAGAACAACTAGACTTGTATACGGAAAAGATTGAACAAGTTTTTGGTTCAAAGCTTGTATATACGAGGAGGGCTTTATGGCAAGCAGAGCAAGGGTTTAATTCAACTATGCCTTTAGGATTAGATGAGCTAGGTATTGAGTTTAATATGAATTCATCGCCAGTGGCATCTTCATTCCCTTTTGTATCCTCTGATCTTACGTCTGATGATGGTATTTTGTATGGCATAAACAGACATAATAATAGTCTTATTATTTTTGATAGATTCTCGTTACAGAACGCAAATGCAGTAGTATTTGCGACCTCTGGAGCGGGTAAAAGCTATACTATTAAGCTAGAAATACTCCGGTCTTTAATGATGGGTGTGGATGTACTTGTGATAGACCCTGAGCGAGAATATCAGCATCTTTCAGAAGCAGTAGGGGGTGCCTATGTGAATATATCTCTTAATAGCCAAGCAAAGGTGAATCCTTTTGATTTACCTCGCGCGACTGGTCAAGACAGTGATACCTCAGACATATTACGGTCTGCGGTAATTACTATAAAGGGTCTTACTCGACTCATGCTTGGCACTATCACAAACCAAGAAGACTCACTCCTTGATCGTGCCCTTATAGAAACGTACGCGAAAAAAGATATTACGTCATCTACTGATTTAACTAAAGTCATTGAGGTCCCTATAATGAGTGATTTAGTGCAGGTGTTATCAGGAATGGTAGGAGGGGAGTCACTGGTAGAACGCCTTAAAAAATATACAGAAGGTACGTTTGCAGGATTACTCAATAGTCCTACCAATATAGACGTGAATAACCAATTAGTTATATTCAGCGTACGTGATCTTGAAGATGAATTACGTCCTATCGCCATTTACACGATCATTAACTATATCTGGAATATAGTGAGAAGCTCTCTGAAAAAAAGAGTATTGGTGATTGATGAAGCATGGTGGCTTATGCAATACGAGGATAGCGCCAAGTTCATTTTTGCGCTTGCAAAACGCTGTAGGAAGTATTATTTGGGCATCACCACTATCACCCAAGACGTGAATGACTTTTTGTCTTCACAATATGGGCTTGCGATTGTGACCAACTCATCAATGCAGATTCTTCTTAAACAATCTCCCGCGTCTATAGATATAATTGGAAAAACATTCTTGCTCACTCAAGGAGAGCGTTTTCTATTACTTGAGAGTGGTGTAGGAGAAGGTATATTTTTCGCGGGTAATAGGCATGCGGCAATCAAAGTAGTCGCATCTGCCACAGAAGATGAAATAATCACGTCAGATCCACGGCAATTACTTGCCCAACAAAATGCGGAACAAGAAGCATTTGCTCAGGACATGGAGAACCCTGAACTTCCTCCTGTGCCTGAAGCAGTTCCTCTTGCGCCTGAGATAGTACCCTCAGTGACTCCTGCTGTGCCTCTCCAATAATCATGCTACACTAACCCTACTCTATGAATAAAAAGATCATACTCATCGCGCTCATAGTAATGTCTCTGTCTGCAGTTTCATTATGGCTTTTTGGTAATAAAAAAAGTGCTCCTAGCCAAGTAACTGAGCAGACAACTACACAGACTACTGATACCTCGTCTCCCCCAGATACCACAGAGAATACTACTCAAGCTCCAGTCACTGAAAAGCCTTCTCCTGAACGAACTACCCTTACCGTACTTGCATCTACATTCGCGGAAGCGTATGGGTCGTATTCAAATCAATCGCACGAATATTACCTCACCTCTCTTTATCCTTTTATGACTGACGCAATGAAGAAATGGGCACAAGGTCAAGAAGGGGAACTCAAGAAGACTCTAGGTGATAAGGCTATATATCATGGATTCAGCACTAAGGTGGTGTCTGACACTCAATTTGAACTTCCTAGCGCTACTACAAGCTCTATAACCTTCAAAACATTACGTACTGAATCTATTGCAACACGTACCAATACAAAAACGTATTATCAAGATATTAATGTAAAGATGGAGAAGGTGGGGGATACATGGAAAGTCGCGGGCGCATTTTGGGTGCCCGTAGTAACGCAGTAATAACTGTATGGCAGAAGCAGTAGTAGACCAATCACAAGAAAGTAGCCCAGATGCTATTAAAGAAGCTGCTGACGTGGCGAAAAAGCTTGCGTATCAGTCAGCAAAAAAATGGGTCATGGGTGTAGAAGGAGGGCTTATTGCCGGATTTTATACCATCCCCGTAGCTCTTCTTATGGCGAATCTTGAATGGGTATTTCATTCAAGACAGAAAGAATGGCCTATGCCGTATTGGGAAAAAGCAGCAATTATCGTGGCAGATATATTCACGGTTATATCCCTCACTCTTCTTGTTGGTCTTATCGTGGGGGTATTAGGGGGAGGTGCGTCCCAAGCCGTTAATGTAACAAAATGAGATATATACTCTTTTCCCTCATACTTTTTTTTATTATCCCTGTTGCGCATGCTGATGACGCAAATCCTTCTGGTCAATGTTTCACGCGTCAAGAATGCGAAAATCAGTACAAATACAAAAGTACACTTAAAACTGAGGAAGGGTATAATTACAAGCCATATATATCGAAAAGTAATTTTATCGATAGAGTGTGGAAAGAAAATACTGTATGTGGTGCAGGGGCTGGGTTTTGTTCTGCACCTGCTCCTATAGTAAAACTTTCCGTGCCTTTGCCCTATTTGGTAGGGGATTCAGTACAGGGTCTTGATCAATATATTTCTCTTTTATATCAAGGTGGGGTATATCTTGCATCAATATTCGCGGTATTTCTTATCATAATTGCAGGATATCAATGGCTATTCGCAGGTGGTTCTCCCGCACAAATCACGAAAGCGAAGATGACCATGAAACGAGCGATTTCTGGACTCACTCTCCTCATATTTTCATATATACTTCTTAAAGCTATTAATCCCGATTTAGTATCTCTTAAATTTCAAGGGGCTCCGTTAGTGCGAACAAAAGGGATAGGGGGAAGTGTGTGTAAACCAGTAGAAGGAAAGGAGAGGCTGACAGTAAAAGATTCTTCCGGGAAAACGATACAGATCGCAAGTACTGGGGTAATTTTTTCAGTAGATGGCTCGGCGGTAGAAAATAAGTATGCCTATTGTGGTGAGGAGTTTTTGCCAGTTGAAAAGGTGGATCAAAGTATACTAGGACCTCGATGTGTGGGGGACTATTGTCCATTTAAGTTTTCGTGTTCTGTGGGAACATGTAGCGCAGTTATTGCCTCAGGAAAGTTCACTATTGAAAATGGATTCAAGGGAAGGTTGGAGTCTATACGACTGTATAGGGTGATGAAAGGGTCTGATGGAACTGAGAGAAGTGAGGAAGTGGGTATGTCAATTCTTGCGCCAGGGCAAACCTCATTTTCAATGGAGCCATCAGGTAAGTGGAACTCTATCCCAAATCAAAATATATATAATGGGATATCGCAAGATAGAGTGATTATTTCTGCAAATGTATCAGATTCAGCACCGCCTGAAAGAACCCGTTACTATTTTATAATTGTCATTAACTCTAATGACCCTAATACTGCCAGACGTTTTAAATACTGGCTTGTGAACAAAGAGTGTCAAGTAATTACCACAGATAAACCGTTCCTCTTTAAGAAGGAACTATCATATACTGAGGCACTTTTTGGTATAAAAAAGAATCCAAGTGATACTCAGTATGGGCCTAGCGCATCAATATTACCTAAATTCTCAGGCTGGCCTATTATAAATTTGAAATGTAATTTGGATAATGCTCATTTTGCAGAAGTTAACGGATCTGCGACCCCTCCGCCTGCGACTGGAGCTGATGAACAGTACATTGGGCTATAACTGGAGAATGCATTTTCTTGATTACTATACCATCTTACTGGATAGTTGAGGTATACTATATTCATGGAATTAAAGAAAATACTGTTTATACTAGGTTTTTTCATCATCATAGTCCTTATGGGGTATGGTATTTATGTATTCTTTTTTAAATCACCAATAGTTTCCCAAGTAGTAGATCAAGGGAATCAAGCAACGCAGTCTTCAGATGGGGGAGTAAGTAGGCTCCCTGGTTCATCTACGGGGCAAGGATCTACGGGGGGTATTCAAAACGCAATTCCTTCTGAAGCCACATCCACTATAGAAGTGGTCTCACCTTCTGGAGGACAAGGAGTAGATGTACCTCTTCCCGAAGGACAAAGACCTTCTGCGGTAGCCCATGGAGGCCCTACTCTTGTATCACCCCTTTCATTACGTACTGCGGTATTCCCTAACCTTTCAAATGGGAAAGCAGTATTTTATGATAAAAATGAAGGTAAGTTCTATAGGTTAGATCCAAAAACAGGAGATATTCGTACTCTTTCAGATAAGGTATTTAGTTCAGTTGAAAACGTCACATGGTCTCCACAAGGAACAAAAGCAGTGTTAGAGTTTCCTGACAAAAGTAAGGTAGTGTATGATTTTGATACAGGGAAACAGAATACGATTCCTAAAGAGTGGACTGATTTTTCATTTAGTAATACAGGCCAACAACTTGCATTTCAATATGTAAGCCCGTATGACACATCAAATAATTGGCTTGCAATTGCGGGAGACGATGGTTCAAATATACGGAAAATAGAGCCTGTGGGGGATCAAAGAGCGAATGTGGCAGTAAATTGGAAACCAACCGGAGAGATAGTGGCAACATTCAGGGAAGGTAAAGACGTTGAAACACAAGAAGTAACGTTTATTGGGCTTAATGATGAGAATTACAAATCACTGCCTCTTACAGGAAGAGGGTTTGAAGGAAAATGGTCTAACGATGGATCTAAGATTCTTTATTCTGTGTATAATAGTGAGTCTCAATTTAAGCCTACGTTGTGGGTGGCTTCTGCATCAGGGGATGCGCTAGGTCAAAATAGAAGACCATTGGAAATTAATACGTGGCCTTCAAAATGCGTATTTGGAAAAGGGAGCACAGTGTATTGTGCAGTACCTAAGTTTTTAGACGAGTATAGTGGGGTGTACAAACAACTTGCTCAAGGGGTGCCTGATGATTTGTATGCCATAGACCTCTCTACGGGGAGTAAGACAAAACTCGCTGAATTGGTAAATAGAACTGCAAGCCCAGTCTATTCAGTGCAAGATCTTCTTGTAGATGAAGAAAGAGGATCATTATATTTCACTGATGCCTCTACGGGACAGTTAAATGAAGTACGTATACGCTAAGTAGCTATGAGTGCACCTCGTTTATCCCTATTATTAGCAGCGGGTGAGGTACAGTTTACGCCTCAAGTAAGTCTTCCAGGAACTCAGTTTCAGACGGGGAAAGCCTATACGATTACAGGAAAAACTCTTGGAGAATATATCTCAGGTATATATTTTTTTGTGACATGGCTCGCGATTATATTCGCGGTATTTCTTCTTATTGTGAATGGGTATAGGTGGTTATTCGCGGGAGGGGACCCGACACGAATAGGTGCTGCGAAAAGGAGTATAGGGAAAGCGTTGAGTGGTCTTGTGGTAATTATTTTCGCGTACATGCTTCTCTCGTCCATTAATCCTCGGTTAGTGGAATTTGATGGGATCAGTATATCGTCTATAAAAGAGCTAACCCTTCCTCAGATACCAGGTCAAACAAGCGGACCACTTACATGCTCAATAGACACTGCCGCAACGAATAGAGCAAAGGATTTTGCACCAGAAAGTAAGGTTGTATATAATCAAGCCTTAAAAAAGGCCACAAAAAGTGGTGTTTCTGAGTTGTTTGAAAATGATTGTACTTTATTGAAAGCGATAGTACTTACAGAGTCAAATGGAATATTAGGTCGTGAGTCTAGTAAGCATGCCTGTGGGTTAGGCCAGGTAGTGCCTTCCTCTATCCCTTCTTCTGAAAAAACTGGCATGACTGACGCACAAGTATGTAATAAATTAAAAAACGACCCCTTTTATTCTGCACGACAGGCTGCGATTGTACTTAATGGAAAAGCAAGATCCCCATGTCCAATGCAATCGGGGGGTAACTCAGCAGCTAATTGTGCGTCTCCTTCTTTGTTAAAATCAAGAGGTGTTAATGGTGTAGAACGTTTTAGATACGCAATCGCAGCATATAACGGGGGTGATAATTCTGCGAGCGCAGATTGTCCAGGTAGCGGGCAAACAAAGTGGGAGTGTGCAATTAAAAGAGGTGGGTTTAAAGAAACATGTATATATGAGCCTACTGTGGAATATACATACAATAAGTTAGTGAAGGAGGGTAAGGGATGCTAGTATGTATTTTTTTTTACTAAGTATCCTTTGTTTTACCCTTTTAGCCTTTCTGAGATATAGGCTAGCTCTTTATTCTCTCATTATCCTCATACCTGCATTCTTGATTCGAAGTACGGTTATAGGAGTACCTACTACATTCCTTGAATTAGGAATATATATTCTTTTTTTAGTAGCCGTTATACAAAAAAGAAAGAATTTGGTTCGGTATAGTAGACAAATGTGGCGTACACATAAAGGAGCATGTATTGGGATACATATATTGTTAATAAGCGCGGTATGTGCGACCTATTTTTCTCCCTATCCACTAGTAGGATTAGGAGTACTTAAAGCTTGGTTCATAGATCCCCTTATCTTTTCCTTCCTCATATATGAGGAAGTATCTTCCTATAAGAGGATAGACCTTGTATTTGTGTCGTTAAGTGTAAGCGTGTTATGGCTTTCGGTCTGGGGGATTATAGAAAAGTATTGGGGGTTTGGTCTTACCGTGGGTACTCGCTTAGATAGCGTGTTTGAGTCTCCCAATTATTTCGCTATGTATGTGGGCCCCATTATCGCCATGAACATCGCCCTCATACTTGCTGGTTCTAGGATAATAAAGGAAAAGACTCTTCCCCTTATTGTTCCTTGGGCGCGTGCGATGCTCCTTATTTCCACCCTTTTAGGTATAGGCGGGTTGTATTATGCCCAAAGTTTTGGAGGATGGTTCGCATTAGGGAGTGTCATAGTATATCTCCTTTTACATACCCAGTATGCGAAGGTGGTATGGGGTACTCTCATTCTCATATTCGCAGTTTGCATAGGGGTGTATTTGAATAATCCAAATAGTATACAAGAGGTAACTCATCGAAGTAACTTTACTGGTCAATCCTCTGTCACTATACGTCTTCAAATATGGAATACTGCGTTGGTGGTGATACGTGATAATCCCTTATGGGGGATAGGCCCCGGTAGTTTTGGTAAAGCGTATTCTCACTACGTCTACACTATTTCAAGAAGTCCTTGGGAGTTGGGGGTTATAAAAGCACATAACGTGTATCTTAATTTTTGGGCTGAACAGGGATTATTTGGGCTTCTTAGTTTCCTTTTTCTGGTTATCTTTTTCTATATAAGAAAACCTAGACTATGGTTTGGGGTAGCTATGGCAGTGATACTTCTTCATGGCCTTGTAGATACGACGTATTTTAAGAATGATCTTTCAGTGTTGTTTTGGGTAGTGTATGTAGGCGGTCTCTCATCTGCATAATTATTCCCAATGTTGAAGATGCTCCCATGTATCAAGCCTTTTTTTAAGTTCGGGGAATAACGAAAGATCTTCACTTCCAGCCATAAGAGTTTGAGCTTCAGACCGAGCAAGAGACACCATTTCATGATCAGTGATGTCCGCTATTTTGAGGGTACTTAGAAATCCTGATTGTTTTGTCCCATATATTTGACCAGCCCCTCGTGTTTTAAGATCAAATTCAGCGAGCTCGAATCCATTATCATGAGTGACCACATGCTCTAGACGACTTACCGTAGACCCTTCCCCGCTTCCACTCATAAGGAAACAGTAGGATTGATGAACGTCTCTTCCGACTCTTCCTCTAAATTGATGTAACTGCGCAAGTCCGAATCTCTCTGCTCCTTCTATCATCATGATGGTCGCATTTGGGACATCTACCCCCACTTCAACCACAGGGGTTGCCACAAGTACCTTGATTTCTCCTTGTTTAAATTGTCGCATTACCTCTTCTTTTTGTTTTGCTTTCATTTGACCATGAAGAAGACCAAGAGAGACATCTTTAAACGTCCCTTTTTGTAATACTTTAAATTCTTCAGTCGCGGATTTGACTCCTAATATATCTGATTCTTCAATAATAGGGCACACCACAAATGCTTGTCTTCCTGCGCGTAATTCTTGATGAATAAATTGGTATGCTTTAAGTCTACCTTCATCTGACGCAATGAGTTTGGTGATAATAGGGAGTCTCCCTTGGGGTTTTTCATCAATAATAGAGAGCTCTAGGTCGCCGTATAACGTAAGAGCAAGTGTTCGGGGGATAGGAGTGGCAGTAAGGGAAAGAAGATGAGGGTCTTTTGAAGTATCACTATTTTTTTCACGTAACGCTTTACGTTGTGAGACTCCAAATCTATGTTGCTCATCAATCACTACAAGCGCGAGTGAATTAAACGTAAAATCCTCCGCAAGTAAGGCATGAGTTCCTACTGCTAAATGTACATCTCCATCATGAAGTAAATTTTTGAGAGTTTTTTTATGAGTAGGTCCATGTTGATTTGAAAGAGATTGGTTCGCGGTAAGAAGTGCAAGGTGGAATTTACTCTCTTCTAATGAATCTTTGAATAAATGAGTGAGAGTATGGTAGTGTTGTTGTGCGAGTAACTCTGTGGGAGCCATAAGCACTGCTTGGTGCCCTGAAAGTGCGACTTGAGCCATGGCAAGGGCCGCAACCACTGTTTTACCTGACCCCACGTCTCCTTGTAGTAGCCTATTCATGGGAGTAGGGAGCGTGATAGTATTTTGAATTTCCAAAAGGGATTTTTTTTGCGCGTTGGTAAGAGAAAAAGGAAGGTGTTGTAGAATAGATTTCATGATTTTCTCATTTCCCTTACATGCATACGCAACTTCTTTTTTTATCATCTTAGCTCTTCTCAACGAAGAGAGTTGAATGATGAGTAATTCTTCAAGTTGAAGTGATCGTCGTGACGTCTCAAGTATGTCTTCGCTCGGAGGGAAATGAAGTACGCGTATGCTTGATGAACGGGGGAGTAGATGATTACGTGTGCGTGTGGGTTCAGGAAGGAACTCAGGTAATTCTGATGCAGCTTCTAAGGATTGTCTCACAAGAAATCGTAATTGTTTTTGAGTGATGCCTTCTGTAAGAGGGTACAGAGGAACTATACGACCCGTATGTGTTGCACCAAATGATGCATTAAGAAATTCGTAGACAGGACTTACCAATACGGGTTCACCTGTTTTTATATCCCTACTTACTTTACCTGCGAGTGCCACTTGAGTTCCTGGAGAGAGTGTTTTGGTAAGATAGGGTTGATTAAACCATAGTACTTTTATAGACTCATGTTCATCAGTGAGCCATGCTTCAATAATGGAGAGATGACGTTTTGCGAGGTTCCTCATTGATATACTCGTGATAGTGCCTTGCACCGTCACTTCTGCCCCTATTGTTATTTCATTCAAAGATGATACACGAGAGAAATCTTGGTATCTAAAAGGATAATGTTCAAGAAGATCAGCAACCGTAGTGATGTTAATACGTGAAAGAGCTTTGGCTGTTTTTGAGCCTACAGATCCTAGCTCTTTTACTGAGGTGGTAAGAGATATCTTCATGTAGAGATTGTACTCAATATATGAGTGGTAGGGAAGAAATGAAGATAGGTTGTTAATAAAAAAGAGGAAACAGTTATGGTGTAGTTGACTGTATATAATATATATGTTAGGGTATTTTTTGTGTGTTAATACAAAAATGGTTCAAGGAAGTCCTCCTATGTGGAGGCGAGAATGTTTTAAAGAAATGATATTTTTCATCCATTTCTCGCCACTCAAAGGAGGGGTATATGAAGTTCGCTGATTTTGATCGTATGGTCTCGGTAAGTAAAGAGGTGTGTGATGCGCTTTATTCACCGGAAGTTCTTGCGAGGTTTGAGGAGTGGAGGAAAAGGAAAGAGGAAGAGATACGTGTTGAGGAAAGGATACATGCTAAGGTTAAGGAACGGATAGCTTCAGGATGGAAGCCTGAAGATGATTTTGACGAAGAGACGTGCAGGATCATGCTTGAGAACGCTGCGCTCTTCACGCGCATACAGTATGAGATTGTAAAGGATTTATAGTAAATGGGCCCTGGTACGTGAGTGCCAGGACCCTCTTTTTATCCTTTACTTTGATAAGGGGGTATAATAAGATTGTTTTGAGTATCGTGTATGAATGCAATTTGAAAATTTCATCTATTGAGTGACAAGGAAGGAGTAAGATAATGAGTGTCCCAAGTAGCGATATAGCCAAGGTACAAATATGGACCAACGCCTCTGAAGAGGCGATGGAGCTTGAAGGATTAATTCAAGCAAGGGGATATCAGGTTGACCCTATCTTGAGTGGGTACAATGAACCCATAGTTGAATACAAAGGAATGTGGCTTTGTGGTTATACCGAGATTCGTAGCTGGTTTCTAGGTCAATGATTGGTATGTATGTTTTCAATCAATAGGGGGACTTTGTGACAACTGAAACTGGCTCCACTGAATCCAGCCTAACCTTTTCCTGTCGTTGCCAGGAATCACTACATGCAGAAGGTGCGAAGTATGTGAAGATAATGGCAGGAGAAGATGTTGTGCTTGTATGTGAAAAATGTCACTACAAGACGTTCATCCGAAATAGGAAGATTTTTAAGCGTCTTCTTCCGGGAACTTCTGCGAGATACATACGTATTATCGAGATTTTTACAATCCATTGAGAGAGGATAAGGGAGGGTATATGGGAAAAACATACCCCTGTAAACATTGTTCACATGAAATAACGGCACCAGAGGGTGTGGCGATAGAAATTGAGATTGGTGATGAAGCAGTCCTCTATTGTGAGATATGTCATTACCTTACTTATTTTGAAAATGGTGAGGCGGTGGAATGTTCATTGCCGAGAGCAGCAATGCGGTGGGAAGGGAATACAGATTATATGAGGATTGTGTAGTCTCTTCTGTTTTTATGATTTGTTCACCGAACTACTTGAAAGCATTGTGTGTGTATGCTATATGTAGATATATACACGCCTCTCCCAGCCATTTGGCACGGAGAGGTCTTTTTTTAATAATGAAAGCTTTGATTATAGTAAAACTTTTTCAATAGTAGATTATTTGAAATATTTGGCGTACCAAGACGGATGGAGTCTGCAACTTTTTTCTTCAAGTCCATTTGTTTCCTGAGTTGGCATACAAAGGATTGAATACATTACTACATCGATTTATTGATCTGCAGGGATAGGGGTAGCTTCAGGATACTACAGAGGGCGATACTCAGAAAGGGGGGAGTTGTTTCTTGTTTGAGGAGAGCAGATATTAAGTCTTGATATTCCAATATACTGAAATCTAAGTGATATTCAAGCTCTTTACTATATCAACTAATTGTTCAGGGACCGCTCTATTTTCTGAAAGTATTTCATTTCTAATTCGCAAACGATCTTCATGGTTAATAGATCCGATGATCTCGAACGTCGTAGTTTGATGGCCCTGATTATCTGTTTTTGCAAAATGAGCACCTCTTCCCTTGAATTCTTCAGTTTCGAGAATCACAAAACTATATGCAACACTATTTCTTCGCGTCCTGTTTGAGCTAGAACCACCTGTTTCGATTTGATCAGATATCTGTTGCGTCATCCGAGTCAATTCTTCGCTCAGAATAAGAGCAGCGTATACTAAGTCAGTCTGAGCAAGAAGAACATATTCTTTCTCATTATGTCTGAAAATATCTCCAAACTGAGCAATCGTTCTTTCCATGGAATGTGCTACTTTGAATAAATAGTGAGGAGGAGCTCAATCTCTTGTTTAGAAACTTGGCAATCCCTATCTTTTACCGCGAGTGCATAAGAAATCGTCTCGAGTATGGAGGTCTCCAACCAGGGAGCTTCTTTATGTGAAGCGTCTTTAATATATTCAGTATTCTTAGCACCAAATCGATCACATACCAACTCTAATGTTTCTATTTCAGATTTCGAAAAATACTTTATGTCTTTTTCCGTTAGTTTTCTTTTTGGGATTATTCTTTGAATTAATTGGCCTTCCTGGGTGTGACAATAAATAGTATCGGCGAGAATTGACGTATCAATATCATCACACACCTCATCAACTAAATTTTTTATTGTGCTGGGGATGGGGCCATGTTCGAGATGTACATAGGAATCAAATGTGATAGGTATTCCGTATTTTTTGACATGCATAAAATCGAGGAAGTAAAATAGTTTCATCAATTTTACTTTGCCAAGGAATTTGGGGTCAGTATTCTCGCAAAAATAGAGAAGCGCGGCCTTCAATTTTGGTAGGGGAATAACCATATATTATTTATACCATATTATCTAGGTAAACATATCAACATACACTAGAAATGGATTATTGACAACTGTATAGAGAAAAGAAGATTAAAAAAGCCACAACCCATATACTTCTGTATGGGTTGTGTACAAAAACATTCCTAAAGACTTTTTTGCGACTCTTGTTTACGTCGAAACTCCTCGTTTTTTTGTTCGTATCTCTCACATTGCTTCCATGCGTCTTCGCCAGCGACTATTACACTGACCTCCGCGGTAGTAAAAGAAGTCCTAGTGAACCATGCGGTAATATAGTTGTCGCCTTTGCGACCAACTGTTCCCCCTGGCATCCCGCTAGCCCATTCTGGATCACCTGATGTCTTTACCTCATATCCAGCAGATTCGAAGTATGATTTTAGTATGTCTGCTATTTTACGAGATCCAAGATCGTCTTCATTAGATGCTTCGATACTAAAATTTTCGTGTGGCCAAGCCCTTGTCCCCACTTGGTCCAATCTCATGGTTATAGAATCAGGTACGCCAGACTCAGCAATTTTTAAACCATAAGTTGCCATAAATTGACCAAGGCTCTTATGAAGTAATTCCTGTTTGGGGGCGATGCCTTCATTTGAATCATTTCCAATTTCTATAGACATAAGTTATCTCCTTTTGATTTACTAATGGTTAGTACTAATTAACGGGGATGTCAGAAAACAAATACTTTGGGCGATAGTTTTCATTAAAACATAAAAATATAGTCAATTCTTCTACTTTCTTAAAGTATAGGCAAAGTATCCAGTAGTGTCAATTTCAAGAACGAGTACGTGGCTTTCCCTAAATAGGGAACTTCTCCCTCCTTACACTCTCTTTTCTTATTCGTTACAATATACCCAGAATCAAAAAACGCCCCAACAAGAGGCGTAAGTTAGAATTTCCCTCAAGAGGGTACTGGCGTGCCAAGACGGATGGAGTCTGCAACTTTTTTCTCCAAGCACATCTATTCCCTGAATTGGCGTACAAGGGATTAAAGACATTGATATATCGATTCATTGAGTTGTATAGACGAAAGTAATTATAGGATACTACAGAGGGGGATGCTCAGAGGGGGTATTGTTTCCACTTTGAGAAAGTGAGATGCTATCATCTCAGCTCTGAAGAAAGCATTCTCGCTTTATTTTGATATATTTATATTAGTAATGACTAGTTAATATATCCGTATTGTGGACAGTAAATTCGGATTCTCCAAATTAGTTTTATAATCAAAAGATAAAACAACTATACCATTTTTTAGAGGTATAAAGTAATTATACCAACCTCTCTCTCCTCCGCTAAAGATATACGATATGTTATGCCCATTAATAATTTCTTCCTTGTAGTCTAAAATGTCCGCTTCTTTATTCACCGCTTCCTGTATGGAAGAATACTTCTGTAGGCCAGGAAATAGTCTTTTCGCAACCTCATTGGCGTTAGAATTCTCGTAATAAGTAAGCGTCGCTATTGGAGATTCCTCGTCTTGTTTGTTAGATACGTTTATTATTGGAGGATAGAAAGAAACGTTGTTAGAGTTTGGCAGATTTTGTTTAATCCAAGTTGTTGGATATTGAAATTCAAAGCCATATTTCTTATCTTGATACATCTTCCAATTAGAATGACTGGTATTCTTTAGAGTGTTACGTAACTCACCCGAAATCCTCTGATAGGGAGAAGATTGAGACATAAACAACACATAGCCAGAAAAACCCATCAAGACTATGAGAATAGCTATTAAAATAATGAGACGAGATAATTGTTTCTTCATGTGGGTAGGCTTAATTTTCCATTTACTTATACGTCCCCTCATTCCGAATGAGTATCGCCGCGACCATGACGGTATGACGTTCTTGATTAAGAGAGAATATAATACGATAACGTCCTACTCGCATTCGTAACACACCTTTGAGAGATCCACTCTTAATGGGGCGTACATCTCCTGAGAGGGGGTTATCCTGTATTCTTTCAAGAGCATGAGCAATCTGTGCCTGGCGATCATGTGGAAGACGTACAAGCTGATGGGATGCAAGTTTAGATATCTCGCAACTCCAGGTCATGCTTCAAAGTATTCCATACCACTGATTCACCACGTTCTAATTCTGCGAATCCTTGTTGCACTAATTCTTCCTCATCTCGTGTCAACACTTCATCTGTATCAACCAGTCTCTTGGGCGTGATTACCACGGTATTATCGAGTTTCACTACTTCCACGAAATCACCTTCTTTAAGACCAAGCGCATCAAATACCCGCTTAGGTATGGTAACCTGGCGGTTCATGCGTATTTTCACTATTGGCTTTGTAACTTCTTTCGATGGTATCTGAGTATTCATACAGTATTAGTTTATTAAATTACCACTTAAAGTCAAGTGAGTGAGAGAAAGAGATTACCCAGATGAGGGAGTTTCTTTCTCCTTACACCCTTTTCTCAACTCCGTTACCATATACACAGAATCAAAAAACGCCCTGAAAAGGGGCGTAAGTCAGAATTTCCCTAAAGAGGGAACTGGCGTGGCTAGGAGGATTCGAACCTCCGACCCCAAGCTCCGCAAGCTTGTTCTCTATCCATCTGAGCTATAGCCACATTAAAGTTTGAAAATTCTTTCAAGTGTTACTGAAAGCGGTTCTCCGGTATGATGCGGAGACTTTTTTATATGCTTTTCTAACATCTCACCCACTTCTTTTTGTACATCCACATCTTCAGGAAAGGGGACACGGAACGGAGGTTTGTATCCTTGTTTTGATTGAAGATAGAGTTGGTCATTATCCGTGTCTATCCAAAAATAGGAGAGTGACGTGTAGGGATAATACGTTTCATCTATGGTAATACCCTCATCACTTAACGTAAACAACACGTAACGATCTTCATCATGATGAAATGAGATATACATGGCAATGAGCATGGGGATGAGGATCGCAAAGAGTACGTTTTTTTGCCATATACTAAATGCAATAAGAAGACACGCGATAAGCCCCGCGGACATATACCACACACTCCCTCGATCATGACGAGGACGTTCTTGCACGTGCCATTCAAAATATATTGTTGCCATGAACTCAATGATTATTGGCGGAGAGGGCGGGATTTGAACCCGCGCGCGGGCTTAACACCGACCTAGGAGTTTAGCAAACTCCCCCCTTCAGCCACTTGGGTACCTCTCCGTAGTATAAGTACAAATTTGGTATATGAAAGAGAATCTTTCACTCCAGTCTTGACTAAATATCCCTGTATTGAGATGAAAAGTCAAGCATGTGCAAGGCAGAGTCCTGATAGAGTGGTATATCCATGAGATTGAAGCGTAAGAGCGCATTCGAGGAGCGTAGTACCTGTAGTCACCACATCATCAATAATAATGAGTGGGGTAGTGAGTGGTAGGTCAGTATGGGGGTTTATTTTAAATGCGCCACGCAACGCATGAAGTCTATCTGTGGGTTGTAATGATGATTGAGGAGAGGTGTGAATGGTGCGTATGAGAAGGTTAGGTATGATGGTATACCCTTTCTTACTCGCAAGTGCGTTCGCAAGTAGGAGTGTCTGGTGGTATCCTCGCTGTCTCAATCTTTTTTTGTGGATAGGTACGGGTACAAGGATCGCATCATGGGGAATATCTATAGTATGCCACCACGAAGCGAGTAATGGGGCGAGCGAGTATGCTCCTTCAAACTTGAATGAGTGAATAAGAAGAGTAGCGATTGGGTGCGTGTAGGGGATAACACTACGATAGGGGAGAGAGTGGATGTGTGAGTGAATTTCTTTAAGAGGAAGAAGTGATTGACACTCGTTGCATAACAAAGACCCACTCTCACCACAGGTGAGACAGAATTGGGGGAAGAGTAGTGATACTACCCATTCCTTAAATATATATTATGGAGTTATAAGTGAAGAAAGAGTCACCATCTTTTTGCTTTTTGAGGTACCTAGTTTACCTTGTAGTATTTGATCCGCAAGATTTGCTTCTACTACTTCTTGAAGGAAGTGACGTATACCACGAGCTCCTTGGCTTGTATGAAAACTTCGTTCCACCACCTTATCTAATGTCTTGCTATCGTATTTAATAGATATGCTCTTTTCTTTAAGACGAGCAGAAAGCTCGTTAAGTTCAAGTTTTACTATATCTTTAAGATTCTTTTTTTCTAATGCGTTAAACACAATCACATGATCTATCCTATTAAGGAATTCAGGTCTAAATCTGTTTTTAAGCGCAGTCATCGCATTGCGTTTTGCTTCTTCAAATTCAGGGTTACTCGATGTTTTTCCTATACCTTCATGAAACCCAATAGACGCGTTCTTATTAAATGCTTCAAGCCCAATATTTGAGGTCATGATAATAATAGTATTGCGGAAGTTGATGCGTCGTCCAGTCGCGTCTGCGATTTCTCCCTCTTCAAGTATTTGAAGAAGAAGATTGAATATACTAGGATGCGCTTTTTCAATTTCATCAAGCAGTACAATAGAATACGGTTTCTTTTTTACTTGATCAGTGAATCTGTTTTCTTCACGATATCCTACATATCCCGCAGGAGCACCTATTAATTTAGATACGGTAAAACTTTCTGAGAACTCAGACATATCCACGCGTACAATGTGGGATGGATCATGGAAAAGTATCCGTGCAAGCGCTTTTGCAGTCTCTGTTTTACCCACTCCTGAAGGACCAAGGAATATGAATGACCCAAGAGGTCTATTTTCATGAGACAATCCCGCTCGTGAACGTTTAAGGGCATGCGCGATAAGAGAGAGAGCGTGGTCTTGCCCCATAATTCTCTCTTTTAATTTTTGTTCTAGATTTAAATAATGGGTGGCTTCTTTATGCTCAATCGCTCCTAACGGAAGTTTCATAAGTTGAGAAACAACCTCAAGTACGTCAGTATGACCTACTGATCCTACGAATTCTTTATCTTCTACGAATAATGATTCTTTTAGTCTTCGAAGTTCAAGTAAGAGATTTTTTTCTAGTTCCTTTGCTTCTAGCGCCCCTTTGAAGTCTTCATCTCCCACTTTTTGTTTTTTGAGATCTCGTAAGGCATCAAGTTCATCTTCAAGTGTTCGTAGGGTATGAGATGTTTCATTAATCCCATTTCTTAGTTTTACTCGTGACGCGGCTTCATCTATGAGATCAAGAGCCTTGTCAGGAAAGAATTTTTCAGGCATATATCGTTTACTCAACTGTATCGCGGTATCTATAGATTCATCAGTAATACCCACCTTATGATACCTTTCATAATTATGTTTTACGCCTTTTATAATATCCCGGGTTTCTTTTTCAGAAGGGGGGTGCACGATAATGGCTTGCATTCTTCTTTCTAACGCAGGATCAGTTTCAATATGTTGTTTGTGTTCATCAGGGGTCGTCGCACCTATGAGTCGTAATTCACCACGCGCAAGCGCGGGTTTAAGAAGATTAGCCGCATCCATGGATCCTGACGCGGATCCCGCTCCTATAAGCATATGAATTTCATCAATGAATAATATGATATTAGGGTCTTCCTTTGTTTCTTCAAGAATTTCTTTTAGCCTACTTTCAAATTCTCCTCTATACATGGTACCTGCGACAATGAGACCAAGATCAAGCGCGTAAATGCGTTTGTCTTGTAATAATGAAGGAACTTCACGCTCCACAATACGTTTCGCGAGTCCTTCCACAATTGCTGTTTTTCCTACTCCTGGGTCTCCTAGTAATAAAGGATTGTTTTTGTATCTTCGTAATAGAATCTGCATGACTCGTTCAATTTCTTGTTCTCTTCCAATAACGGGATCAATGGTGGTCTGTAATTCAGGATCAGTGAGTTCACGCGCGAAATATTCTAGCGCGGGTGTACGATTTTTACCTCCTTGTTTCGTAGTGGTACCTGGTGCCGTTGTTTTGTACGGAGCGCTGTGGTCTTCTTGAAAGTGTGTGGCAAGTTCAACAAATTTAGACGTAGATTTAAGCACTACATCAAGATGTTGTTCAAGCGCGATGGTATTTCCTTGCGTGCTTTGTAGCATCTGTTCGATATCTCGCAGCGCTACTTTGATGAGTCCCGCAAGAAGATGCTCTGTCCCTATATACAAATGCTCATATGATTCCGCGATAAGTGCCGCGCGTTCTACTGCTTTTTGAGAAAGAGGGGAGAGAGAAAGGCTCGGTTCTAGCCCGGTGGTGATTGAGAATAATCTGAATCCTTCGTCAGGTTTTATCCCCACTTTTATAAGAATCTCGGCGCCTAAGCTACCTCGTTGCGCAAGAAGTCCAAGAAGGAGATGATGAGGCTCTATAGTACCAGCTCCTGACGCCACCGCGTACGCGGACGCTTTTTGAAACGCCATCTTAAGATTAGTCGTGAATCTATCGAATATTGAAGAATTTTCCATGTCCTCACCATAGAATCTTTACTAGGCATTGTCAACAGTTAGAGAATGGTATTATGTGGTATACTTTTTATGATGGGATTGTTCTCAAAACAGAAAAGTTTTGTTGGATTTGATTTAGGCACGGGTAGCATAAAATTAGTGGAAGTAAAGAGCGAAGATAAGATACCAAAGCTTGCGACCTACGGATGGATAGATCAAAGTTCCGACCTTATAAAATCAGACGCGGCTGCCAATACAAAATTGCTTGCTGATTCTTTGAAGCAGTTATGGACGACCGCGCATTGTTCGAGTAGGAAATGCATATCAGCACTTCCTAGTTTTTCTGTATTTAGTTATCTCATTAGTCTTCCTCCCATGCCTGACAAAGATATAGACGCGGCAGTGAAGTGGGAAGCAAAGAAAGTAGTGCCCATGCCTATTGAAGAAGTGACGTTAGATTGGAAAATAGTGGATAAAGGTACTGCACCTGGTACAGGTGATAAATCAGGAGTGGTGCAGAATATAAAAGTACTACTTACTGTGGCACCTCGTGCGATTGTACAACGCTATTTAAGTATATTCACGCAAGCAGGTCTTGAATTAGTAAGTCTTGAAACAGAATCATTCGCATTAGCACGTTCTCTGATTGGGTATGAACCAACTGTCGCGATGCTCATAGATCTTGGAATGAATATTACTGATATTGTAGTCGTGGATAATGGAATACCCACAGTGAATCGATCTGTTGATGTAGGAGGGTCTACGATCACGAAGGCGATTTCAAACGCCATGAATATTGATATGAAACGCGCGGAACAATTTAAACGAGATGTGGGATTTGCGCAAAATATTCAAGCAGGAGGCGTGATGAAAGTAATACAACAAACATTTGCCCCTATTGTGAATGAAATTCAGTATTCTCGGCAGACCTATCAAGAACAACGACAGAGACAAATTGAAAAAGTAGTATTATCTGGAGGAACTGCGTGGCTTCCAGGCCTTACCACCTACCTTGAATCAGTGTTACAGTTAAAGGTATTAATTGGGGATCCTTGGTCTCACATATCATACCCTCAAGAACTTGCTCCGGCCTTGCGAGATATTGGACCGAGTATGGCGGTATCAATTGGGCTTGCCTTAAGAGAATTTGTATAATATGGCGCTTATTAATTTCTTACAACATGTAGGTGAGAATGCAGGTAAGGGGATTACTTCGTTTCCCATGCATCCATCAGGTACTCTTCCTATAAAACCTGTGGCTGTGGATACTCCCACTTCTCGAGAGGTAACGCATACACTTGCGCCTGTAGAAGAAGCTCCTCCTAAGTCGTCACACGCGCCATTACCCCCACCCCCTTCTAAAGATATACCTCCACCACGAAATTCTTCAAAAGGAGAATTTGAGGTGAATTTAATTCCCACTAATGATCGATCAGAAGTAAAAGGTAACAAGGTATGGTACCGACTCATCATTACTTTTATTATCTCCTGGCTTGTGATAGAAGGTATTACGTTTGCGGTAAATGCCAAAGCGCGTAGCCAAGAAAAAAGTGTCGTGGGTCTTACGCAAGAAATTGACGACATTAATACACAGATAAAGGATTATACAGTACAGAGTAAATCCATGGCTCCTTTTTCAAAACGGTTACAATACGTCGCAACTCTTTTAGATCAGCATGTGTATTGGAGTAAGATATGGCCCGTTCTTGAATCACGAACTGTCCCTGACGTGTATTTCGTGCGTGTTGCAGGTGACGCACAAGGAGCTCTTATCGTTGACGCTATTGGTAAAGACTTGGTATCAGTTGCGCAACAAATCGTGGCTCTTCGAGATGATCCTATGGTACGTAGCGCGAATGTCACGGGAATCACGTTTAATAGGCTTGTTGAAAAAATAGATGCACATACCAATAGAGAGAGTGTGAAATCAGTAGGGTTTAGTATCGCGATAACGCTTACCAAGGACGCGCTTTCTAAGTCCTTACGAGTAACAACCACGAAGTAATATGGATGATAAGAAAATAAAACTATATATAGCCTTGCATCTACCTCTATTTCTTGTAGTAATTATTGTAATTACTCTTGTAGCAGGGTATATGTTTAGAATTAGTCCCGCGCAAGCAAATTTAAGTAATTTTGATGCGCAAGTTCGTGTGATACAGACAAGTAAAGACGAACAAGCTCGTATCGCGAGTATTCTTAAAGATAATGTAGAGTATTTTAAAAGCATAGATCCTAGTGATATGTGGCGTTTTGAAGTAGCGCTTCCTACGGCAAAAGAAGTCATGCCTGATCTGTATACCCAGCTTGATGCCCTTATTAAATCAGGGGGTACTACTATGGGAAGTTTGGGTATTTCAGAATACAAGATTCCAAAGCCAAAGAAAGATGAAGAAGAAAGTGCTTCAGATCAAGCATTACGTGAACATGTGAAAGTGCTCGCAATTGTGACAAAGGTGGGGCTTCCTAATTGGCCCTCGGTGAAGAACCTTCTTGGTAATATTGAAAGCCATCTTCATCTTATGGATATATCGTCATTCGTGTACAATGCCAAACAAGGATCTCTTGATATGAATATTAAAACATATTACATACCCATAGGAGAGACCAAATAATATGTCATTAATAAAAAAAGGGCCTTCAACTAAAAAAAAGTTAACACTTACCTTTGTATTAGTAGGTGCACTTCTTCTTACTGGTCTTGTGTTGTATTTTGGAATATTTAAGCAGGATACGCCACCTGAAGCATTACCTCTTGGTGTACAGTCTGACGCTCAAAAACAAGCATCCACGCAAGCAGTCGCATTATCAGGTACCATAAAAGAGATGTTGGAATTTTTCAATACATCACCCCAGTGGCATGTATTACATCTTGCGTCTGGATTAGGTACGACTACTGCGTCCTCTTTGGGAAGAGGGGATCCTTTCGCAGTGATTCCGGGGTACGAGAATGATTCACCTACATCAAATAAATAACAATGGAAATAACCACGCAGACGACTGAAACATTTGAAGATTACCTTATCACAAAAGGATTGGTTACTCTTGATCAGGTAAATGCGTGGAGAGTGAAAGCAAGTGCAGGAGGATATACCACTCTTCGGGCTATTACTGAAGATCCCTTGGTGCCATTAGATAAGATATTAGACGCTAAGAAGTCATTTTTTAAACTCCCTTATGTGACTCTTGAAGAAATGGAGGCTGACCCTAAGGTAGTTGGCATGATTCCTAAAGATCTTGCTTCGTTTTATCACATAGTGGCATTCAAAAAAGAAGAAAATAATACAGTATATGTGGCATGTGTGGATCCTACTGATCTTAAAATGTTTGAGGCAGTAGATTTTCTTGCCAGGCAAAAGAATTTTAAAGTGCAATACGCGCTTGCGTCTACTCAAGGATTAGAGAAATTTTTTAAGGAATATGAAAGTGAGGAATCAGAAGTACAATCCGCGCTTTCACAAGTAAAAGAAAAATTAAGTCCTCAGGAAAGTGCGCACGCACAGTTACAACTAAATGAGGAAGAATTTCAAGAAGTAGTAAAAAGTGCTCCTGTGTCTAAGATGGTAAATGTGATACTTACGCATGCGGTAGATGGAAGAGCGTCTGACATACATATAGAGCCACTGGATACTGAAACACGAATACGCTATCGCATAGATGGACTACTGCATACCACGATTACACTCCCTAAATACGTGCATGCCTCCATAGTGTCACGTATTAAGGTAATGGCGAATATGAAACTTGATGAAACTAGAGTTCCTCAAGATGGAAGGATACGACTTACATTCCAAGGAAGAAATGTAGATTTTCGTGTGTCAACTCTTCCCTTATTTGATAGTGAAAAAGTGGTAATGCGTATATTGGATGCGTCTAAAAAAACTCCTACCTTTGAAACATTAGGGTTTAAAGGAAGAAATCTTGAGGTAATTATGCGTGGATCACGTAAACCTCATGGGTTGTTCCTTGTGACTGGCCCTACGGGGTCAGGAAAATCAACCACGTTATTTGCGGGTCTTTCCATGTTAAATGTTGAGGGAGTGAATATAGTAACACTGGAGGACCCTATAGAGTATTTTGTGCATGGGGTGAATCAATCACAAATACGCCCTGATGTGGGACTCACATTCGCGTCCGGTCTTCGTTCTATATTACGTCAAGATCCTGATGTGGTAATGGTGGGAGAAATCCGTGATCAAGAAACAGCAGAGCTTGCGGTACACGCGGGACTTACCGGACATCTTGTATTATCCACGTTACATACCAATGACGCGGTAGGAGCTGTCCCTCGTCTTATAGACATGCATATAGAACCATTTTTGTTAGCGTCTACTATCAATATAGTGCTCGCGCAACGCCTTGCAAGAAAAATATGCGAGAATTGTAAAGAGCAGATTTCGGTTCCTAAAGAGATGTTGGATCAAATTCGATTAGAGCTTTCCACCATGCCTGAAAATGGATGGTATGATGGATTAAATCCTTCTTCTCCTCTCGTGTTCTATAAAGGAAAAGGGTGTGCTCGGTGTGGTAATAAGGGAACTATAGGAAGAGTTGCGTTAGGAGAAGTAGTAGAAATAACTGAAAATTTTAGAGATATTATTTCTAAAGGGAATACACAAGAAGATGTAACACAAGAACTTCTCAAACAAGGATTTATCACTATCATGCAAGATGGTATTTTAAAGGCGCTTCTTGGGTTAGTAAGCGTGCAAGACGTATTAATCGCGTCTAAAACAGGAGCGTAATATATGGGAAGAAAAAAGAAAGACGTTCCCTATACCGGACCATGCAGAGTGTTGATTGTAGAAAATGATCCATTTCTTGTGTCATTGTATAGTACGAAACTTAGTAACGCGGGGTATGTAGTATTTAGTTCTGATGATGGCGTGAATGGACTCAGAATCGCGAGAGAGGAGCACCCTGATATAGTACTTCTTGGTATTTTACTTCCACGCATGAATGGATTTGAGGTGTTACGTTCGTTACAAGAAGATGAAGCCACAAAGAAGAGTATTGTTATCATTCTTACTAATTTAGGTGAAAGAGAAGATATACAACGAGGGAAGTCACTAGGCGCGTCTGAGTATTTAATTAAAGCGCATTTTACCCCATCAGAAGTAATGCACATAATAAAAAAGTATGCCGACATCATCAACAGCACTCGCTCAATTTAATACATTACTTACTAGAGTTGCCGCTGAAAAAGCGTCAGATTTACATTTGACGGTGGGTGAACCCCCTAGTGTACGAAAAGGGGGAGTATTGGTATCACTTACAGAGGAAGCACCTCTTACTCAAGGTTTTTTAGAAGAAGTAGTATCATCATTTCTTCCTCCAAGCCTCATACCTGAACTTACAGAAAAAAAAGAAGTCACCCTTGCAGTCACGTTTCTTAAAACAATACGATTTAGAGTTAATATTTTTTATCAAAAAGGGTATCTTTCAGTTTCATTTAGACTAGTGCCTGACGCAGTGCCCGCACTCGCGCAACTTGGTGTTCCTCCTATTTTCAAAGAATGGGCCACAAAAAGAAAAGGATTGGTAATAGTAGCAGGTCCGTTTGGCGCAGGTAAAAGTACGAGTGTTGCATCATTTATTGAATCAATTAATCAAACACGTCCTCAATATATTATTACTATAGAGCATCCCATAGAGTTTGTATTCCATAGTATGAAGAGCATGATCGTGCAACGTGAAGTAGGCATAGACGTACCTTCAATCGCGCAAGGACTCTCATTTTTAAAAACAGAAGATGTTGATGTGGTGATGGTGTCTGAACTTTCAGATAGCGCGTCTCTTATGGCTGCGTTAGAGCTCGCATCAGCAGGAAGGCTTGTCATATCCACGTTGTCCGCGACCTCAGTGGTGCGCGCGATTGAAAAAATAAAAGCATCATTCCCTGAACATGATGAAGTGAGATTGTTAGAAATTCTTTCTGAAAATTTATTAGGGGTAATGGCGCAATTACTTGTACCACGCATGGGAGGGGGGAGCGTGATGGTAAGTGAAGTTCTTGCCATGACCCCTGCGGTAGTTTCAAGTATACGTGAAGGAAAGATTTATCAATTACAAAGTATTATTCAAACGTCACGTGACGTGGGTATGATTTCTCTTGATCGATCTCTCGCTGAATTAGTAAAAACAGGAGAAGTATCACGTGACGCGGTGCATGAATATATAGGGGACGAAGGAATGTTTAACGCAGCACTTGCCGGATAATTTGTATGTCTTTTTTTTCGTATAGAGCCAGAGACCAAAGTGGTGTGGAAAGTAGGGGGCTTGTTGAAGCGCCTTCTGAAGCAGTTGCCACAGAAACATTACTTGAAAAAGGATTGGTAGTGTTGGGTTTGGAAGAACAAAAACAAAAAAGTAAATTAGAGATAAAAATACCGTTTATAGGGGACAGGGTAAAGATAAAGGATGTGGTTATTTTTTCTCGTCAGTTCGCGGTAATGGCATCAGCAAATCTTCCTATAGTGCAAGCATTCAGGATACTTATAAAACAAACAGCAAATAACGCTCTGCGTATTGTGTTGTCTGAAATCGCGGATGAGGTAGAAGGAGGCGCTCGTTTATCATTAGCACTTTCAAAACATCCTGAAGTATTTTCTGATTTCTATATTTCCATGGTGAAATCAGGAGAAACCGCGGGTAAACTTGAAGAGGTACTTAATTATCTCGCGGATCAAATGGAAAAAGATTTTGATCTTATGAGCAAGGTGAAAGGCGCCATGACCTACCCTATATTTATTATGGGAGGGTTGGTACTTGTGGGTACGGTCATGATGGTGTTCGTGGTACCTAAATTAACAGAGGTACTTCAACAATCAGGAGCACAACTTCCGTTTACCACAAAAGCTCTTATTGCAGTATCGAATGTGATGAAAAAATCATGGTGGATTGTCGGCATTGTAGGTATGGTAGGTTTTTTCAGCGGGAGATCGTACATACGAAGAGAGCCCCGCGCACGTTATGCGTGGGATTTATTTAAATTAAAAGCTCCTCTTTTTGGTCCACTCATATTTCAAAAAATATATGTGGTTCGTTTTACTCGGTCTCTTGCTACTTTATTATTAGGAGGTGTCACGCTTGTACAAAGTTTACATATTGTGTCAGACGTCGTGGGTAATGCGGTGTATAAAAGATTATTAGATGAAACTATTAAAGAAGTAGAAGATGGTAATTCTATTGCAACCGCGTTTTTACAATCAAAACATATGCCTGTGATGGTGTCACAATTATTAGTAGTAGGCGAGCAAACAGGACGATTAGATGATATACTTAACAAGATGTCGAACTTCTATGCGAGAGAAGTTGATAACTCAGTAGGAAATCTTGTGACACTTATAGAACCAATCGTATTACTTTTAATGGGTGGAGCAGTAGGAGTGATGGTATCCGCGATACTACTTCCGTTATACAATCTTGCTTCGAGCGGATAGCTGTTGATAACTATTTCCCCGATTTATTATATAATTTAAGCACGAGTCGATATATTTAACTCTATATAGTATTTAGAACTAAAGAAAAAACAATAGGTTATGAACAAAAAAATGATCAAACAAAAAACAGGATTCACGATGATTGAATTGTTGGTGGTGATTGCCATCATCGGCATTCTCTCAACACTTGCAATCGTGTCTCTTAACTCAGCTCGTGCGAGGGCGCGTGATGCAAAGAGAGTATCAGACATCAAGCAAGTACAAACATCTCTCGAACTTTATTTCGCGGATAAGAATGGGTATCCCGCAGATGGCGTCGCAGGTGCAGGAGGAATTACCCTAGGAGCTGGCAACGCAACCACTCTTTCACAAAATGGTGGATTTGATGCGACGGTAACACCTGCAGGAACAGTCTACATGGGTCAAGTACCAGCCAACCCTACACCTAATGGTGTGAACTACGTATACACTTCGCTTGTGGCTTCAGGAGGAGCAGTATGTGACACAGGTCCTTGTGCATGGTATAATATCGCATTTGATCTAGAGGGTGGAGCAGGATCACTCGCTGCAGGTGCCAGAGCAGCAACCCCAACTGGAATCCAATAATTCCTCGTAGGAATACTTACGTATGAAGACAATAGGCACAAAATTAGTTAAAGGATTCACTCTTATAGAGTTGCTGGTAGTTATCGCCATCATTGGTCTTCTGTCAACGCTTGCGGTAGTTTCTTTGAACAGCGCACGTACGAAATCTCGTGATGCAAAGAGAGTTGCTGACATTAAACAACTGCAATCTGCATTAGAGCTTTTCTATGGTGATCAGAATGGATACCCAGGGGTGGCTGCGGCAGGTGTTGCTCTTGGGGTAGCAGCAACCACCAATATCCTCTCGGCTGTTAATGGATTTTCTTCTGCAGCAAGTGGTACCACATATATGTCTGGGGTGCCAGCGGCTCCAACACCTCCTACAGGTAATGCATATACGTATAAAGCATGGGATGTTCCTGCCAAGACAACGGCATGTACGACTGGTACAGCATGTGGGTATTATGAAATTACCTTTACACTTGAGGCTGCAACAGGTGGATATGCGCTAGGTGCACATACAGCGTCTCCGGCTGGAGTGCAATAAATCGAGTGGACCTTGGTTATCTTGAACTCATTGTTTTAGGGCTCATAACAGGAAGCTTCCTTAATGCCCTCATATATAGACTGCCTCGCTCCATTTCAATGGCGCGAGGCAGATCTCGTTGTACCACCTGTGGTGAAACGTTAGCAGTAAGAGATCTTATCCCTTTATTTAGTTATATTGTTTTAGGTGGAAAGTGTCGGCATTGTAAAGAGGTAATTCCATGGAGATACCCTTTTGTTGAAATAGTGTTACCTCTTTTGTGGGTTATAGGATACCATCAGTTAGGACTCACCCTCTCATTTATCTATTTCGCGGTTATCACCTCATTCCTTCTTGCATTATTTTTTACTGACTTAGAACAATTCGTACTTCCAGATAGTCTCACCATCCCTGCGATTATTCTCTCATTTGCGTGGGGTGTGTATGGAGGTACCTCATTATTTTCGCTTATACTCGGCATGATAGTGGGTGGAGCATTTTTTGCGCTTCAATATTATTTTTCAAAAAAGAAATGGGTAGGGGATGGTGATATACGGTTCGGGATTCTTCTTGGAGCTATGTTTGGATTTCCAAGGGTATTTCTCGCATTATGGGTTGCGTATCTTTTAGGAGGTATAGTCGCGTCCTTTCTTTTAATTTTAAAAGTAAAAAAACTTGATTCAAAAATTCCTTTTGGTACGTTTCTTTCCCTTGCCGCGATTATCACGCTTCTTTATGGACATTATTGGACTCTATGGTAAAAGGATTCACCCTCATCGAGCTTCTTGTGTCTATCGCTATTATCGGTATTCTTTCAACGATCGTTATTGTTGATTTTAGAACTGCTGAAAGACGATCAAATCTCAATGGAGCTTCAGACTCTCTTGCGCAAATGATGCGAAGAGCACAAGCTATGGCACTTTCTGGTCAAAAGGTAAGTGGTGCTACTCCTGGAGGATATGGAGTGTATCTACAAAATACCGTAGGTAACAACGGGATATACAGGTTATACGCGGATACTGACAAGAATAATGCGTATACGGGCGTGTCTGAAATAACCTCAAATGGGACTACTAACCTTCCTTCAGGAGTAACACTCCAATCATTTGTGCCAGTTAGTGCCTCACTTGATGTTCTTTTTACTATTCCTGTAGGGACTATATATATAAACGGGGTGCAAGGATCAACAGACGCGCAAATAACAGTTTCTCATACGGCGCTTAATGCTCAAAAAATACTCATTATCTCTCCCTTATCAGGCTCAATAAGAGTACAATAACGGTATGAGGAAGGGTCAAGGACTTCTTGAGACCACGATCGCGATTGCGATACTTGCGACAGGTGTTATCGCGGCAATCACGCTCAGTATCTCTAATACCACGTCAGCAAGGCAGACAACCAACCGTTTTATCGCGGCTAATTTAGCGCGTGAAGGAGCGGAAGTGGTGCGTAATGTACGTGATACTAATTGGTTAGCAGGGGTGGCATATGATACGGGCCTTCCCTCAACTCCTGATATCTCATTTGTGCCTGTATTTAATCAAGTAACTAATATATGGGCGTTGAGCTATAGTCCTAATTGTTTTACAGATCCTCCTGTATGTCCCGCAGGTGCTGAAGTATATTCATCGAATGGACAGTATGTACAAACAGGTGACGCAACGCAAGTAGGAACAAAAACACCCTTTAAGCGTATTATTTCAGTGGGGTGGATATGTAGAACAGGAGGAGGTGCAGAAACCACTCAATTCACCGCATGCTCTGTAGGGGATACGGTAATAGGAAGATATGTGATATCAGCCGTGGTATGGACTGACGCAAGTGGCCAGTCTACGTTCGCAATTCCTTACAAGATATATAACTGGAAATGAGAACTATATATAACAAAAAAGGGTTTACAATACTTGAGCTAACCGTGGCTATGGCTATTTTTGTGACCGCGTCAGTCGCGTTAGGAAGTATATTTGTGTACACGAATAGGAATCAACGATCCGCAGGCGCGAATGTAAGACGAGACAGTGACGCGCGTTTCGCGTTTGAAGCCATGGCACGGGAAGCAAGAAGAGGGAATATAGATTACGCGGGGTATGCGACTGAATATGCGGGCCCTATTCCTTTAGGAGCAATCAGTGATCTACGTCTTTTTACCCCTCAAGGGAAACTCATTATTTTTAAAAAAAATGTTGTAGGAAGTGTGGGGGTGATACAAGTAAGTTCAGATGGTGTAGCATGGACTGATCTTACTTCTCGAGAAAAAACAGATGTGATTTCCCTTAAGTTCTATGTGTATCCTTCCACTGATCCCAATGGAGATCCTGTGTCATCACCTCCAAATGTGCAACCAAGGGTGGTCATTGCGGCATCATTCCGTTCACAAGAATCAGGATCATCAGCTGCGAGTGTGACATTCTCAACAACCATTTCTTCACGAATATATGGAAGATAAACCACAAGGCTCCACCTTATTATACGCAGTACTTGTGCTTGCGGCAGTAGTAGCCTCAAGCGTGGTACTTTCTGATGCGATTTTTTCGTCCCTTAAACAAGTGACGTCTCTTGATAAGGCAATACAGGCATATTACGTGGCTGATTCTGCAGTTGAGGATTCGTTGTATCGATTACGTGTACTTGCGGTGTCACCTGGTGCTCTTTCAGCTTCAAGTCCCGCAGATGGCTCCTTTTTCCCTTTCTATACCACTTTTGGAAGTTGGACACGGAGCGCCACTGCTGCGTCAAACCAAATAGTTGTTACCATACCCGCGAACAAAACAATGCAACTTGATCTCTACAACCCCGCAGCCTCACTTCAGAATCTAAGTGGCTCGTATTTCCCCATTAAAACATTACTTCTTTCGTGGGGACCTACGACAGGTTCAGAATGGTTGGAAGTTAGTAGTATTGGATGGAAAGTGGATGGTAGCGTAGACTCGTCAGTGGTAAAGCAGATATTTGGGCCTTCTTCCCAGCCAGCCACTATTACCCTTCCAAATAATGATGATTTGTACAAGGTGCGTATTAAGGCGTTGTATGATACGGTGTATAGTCTTACGATAACGGCAAAAGACCAACCAGGGTTGGTGGTGCCTCTACCTGGTAAGATTGTAATCAAGGCTACGGGAAGTACCTCTAATACTAATCAAGCCATTGAAGTAACCATCAAAGATCCAAGCTATCCTAATCAAGTTTCAGGACTCTATGATTACGTTATCTTTTCCGAAGATTCCCTTATAAAATGAAGAACAAGAAAGACGCATATATACGAATACAGAAACTTAAGACGGTGATTAACCGGCAGAGGTATTTAGTGCATGTAGAAAATAAGGAAGAGATGACTGAAGCAGCACTTGATAGTCTTAAAAAAGAATTATTTGATTTAGAGACCCTATACCCTGAATATATATCCTCAGATTCTCCTACACAACGAGTCGCAGGACAGGCGTTACCACAATTTACTAAAGTAGCGCATACCACTGCAATGCGTTCCCTGAATGACGGTTTTTCGTATGAAGACTTAGTGGCGTGGGAAGAGAGAATCAAGAAATTACTTTCACCTGATGACATCCTAGAGTACTACGCGGAAGTGAAAATGGATGGTCTTGCGGTATCACTTATTTATGAGAAGGGGATATTGGTAGAAGCGTCCACCAGGGGGGATGGCATGATAGGTGAAGACGTGACACACAACATACGCACTATAGAGGCAATACCTTTACGACTTGAACAAGGTAAAAAACTTTTTCCCTCTCGACTTGAAATTCGTGGAGAGGTATTTATGCATACCAAAGATCTTGAGAAATTGAATAACGCACACACGAAAAAAGGGGAGGCCCCTTTTGCGAATCCTCGTAATGCTGCTGCAGGTAGCATTCGTCAATTAGACCCCGCTATTACCTCTCAAAGAAATCTTGATTTCATGTTGTATGATATCCCCACGGAATTAGGTCTATCTAAGCATAGTGATGTGCATGAGTATGGAAAGACCTTGGGATTTAAAGTGAACCTACATAACAAGAGGTGCACGAATATTGATGAAGTATGGGAACATTTTGAATATATACAGAAAAAAAGATCCTCATTTAGTCATTGGACTGATGGGGTAGTGGTGAATGTAGATTCATTATCCATTTTTTCTCAATTAGGTGTAGCAGGTAAAGCTCCTCGAGGTGCTCTTGCGCTGAAGTTTCCCGCAGAACAAGCAACAAGTGTTATTGAAGATATTGTGGTGCAGGTAGGAAGAACAGGGGTACTTACTCCAATCGCGTGTTTAAAGCCCGTGAAAGTACAAGGCACGATGGTGAAACGAGCGACTCTTCATAACGCGGATCAAATTAAAAGATTAGGAATCAAAATAGGGGACACGGTGATTGTACAAAAAGCAGGAGATATAATCCCCGAAGTAGTTGAGGTCCTTAAGGATCTTCGTACAGGTAAAGAAAAAAGTTATACATTTCCTACGCTATGTCCTTTATGTGGGAGTAAGGTAGAAAGAAAGGAAGGTGAGGTGGCGTATTATTGCACGAACCTTGACTGCTTTGGATTACAAAAAGAAAAATTGTATCATTTTGTGTCGAGAGGCGCATTTGATATTGTAGGCCTTGGTCCTAAAATAATAGACGTAGTGTTTGATGCGGGTATCATTGCGTCTCCTAGTGATATATTTTTGCTTAAACAAGGAGATTTTGAAGGTAGGGAAGGATTTGGAGAAAAAAAGATTTCAAATATTGTAGCGTCTATTCACGCACGAACAAGAATATCACTCCCTCGTTTTATTTATGCACTTGGTATACGCCATGTAGGGGAGGAAACCGCGAGGGATCTTGCGTCTCATTTTAAAATATTAGATGCATTACAGAATGCAACCCAAGATCAGCTTATAAATGTGGGCAATATAGGGGAAGTGGTGGCGAAAAGTGTGTACGATTATTTCCATAGTAAAGGAAAGAAAGAATGTGAACGTCTTGTAAAAAACGGCGTTGAGATTATTCAAGAATCCTTAGATAGTAGTAAAGGATCATTACAGGGGAAGATATTCGTTATCACGGGTACCCTTCCTACTCTTGAGAGAGAGCAGGTGAAACAACTCATACGTACCCATGGAGGACACGTATCTGAGAGTGTGAGTAAGAGTACTTCATACCTTGTTGCAGGGGACAAGGCAGGGTCTAACTATGATAAGGCAAAAAAGTTAGGTATACCCCTACTCACCGAAGCAGACTTCCTCAACCTTATTGCGTAACAAAGATATAATTTGATACACTCCGAAGCATATGAAGATATCAGAAAAAGAAATAACTCATCTTGCGTGGCTCTCCCGTCTTGGAATGGATGAAAAAGAAATGCATCGTCTTAACCATGATTGTGAGGGAGTACTTGAGTATGTGGGTCAATTAGGGGAGGCTGATGTTGAAGGCATTGAGCCTACCGCGCAGGTGACTGGATTAGTGAATGTGGGTAGAAGTGACGCAGTGCATGCGTGTGAGAACCCTGAAGAAATCATTGCATGTGCGCCAACAACACAGGGGAGACATATAAAGGTAAGTAGTATTTTGGAATAATATGCATCTTACTACGATTGTTCATACGCGTGATGCGCTTGTTTCAAAAAAGATCTCTGTACGTGAACTTGTACAGGAATATATTTCAACTATAGAAAAGAAAAAGGATCTCAATGCGCTCATCACCGTGACAAGTGATGAAGCACGTGCAGAAGCTACTAAATGGGATGAGAAAATCGCGCAAGGGGAGTCCATTCCCTCACTTGCGGGTATACCTGGTGTGCTGAAAGATGTATTTTGTGTGAAAGGAATACGTGCAACAGGAGCCTCAAATATCATACGAGACTATTATCCACCCTACAACGCTACCACAGTTGATAGGTTGAATAATGAAGGATATGTATTGATGGGAAAGGCAAATACTGATGAGTTCACTATGGGTGCATCTACGGAAACATCTGCATTTGGGGTTACTAAGAATCCGTTTGATGAAAACACGGTTGCGGGAGGGTCATCCGGAGGATCCGCATGTGCGGTTGCGACACGTCAAGCTCTTTTCGCGTTAGGTACTGATACCGGCGGGTCTATACGCCAACCTGCCGCATTTTGTGGAGTAGTCGGATTAAAGCCTACGTATGGGCTTGTGTCGCGTTATGGCGTGATGAGCATGGCGTCATCATTGGATACTATAGGGCCAATTGCTACTACCGTAGAAGACTGTGCGATTGTGCTTGATGCTATCGCGGGAAATGATCCTCATGATTCAACCACCTCACCCACCAAACCTCCTTTGTATTCACGAAGTCTTGAAGATTCTTTGGGTAACCTTACTATAGGATTTGTGAAAGAATATGACGCGCCAGGCATGGATAAAGAAGTTATTGAGGGATTTGAAAGAGCAAAGGAATTATTGCAAGCTCTCGGAGTGAAATTTAAAGACATATCCCTTCCACATTCGCATTACGCACTTTCTGCGTATTATGTGATTGTGCCTGCAGAAGTAAGTTCTAACCTTGCACGATATGATGGTATTCGATTTGGGAATCCAAAAGACGCGTCTTCATTAAAGGGTTACTACCTTGAAACACGTGGTCAAGGATTTGGGACCGAGGCGAAAAGAAGAAGTATAATAGGAACGTACGTACTTTCAAAAGGGTATTATGATGCGTATTACGTACAAGCCCAACGAGTTCGTACCCATATACGTAATGATTTCGAAGATGCGTTCAAAGAGGTAGATATGATTATGGCTCCCGTATCTCCCGTGCTTCCTTTTAAGATTGGAGAAAAGGTAGAAGATCCACTATCAATGTACCTTGCGGATATATTCACGGTAGGCGCAAATTTGGCGGGTATACCTTCTTTAAGTGTACCTATACAAAAAAAAGGTACATTCTCGGTAAGTATCCAACTTATGGGCCCTCATTTTAGTGAGGAGCATTTACTGCGTTTAGGGCATCATATGGAGAAAATACGAGGGGCATTAGTGTAATACGTTTCTAAGGAGGAAACAATGAAACTCATTCTTTTTTTCTCGCTAGGGATACCCCTGTATGCCTTAGGAAGGTGGAATATCACCGTTGAGGAGGTACGAAGAGGTTTTATGAAGTGGAGAGCATACAGGAAACAATGAAAGAAAGGTAACCGAGGGTAGATCCACCTCGGTTTTTTATATCTGAGCCTTTAAGTCTGCAATTTTTCTAATAGGGTCTTTTGATTCTATAAGAGAGGTTCCTACTAAAATACCCTTAACACCCGCATCTACTACGCGCTGAACATCGTGAGAGCTTGAAATTCCTGATTCACTAATAACTATTATATTGTGGGGTATGTAGGGCATTAATCTCTCGGTCGTCCCTATATCAATAGTCATGGTTGCGAAGTCCCGATTATTGATACCAATTATGTCTGCTCCTGCCTCAATTGCTTTTTCTATTTCCTTTTCAGTATGTACTTCAACTATGTTTTCTAGCCCTAATTCTTTGCTAAGGCTGATGAATGACCTTAGCTGTGATACGTCTAAGAGCGTGGCTATTAATAAGAAAGCATCAGCATGGGCTAGAGCAGTCTCATAGATTTGGTATTCATCAATAATAAAATCCTTCCTAAAGATTGGTTGTGGCGCAATATCTTTTGCTGTTTTTAAGTAACTAATGTCACCATTAAAATAGGTTGTATCAGTAAGTACTGAAATTGCGTCAGCCTTGCTTTGAGCGTAGTAGTAAGCGATTTCCTCACACGATACATCAGTTAATGTGCCTCGTGAGGGGGACGCGCGTTTAATTTCCGCGATAATCCCAAAAGGGGTACTTTGCAGTAATGCGTTTCGCAGAGAGCGAAGCTCTTTATTCCTTTGATCATGCGTCAAAAGGCACTGCTTTTTGATTTCATCAAATGAGCGCTGTTGTGTAAGAAGACGTACCTCTTCATGTTTGATGGAAACTATTTTGTCTAGAAAATCCATGTGACACTATAATTTATTGTGTGGGTAGTTAAAAAAAATAAAGGGGGGTAATACGTATTATAGAAACTTACCCCCGGCGTTACTGGTGTGTAGTATTCTTTACCCAACCAGTAATGCTTCCATCGTGGCTATACTTCTCAAAAACTCTCTTTGCTCCTCGGGAAGGGATAGGAAGAATTGTCTTGATTTCGTAGATCCCTTCTCAGAAAACATATCTAAGAACGTTTCACCGTGTTCTTCGACATATGCCCTTGTTCTCTCAAGGAGTCTTTCATGTGCCTCTTCAATAGTGCTGTTCATGCTATACCTTTCATATAGGGGTAAGACGAACAGAGGAGGATAGAAGTACTTAAGAAGTAACAAAATTATGCAGTATTACCACTCAATCTGTCAATTTCTTAGCGTGACACTAATCCTTGTATAAAATCACGGACGTTTTTTACACCCTCTCCTTTTTTAGCGTTGTTGTATTGGTTTATAATCTCACTTCCTACCACTGCGATATCTGCGTTGCCCTCTAAGGCTGTGATATGTTCTGGTTTTGAAATTCCAAACCCTACTGCTATAGGAATATCAAAATATTGTCTTACTTTTTGTAGTTGTTCCCCAAGTTTCGTGTTCAAGTCTTGTTGCGCGCCTGTAGTACCTTTTCTACTTACAAAATACACGAACCCCTTATGATGCGTGACTTCAGCATTTTTTTTAATGCGACTTTCAGTGCTTGCAGGGGATAGTACACGTAGAGGGATAAGATCATAGTTATCCGCTATCTCAATAAAATGTTCATGTGATTCTTCATCTAAGGGAACATCAGGCACGATTAAGCCACTACACCCAGCGTGGCGGGCGTCACTACAGAATTTTTCAACTCCGTACCGAAATACGATATTGAAATAGGTCATGAAAAGGAGTGGGATGTGGACACGCCCTGCCATCTCTTTCATAAATTCAAAACACATTGCTACCGTAGTACCTTGTTCAAGCGAAATTTGGTTCGCATGCATAATCGTAGGACCATCAGCTACAGGATCAGAAAAAGGAATTTGTAGTTCTATAAAATCAGATCCTGCATCAGCCATTGCCAACACAAGTTCACGGCTTTCTTGATGGTTCGGATACCCAATAACCACGTGAGTCATGAGCCCCATTCTTTTTTCATCTCGTATCTTCTGTAATTGTAGGTCTATCATGTTCATAGCATTATTTCTCTGATTGACGTCGTAAATAGCTCCTCCATCGTTCATCTCCCAATGCTTCCCCTATGATGAAGATATCCTTATCACCTCTCCCTGATATGTTTATAACAATAAGTTCATCTTTGGTGAGTGTTGGCGCTAACTTAATAGCTTCGGCAACCGCATGACTAGATTCAAGTGCCGCAAAAATACCTTCTGTTCTCGCGAGTGTTTGGAATGCGTGTAACACTTCTTGATCAGTGGCGTAGTGATAGGTAACGCGTCCTTTTGAAAAAAGTAATGCATGTTCTGGCCCTATTCCTGCATAATCAAGTCCTGCTGAAATACTATGGGTTGGTTGTATTTGTCCATCCTCATTCTGTAGAAAGTATGACTTATACCCTTCCACTACTCCCTCATGTTCTTCGCCTTGTAGTCTGGTGGCATGATCACCAACATGCGTAATACCACGTCCACCTGCTTCAACACCAATCATGTGTACTGAAGGTGTGTCTAAAAAGGTATTAAAGAGTCCTATTGCGTTACTCCCACCTCCCACGCATGCGATAAGGTAGTCTGGTAGTTTCCCTTCAGCTTCCTGAAGTTGTTCTTTTACTTCAAGACCTACAATATTTTGAAAATCCCTGACCATAGACGGATATGGATGAGGACCAAGAGCTGATCCAAGTAAATAGTAGGAGTCATCAACATGGGTAATCCAATCTTGTAATGCACCAGTAACTGCATCTTTTAGACGTTGAGTGCCATGTTCAACAGGTACTACGGTGGCGCCAAGTTGTTCCATCCAAAATACGTTTGGTCGTTGGCGTTCAACATCAATGGTGCCCATGTAGACGACGCACTCAAATCCAAATTTGGCAGCAACCGTCGCGGTCGCAAGACCATGCTGACCAGCTCCTGTTTCCGCAATCAAACGTTTTTTACCCATACGTTTCGCAAGAAGCGCTTGGCCTAAGCAATGATTCATTTTATGAGCACCTGTATGATTCAATCCCTCATTTTTAAGATATATTTTTGCTCCTCCCAATTCTTGCGTTAAGTTTTTTGCGAAACTTAAAGGAGTGGGTCTGCCTGCGTAGTTTTTGTAAAGATCTAAAAGCTCTTTTAAAAAAGTAGGGTCTTTTTTCGCGTCTTCGTATGCTACTTCAAGTTCTTCAAGCGCAGGAATAAGCATTTCTGGAACATAACGACCTCCGAACGTATCAAAGTGTCCAGAGGTATCAGCGTCAAATTGTGTTGAAAAAAATATGTCTTTCATCGTAATAAATAGGGGAGAGAAGAATTAGATCTTCTCTCCCATTTAAGCATACAAAGTGCCTTAGAGAAAGCGTCTCTAATCCCTTATTCAATTTCTTTAGCTTTCACTTCATTAGGCTTGGCAATCCACACTATTATAAGAAGGCCTGCGACTGCGAGAGCCATTCCTACATAGTGCGATAGCCCAAGGTGAGTAGCTTCGATCTGAAACCAGACCCCAGGGATAAAGGTGAACGCAAGCGCAAAGAATGGACGAAGACTTCTGACACTTGCCATCATTGGGACGCCAATGACATCTATTGATCGATTGATCATGATTGAGGCAAAGGCGGTGGGGATGAGCCCTATAAAAATCAAGGCTCCTAGTTCCGCCGCGTTGGGGAGTACATACGTATTGGTAATGATTATCCATGCAAGGCCGAATAGCATTGCAATGATTTCAACACTGCGTGTCGTATGGAGTGCGTCAATTTTGTGTCTATCTTTATGTTTCGCTCTCAGAATAGTCGCTGCGGTGTCACATATAACTATGAGGACAACCAAGTCGAATAAAGGATCAAATAGTTGGCCATTCACAATATCCGAAAGAGCATTTTTGTAGATAACTACCCCTAATCCAACAATAATACTTCCGACTCCATACGCCCACCAACGTGCGCAATGTTGGTCGAGCCAGTACAAGGCTGCGAGAGTGAAGATGATAGGCGAGATCTGTTGCAGTACAAGGATGGTTATTATTACTCCTTGTTGTGTATACTGCAACGATTTAAGAAGGAACAGAAAATAGAGTGAGTAGGTGAGCCCTGTTCCTATGACGTACCTTTTTCCTACAGAGATAGAGTGCCTCCATTCGCGTAGCGCAATTCGTTCAAACAAGCTTTTTTTTTCACTACTGAAGAGAGTTCCGGGGACTGCGAATGAGGCAAGAGCCGCAAAAAATGAAAACCAGAAAAAACTCACTGAAAGTGGAAGCTTTGAGAGCTGGTTATGATACACAGGATATGCGCTCGTAGCCATCAACATGCCACCTATGCATACAAGCACATATTTCCACCAGCGTAGCGAAAACCGTGGGTGTACCACCACATACCTCCTTTTTATGAGTAGGCAGATCGAATGTGAAAGGACGAATGACTGATAAGTATAGCGCTGCGGGGTGTGTTGTCAAAAAATCGTTGACTATATTATTTATTCGTGTTAATGTATATTTTCACTCTACATTATTGGTACTATTCACTTTTTACGGAGGGAACGTCGTGCGTACAAGTGTTATGGTAGCTTTCCTAGTGGTGATCGTGCTTGCTGCCTTAGTGTGGGGTAAGGGAAGCGAGCACAAAAATGTACTTCCAGATACGGCCAAAAGTCGATCTGGAGTGCACCTGGAAGAATAACGATCCAGGAAGTACGACAGCGAGGACGAAACATGTCCTCGCTCTTTTTTTACTCTTGAGTTTACCCCCCCAGTTCCGTATACTACACGTATGAGAACCATCACCTTATACACCACACCTACGTGTGGTTATTGTAACCATGTAAAGCAGTATTTTTCAGAGCATTCTATTGAATATACTGAAATAAATGTGGCAGCAGATCGTGCCCAGGCATCTGAAATGATTAAAAAAACAGGTCAAATGGCAGTTCCCGTGGTGTCTATTATTCAAGAAGGGATTGAGAAAATACTCGTGGGGTACAACAAGGCGAGATTAGACGAAGTATTCTCATGAATCAAGGTACAATCGCAGTTATTGTAGTTGCGGATGACGCGAATCTTACGCTTGAGTATGTGTTAAGTGGGCTAGTAGCACCCCTTAAAAAGGGGATTATAAAGGAAAAGCTTTTTCCTGAAGTATTTGTATTCCCCGAGCACGCTTTACGTAAAGAAGATATTACGTCGTTACTCGCGTCTCATGACTATGTAGGTATGGGTATAGTAGGAGGGGGGGATAGGTCCTTACCAGAATTATTACTAGGCGCGAGCCACGCAAATATATCCACGGTAGTAGTGACTCCTGGGGTACAAAATGAAAAACAAGAAGGACCAGGATTATCACCTGAAATGGGGATCGCGCAAGCCCTCTGTATCGTGATTGAAGCACTTGGATTAAGTGTGCCTTTTTCAGCATTAGTACCCGCTCGAAGCAGTGAGGAAGCTGATTTGGCGTATAAGGCGGGGAGGGTGCTGGGGAGTCTTGTTGCGTCAGACATTAATTTTAATGCACTCGTGACCTTACGAGCATTAGAAAATGCCGCAAAGATTGTGCATTCATGCCAGGCTGATATGCCTCACGTAAAGGAAGCACTTGAATCATTGGGTTGGAAAAAAAGAGGGTACAAAACACCTCTTCTTTTGGACTGTCTCCCAAAAGGGCAGTATCCACTTAATTATTTTTGGTGGGCAGGGGGCGTCATGTTGGTCGCGTCTGAATTAGATGACGCGTTAAGTCTTAATGAAATGAATATATCAGGACACACATTAGGGGATATTATACGAGAATTCAGGGCTAGCAAGAGTTTTGGGGAAGAGTCAAAATATTTAAGAAAACGAGGGTTAGTGTCACAAGATATTATCCACCCGGCATTGATACCTCTTAGTGAAATACAAGGAGATGAAGATCTATGATTATACTAGGCAGTGATCACGCAGGATTTGAACTTAAAGAAAAGTTAAAGGCCTATCTTCAAGAAAAAGGAGAACAGATTGAAGACGTAGGTACACACTCACCTGAGCCCTCGGACTATCCTGAATTTGCGGCTGCAATTGGCAGGAGAGTCGCACTTTCTAATGGAGCAGATAAAGGGGTAGCCTTATGCGGAAGTGGCGTAGGAATGGCAATAGCCGCGAATAAGATAGATGGGGTACGCGCGGTAGACGCGGAAAGTAAGGAAATGGCGATTAAATCTCGAGAAGATGATGACACAAATGTGCTCACTCTTCCCGCGCGCATGATCTCATTTGAAGATGCTCGGGATATTATGGATATATGGCTCTCTACTCCTTTTTCAGGGAAAGAACGACACTCAAGACGGATAGACGAAATTACTGATCTCGAACATTCATGACTACTATACTCCCCGCCATACTCGCGAATACCATAGAGGAGGCGCAGGAGAAGCTTGCGATGGTACTTCATCTTGCCTCAATGGTACAGATTGATATTTCTGATGGCATATTCACCCCTTCTACCCTATTATATGATCCTCGATATATCCATTCCCTTCACACTACCCTTATGCTTGATCTTCACCTTATGATTAAATCCCCTGAACAAGAGCTTGAAGAGTGGGTTAAAGATGCTCGCGTGAAACGTATTACATTTCATAAGGAAGCATGCGATGATAGTGAAAGAATGATTGCTCGGATCAAAGAACATGGCAAAGAAGCATGTATCGCGTGCAATCCAGAAACTCAATTACATGATATTGAGCCTTACTTGGCATCAGCTGATATGGTATTATGCTTAGGTGTACATCCTGGAAAAGGAGGTCAGACCTTTATTCCAGAGGTACTTGAAAAAGTTGAATTACTTCGCGCATGGGGCAGTCCTGTAGGTATAGACGGAGGAGTAAATGCGGATACTGCACCTGACATGGTGCATGCAGGAGCTGGGTATCTTGTCGTAGGCAACTTTTTATTCAATAATCCTCATATGCGTCATGCGTATGAATGGCTAGAATCATTATAGAGATATGGATACAATAACAGACTACAAAGAACTTGCGTTACTCTCAAATACTATCCGTCAGGATATTATAAAGATGTTGCTAAAAGCAGGATCAGGGCATAGTGCGGGTCCTCTTGATATGGCAGATGTGTTTACGTGTTTGTATTTCAATGTCATGAATATAGATCCCAAAAAGCCGAAATGGGAGGAAAGAGATAGATTCGTGCTTTCATGTGGACATATCGCGCCAGTATTGTACGCAACTCTTGCGCGTAGGGGGTATTTTCCTTTAGAGGAACTTTCGACCCTTCGTAAATTAGGCACTCGTTTGCATGGGCATCCTCATAATTTAGAACTTCCAGGAATCGATAATTCATCAGGCCCCTTAGGCCAAGGATTATCTCAAGCATCAGGCATGGCGTACGCGGCGCGTATGGATGACAAGCCATGGAGAGTATGGTGCGTGATGTCTGATGGAGAACATGAAGAAGGGCAGGTATGGGAAGCGATCATGTTTGCGGGTAAATACAAACTTCATAATCTTACGGTGATAGTAGATCGTAACAATATACAGATAGATGGGTATACTGAAGACGTGATGCCTCTTGAACCATTACGAGAAAAGTACGAGGCATTTAATTGGCATGTGATTGACGTGGATGGGCATAATCATGAAGAGATTATTAATGCCACGAATATGGCACGAGCGGTGGTTGAAAAACCAACCGTGATACTCGCGCATACCATACCAGGTAAAGATGTTGATTTCATGGAGTATAAATATGAATGGCATGGGAAGACTCCGAATGCAGAGGAAGCGAAAAAAGCTCTTCATGAGCTCCGTACGTTAGGGGGAAAGATTAAGAGTGAACATGAATAATACTATGAGCGTCTATCATACAACGTTAAGTGAGAAATTATTTACGAAAGACATTGAAGAAAAACCCACACGTGATGGGTATGGGGATGGGGTAGTGGAAGCGGGGAAGTTAGATCCCAATGTCGTGGTGCTGTGTTGTGATCTTAAAGATTCCACACGTAGCGCATGGTTTGAGAAAGAGTTTCCTAAGAGATTTATAGAAGTAGGGATTGCGGAACAAAATATGGCAGGTCTTGCCACGGGGTTATCATTCGCGGGTAAGGTTCCTTTTATGTCATCCTACGCGGTATTTTCACCAGGAAGAAATTGGGATCAAATTCGCGTCTCCGTCTGTTATAGCCAAGCTAATGTAAAAATTATGGGCGCTCACGCGGGTATTTCAGTAGGTCCTGATGGAGCAACCCACCAAGCATTAGAAGATGTGGCGATCATGAGGGTACTTCCTCATATGACCGTGATAGTACCAGGGGATTATTGGGATTGTAAAAAGGCAGTTATGGAAGCTGCGAAATTAAAAGGGCCAGTCTACATACGATTTGCACGTGAAAAAACACCTGTATTTACTACCGAGAAAACTCCGTTTAGTATAGGAAGAGCGGAGGTACTTAGACAGGGCGAAGATGTTGCGATTATTGCGTGCGGTACTATGGTGCATGAAGCACTTCTCGCGAGTAAAGAATTAGAAAAAGAGCATATTAATGCCATGGTGATTAATAATCACACAATAAAGCCATTGGATGAAAAAACTATCCTTATGGCTGCAAAAACATGTAAAAGGATAGTGACTGTTGAAGAGCACCAAGCTATAGGAGGATTAGGAAGTGCGATTGCTGAATATGTAAGTAACGCGCATCCTGTTCCTGTACACATTATTGGCATACAAGATAGGTTTGGAGAATCAGGTGAGCCTAACGAGCTACTTACTAAGTATGGGCTCAGATCAGCTAATATTATTGACGCAGTTAAAAAGCTATTACGCTAATGTACGATATTCTTTCAGTGGGTGACGCGACCATGGACCATCTTGCGGTAGTAGAAGACGCAAGTGTGAATTGCAGTATAAACCAAGATCACTGTTTGTTATGTTTTACGTATGCGGACAAAATACCCATAAAAAAATTAAGTCATGAAGTCGCGGGTAATGCCGCGAATAACGCAGTAGGGTCAGCGAGGTTAGGAATGAAAACTGCATTTTGGACTATACTTGGTAGTGATTCAGGAGGAAAACAGATCCATCAAAAAATGATAGACGAGGGAGTTGATCCTGTGTATGTGGAGTTACATGAAGGGGAGGAGACGAATAACTCAATTGTGCTTAATTATCACGCAGAACGTACCATCCTTATCTACCACGTGAATCGTCAGTACAAGGTGCCAAAATTAGAAAAAGCCGAGTGGATGTACCTTACGTCTATGGGTCATGGGTGGGAAGTGATTAGTGAGGATATTATTACGTATGTGAATGAGAATAAGGTGAAGATGGCGTTTAATCCAGGTACATTTCAACTTAAATCAGGCATGGAAGTACTCCGTCCTCTTTTTCAAGTATGTGAGGTGTTGTTCGTGAACAAAGAAGAGGCAGAAACACTCGTCAATAATGGTAAACCAGGTGATATATCGTTTCTTCTTATGGCGTTAAAAAAAGAAGGTCCTAAAATAGTAGTGATTACTGATGGGAGTAAGGGCGCGTACGCATATGAGGGTAAAGACGCGTATTCCATGGGTATTTGTAAGGCATCTGTGGTAGAAAAAACAGGAGCGGGTGACGCATTTGGTACTGCGTTTGTCGTAGCACTTCATAATGGTAAGAGTATTCAAGATGCCATGATGTGGGGTACGGCGAATTCAGGATCTGTGGTAGAGAAAATAGGGCCACAAGCCGGATTATTACGTAAAGGCGAGATAGATTATGTTATAAATGATAGATGTGTGGTTGAACATATTGAGCCTAAGAAAATGTAATGATAGTTACCCTTAAGGAGTTACTCTCAAAAGCGCAACAAGGTGGATGGGCAGTACCTGCGTTTAACGTGAATAATCTTGAAATAATAAAAGCGATAATGGAGGCTGCGGAAGAATCGCATTCCCCGGTTATTATTCAAACATCTGAAGGAGCTATAAAGTACGCGGGATTACAACAATTAGCCTCACTTATGCAAATGGCGGCAGTGGAGAGTAAGGTTCCTGTAGTCATACATCTTGATCATGGGAAAGACCTTGAATTAATTCATACAGTCATGCGGTATGGATATTCGAGTGTGATGTATGATGGTTCAAGTCTTCCTTATGAAGAGAATGTGCGTAATACACAAGAGGTTGTAGAATGGGCAAAAGAGTATGACATATCAGTTGAGGCTGAATTAGGGGCACTTAAAGGTATTGAAGATTTGGTGTCAGTTGATGAACGGGATGCAACACTTACTGATCCGCACAAGGCTAAGGATTTTGTTCAAAAAACGGGTATTGATGCACTTGCAGTGTCTATAGGAACATCACATGGTGCGTATAAGTTTAAAGGAGAGGCGCAGTTAGACTGGGAGCGTCTTAAAGAGATACGAAAGCTCGTATCTATACCTCTTGTACTTCATGGAGCGTCCGCGGTATCTCATGAACAGGTTGAGGCTATTGACGCATTGGGCGGAAAGATTGAAAATGCGAGAGGGGAAGGAGATGAGGTTCTCAAAGAAGCAGTATGTCTTGGTATATCAAAAGTGAATACTGACACGGATATACGTCTTGCGTTCATTCTTGGGGTACGAAAGGCGTTACATGATGATCCAAGTGAGATAGACCCACGAGTCATACTCACGTCCGCGATGAACGAGATTAAGAAAATGGCATTACAAAAATTTAAATTATTAGGAACATATGAAAAAGCATACTATATTGGTAACGTATCCGATTCCTCAGGCAGGTATGAAGTTATTAACACAAAAGTTTAATGTGACCGTGAGTAACAAAAAGCTTAACCCTAAAGAGTTAGGGAAGATAGCAGAAGGTATGGACGGTATGGTGAGTTTGCTCACTGATAAGATAGACGGTGCGTTTCTTCATGCGCATCCTCAAATGAAAATAGTGGCTAACTATGCAGTAGGGTTTGATAATATCGACGTAGAAGCAGTAAAAAAAGCAGGCGTTGAAGCAAGTAATACTCCAGGAGTACTTACTAACGCGGTAGCAGAGCACGCAATTACCCTTATGATGTCAGTGGGTAGAAGAATCGTTGAGGCTGATTCTTTCTTGCGTGCGGGTAAGTACAAAGGATGGGAACCTGAATTATTATTAGGTATGGGATTCGCGGGTAAGACGCTTGGCATAGTAGGATTGGGTCGTATAGGAAGCTATATGGCTCACATCGCGAATAAAGGGCTTGGCATGAAGATTGCGTATAACGACGTGAAGCCTAATGCTGAATTTGAGAAAGAATATGGGGCTGAATACATGAAATTACCTCAGTTATTAAAGAAGGCAGATGTGATAAGTATACACGTACCTCTTCTTCCCCAAACTCATCATCTTATAGGGGAAAAAGAGCTACGTTCTATGAAAAAGACCGCTCTTCTTATAAACACCTCGAGGGGCCCTGTGATTGATGAAAATGCACTTGTAAAGGCTCTTTCAGAAGGAATAATAGGTGGTGCGGGCCTTGATGTGTTTGAAGCAGAACCTAAACTTGCTTCAGGTCTCTCAAAGTTAAAGAATTGTGTTATTACTCCTCATATTGCGTCAGCAACGCATGAAGCCAGGGACGCGATGGCAGAAATAGTGGCACATAATATTATGGACGTGCTTCTTGAAGGTAAAAAACCACGAAATTCAATTATTAATTAATGCGTATATATTGTCATGGAAGAACAACAGAATCATCAAGGATCTCGTTTATCGCCAAAAGCTAGTTTTGCGTTAGGTATACTTGCCGCAATCGCCGTATTCAGTATTATTGGGTTTGGGATACTTCTTAAGTTGTATTTAAAGGGAGGGACTCCTAGTGTTGTTACCACAGGGTCAGGTGCTCAAGCTGCGCCTCAACAACCTGCGGGCGTGATAGATCCTATAACAGATACTGATCATATACGAGGTGATAAAAATGCAAAGGTTTCAATTATTGAGTACTCAGATTTTGAATGTCCATTTTGTAAGCAGTTTCATCCCATCGTAAAATCAATGATAGATGAATACAAAGGAAAGGTGAGTTGGGTCTACCGACAATTCCCCTTAGATTCTATTCATCCTAATGCGCGTAAAGAAGCTGAAGCAAGCGAATGCGCTGCTGAACAAGGTAAATTTTGGGAGTTCACGGACAAAATATTTGAACGCACCAAGTCTAACGGATATGGGTTTGCTCTTGATGATCTTCCTAAGCTTGCGAAAGAATTAGGATTAGACACAAACAAGTTTAATCAGTGCTTTACATCTTCAAAATATGCGTCTCATGTAGAGGAACAGTTGCAAAGTGGTATTAAAGCAGGAGTGAAAGGTACACCAGGAAGCTTTATCAATGGATTGGAGATACCAGGAGCGGTACCTGCCCAAGAATTGAAGAAAGTTGTTGATCAAGCATTGAGTAAAGTATAACAAAAGACATGCCCTCGTCGATTCTTGTCTCGTTTGGGGGATTAGATATACATTGGTATGGCCTTATTCTGGCCGTATCTTTGTTAGTGGGGTACAAAGTTTTTAAAAGCCTTGGGATGAAGAATACTATTTCAAGTGTCCTAATAGACCGAATATATACTGGACTTGTGGTGTGGGGCTTTCTAGGGGCTCGAGCGTACCATGTACTTAATGACTTTGGGTATTACTCTTTTTATCCTTTGAGAATATTCGCGGTATGGCAAGGAGGGCTTGCGATCCATGGTGCGATACTAGGAGGTCTTGGGTATTTGATATACTTAAGATATAAGAAAGTGATAGATATATACAAGGTTCTTGATGTTGTATCTCCTGCCCTACTCATAGGACAGGGGATAGGGAGGTTAGGTAATTACTTTAATCAGGAACTTTTCGGGCTTCCTACGAATTTTCCTTGGGGAATATACATATCAGAAGGATATAGGCCTGAAATGTATACTCAGTCTTCATATTTTCATCCTACGTTTGCGTATGAAATGATCTTAGATCTCATTTTTTCTCTGCTCCTTATACGATTAATAGGTAAGTCGCATAAAAAGGGGAGTGTGTTCGCATTGTATTTGATTTTATACGGAGTAGGGAGGGTAGCGGTAGAATTATTGCGTATAGATAATGTACCCTTGGTTATAGGTATACGGCTACCACTGATTATGGGGAGTATCTCTCTACTATGTGGCAGTGTTCTTTTCCTCCATATACGAAGACAACAAAGAATATAGTGGTAATGGAATCAAAAAAGAGGGGAGACCCTCTTTTTTACAGTATATATTATTTTCCTAACATGTCCTTCATGGGTTCCCAGTAGTATTCCTCCCACCCCTTGGCAATACTCTTGGCTTTATCAGAGGGAACATCCGTGTGGGTGAATTCAAGTAAGGTGCCCTCACCTTCCTTTTTGAGAATAAAAGACGCGGTTGAAAAATGTCCTTCTGGCCAATCTGAGGCTCTCCATTTTTGAACTATTTTTTTATCTACCTCTAACTCTAGATTAGTACCTTCGATATATCCTCCATACGCATGGAATTCACCACCAACTTTTCTACTAATATCAGCTTCATCTCCAGTAAACTCAGCATGTTTTTTAGAATCCATAAGAGCCTCATATACTTCATGAGGGCTTACGTTAAAATGGACTGTGTGTGATATATCTTTTGTCATAATTATTCAGGTTGGCGTAGTAGACTTCTAATTTTTTTTATTGCCTCTGAAATCTGATGACGAGTTTCAGTTCTCTCTGTACTCCCTTTTTGTTTTTCGGCATTTCCTGCATCCATGACAAGCCATTCAGCGAGAACTTCATTTAAATACTCAGGGTCATTGAATCCTGCGTCAACGTAGAGCATATCTATAGTGAGACCAATACGATGTGTTAATTCTTCATCGCCATGAGCTTGGGCCTTCTCTTGTTCTTGCCATTTATAATAAAGGTCATGTGCTTTCTTTACTTCTTGGTCATCAAGATCTAGATCATCTGGGTTGGTGATGCCTTGTGCTACAAATTTTTTGTATCCCTCGATAACCTCTTCTCTGGTTATCCTCTTTTCCGATTCAGGGGGTTGAGGTGATTCATTCATATAACTATGATTAGTGTGTATATAATCTGGCGGAGACGATGTCCCGAAGTTTGAACCAAAAATGGCCTTTAGACGAGTCACTTTCTTACCCTTATTATAAAGAATTTGAGACATATATGCAAAGAACATTCGAAGTGGTTTGAGGTGCCGAAACCAAAATCTGATAAAGGTAAAAATGTCGTAGATTATTCAGTTTAAAAGCTACTGTTGCGGTTTGATTATCTGTTGAGGTTGTGGCCCAATGAAAATCTGCTGAAATTGCTTGCCCCAAGATACGCCATGAGCGCTCTCGTATAATTTCACAAACGGACTGACATTGAAAAATCCGTTGAGCAAAATGTATGACTCCCACAACAAATCTTGGAGTGTATCGTCTGCAAGCTCGATTTTCAAACCAAAGGCGGTGAGTTTATCCATTGATAAAGGTCGTGAGTGCATCAAATGCGTATCATAGTCGGAAAAGTAGCTCACCGCCTTTTTGATTTTTGTATCAACATTCTTTTCGTCCTTGAACATATACTTTTTAAGCCAAGTTGAAACGAGCTCTTTTGATAACTTTTCTGAATCCTCGCAAAGTTCTAAAAGTTCCAACGAGTATTTTTCGATAAGCGGGATGTATGCTGGCAAAGCTTCGGGGCCTTCTTTGGCAATTCTTTCTTTTGCTTTCTCAAAACCTCGTTTAATAGAGCGAGCAGGAACGCCATTTATTTGCGGATCAATTGGCCCTAAAATTGCACTTGAGTGTAAAACGATAGAATTACCAGATAGAGCAAACATCGTGGCCGCAGAATAAGCAGAGTGCGGAATAAGAAAGTGCACCTCCTCAAACTTGTTGCGTAGTAAACCAACAAGACGCTCTGTCGCGTCTGGTCTCCCACCCGGACTATGTAAAAGCACATCAATAGATTTACTATCCCTTATCGAATTGATGAGGTCAGTAAAACCGTCTACATCAGAGAGATCAATAAAGTTTGGTGCGCCTTGTGGCACCCCTTCCAAAAACTTGGTGGCGTAAATTAAAAGTGGTCGGCCACGATGCTTTTCTATTTCTTCGTAGCAGGACTTGCGAAAACCGAACAGGTCTTGTCCGGTAAGTGGTTTTTGCGCCTGTTGCGTCGCAATGACAAAATCATTCCAGTCCTGCGTTGTCTTAAATTTTTTGCGCTGTGGTTGAGGCGATTCCATACTGGTTTATTTCAAAGTTAAGCGTTGAACCAGTGGCAGCCTTAAATGCCGGTTTTCTGCCCAGCGCAATATCAGCCCGATCAATAAGATCGGCAATCTTTCTATAATCCCCATAGGATTTTAACGCATCAACGTTTTCTTCTAAAACCTTTTTCGGGGCCACCTTTAACATCAATTTTGATTTGGTGTTTTTCATATATTTTGCTTCAGTTCAAACATGGACATCTGGCGGGGCGAACGGGACTTGAACCCGCGACCTTCTGCGTGACAGGCAGACGCTCTAACCAACTGAGCTACCGCCCCGTGAGCACAGCCCTCTAGTGGCTATGCGGTTACTTGAGCAACTACTTTCTTGAAACTTTCAGGGTACTTTTCCGCAAGCTGGCTAAGCACTTTTCTGTCGAGAGAAAGGTTTTTCTTTCGTGCGATACCTACAAACTTGCTATAGCTGAGTCCATGAGCTTTAAGCGCTGCGCTCATCTTAATCTGCCACAATGCCCTATTGGTTCTTTTCTTTGCTTTCCTATCTCTGTATGCGTAGGATCCTGCTTTTTCAACCGCAACTTTGGCAAGCTTAATCTTGTTCTTACGTCCCCATTTGTATCCTTTTGCCTTTTTTAAAAGGTTTTTTCTGCGTTTTACGTGTTGTACTCCTCGTTTGACTCGTGGCATAATAGTTGTTTTTCAATAGCTATATGGCAAATAATTTTCTTAAATTTTTATGTAAGACATTCTTAGTAACTGAATCTCTCCTTTTGTTACGAGTCGTATTTCCACGTTCCCTGGCATTAAAATGGTCCTGGCCCGCTGTTCTCTTCATGAGTTTTCCGGTTCCAGTTATTTTAAATCGTTTTCTTGCTGTTTTGGATGTCTTCATTTTTGGCATATTCGTGGTCTTGGGCCCAGTTATTTACTGATTAATGCTGATATTTTATTACCTAATCGTGAAGGTTGCTGTTCTATTGTAATGCCTTCAATCCGGGATGTAAACTCATTGATTATTTGTACCGCGAGATCAGCTCTCCCTTTTTCTCTTCCTCTGAGTACGATCTCTATTTTTACCTTATCACCCTTTGTAAGGAACTTCTTGGCTTGCGCTTCCCGCATCTCTCTATCGTGAGGGCTGATACGAAGTGAGAGTCGTATTCCTTTTGTGTCTACCTTCTTTATTTTACTTTTTGCTTTTGCAAGATGTTTTGAAGATTGGTATTTGAGTTGCGCAAAGTCTTGAAGTTTACATACAGGAGGGGTGGCAAGAGGGGATACTTCTATAAGGTCATAGCCTCGTTCACTCGCAAGGGCAAGGGCCTTATCTATAGTGAGCACACCAAGTCGCTCTCCATTTTCGTCTATAATAAAGACTTCAGGAGCCCTGATAGCTTCATTGATTCTGAATTGTTTCTCATCAATGACTGGTCGGTTGTATTTTGATCGAGTACGAATTGGCGTGAGTACTAACTATATGAAAATAAATAAAATATGGTGGAGATGAGGGGCTTTGCTCCCCTGTCTAACCCCGTTAGGAACACGGATATATACGAAAGGTAGCTTCTTTGGTTACCATCTACTCATGCAAAGAAGCACACAAGTAAGTAAATGGGTTCTGATCTATTTAGGTTAGTCCTTTGATCAGGAGTAGGCTAACCATCCTGGGAAGTTGGCACTCGTTTCTTATAGCCAGGATGCCGTAAGAGCGAATGGGCACTCGCTTACGCGAATACCGGGCTGAAAGCAACGCCTGAAGTGACTGATGCCACCCATGACTTTGCCTTCTCTACTAATGAATTAGCAGTTATGGTTGTGTACTAATGATATCGCATGAATACACGCATGCGCTTTCGATCCATTGTTCTTGGAAGGAGCCATCGATTATATAGCATCCCCATGTAAGGTACGTAGTCTTCGTTCAAGGTCCTTCTTTTTGAGATCGTTACGTTTATCCCACTTCTTTTTACCCCGTGCGACCCCAAGTTCTGCCTTGATAAGACCGTGCTTAGTATAGAGGGATAAGGGGATAATTGTCAACCCATTTTGGCTTAAATACTGCCTCATTTCAAGAGATTCATTTTTTGACACTAATATCCTATGTTCTGAGGCTGGTTTTAGAGCTTTCCCTGCTTTTATGTAGGGTGAAATTTTAAGGCCTATGAGGGTGAGATCTCCTCTTGAGGCTATGGTTATATATGCGCCTAGAAGATGAGCGCTACCATGTTTAATGGCTTTCACCTCGTGCCCTTTAAATACTAAGCCAGCCTCGTATTTTTTGAGGATTTCAAAGTCATGATTCGCTCGCTTGTTTGTTGCAAGAATTGGCATACGTATCTATACTGGCATCATGATATACCTCACACAGGAAATCAAGCGAGAGTTAGAGAAAATTGTGCATGAATTATTAGGGGACTCAGTGAGTATTCATTTTGATGTGGGGTACGCAGATGAGCGTTTTGGTGACATGAGTACAAATGTATTATTAAAGAGTGGGAGCCATAGGGACGAAATTGAACCTAAAATTTTAGAAAAGATTGCTCAAAATAGCCTGTTCAAAAGAATTGTTCGAGATACTAAAATAGTACACCCTGGGTTTATAAATTTCTATTTTAAGCCCACTTTTTTTCTTGAGCAATTAGTTAGTTTACTCAATGGACAAGCGCATAAAGAGCTTTTCTTAAAGGGAAAAGGTAAAACTGTACTTGTTGAGTATTCATCTCCGAATATTGCGAAAAGAATGCATGTGGGGCATATAAGGTCTACGATTATCGGCGCTGCGTTATATAATCTTTTTAAGATACAGGGATATACCACAATCGGAGATAACCATATCGGAGATTGGGGAACTCAATTCGGACAGATATTAGTTGAGTACAAAAAAAGATTTGGTGATACGATACACGATGATCTGACTCTTGAGGAGCTGGAGGAATTATATGTATCATTTCAGAAAAAAGTAGCTGAAGACCCTGATTTACAAGAAAAAGCACGCTTTGAGGTGCTTAAATTGCATAAAGGTGATGAAGTGAATAGGGGGTTATGGAAGCACTTTCTAGATGTGTCAGTCGCCCAACTTAATCAAGTATACACAAAATTAGGTGTTGAATTTGATACCCAATATGGCGAAAGTTTTTATGAGCCATATATACAAAACGTCCTTGATCTTGCAAAAGAGAAGGGTGTCGCGGTCATGGATCAAGGAGCTTTAGTTTCGTTCTGTGAGGGTCTCGCACCCCTTATTTTACAGAAGCAAGATGGCGCGTATTTATATGCCACGACAGACCTTGCAACCCTTTATTTTAGGCAAAAAGAGTATCGCGCAGACTTGTTACTTTATGTTGTTTCTAATGAGCAAAGTCTGTATTTCGAACAATTATTTTGTACAGCAGAAAAGATGGGTATTTTGGATAAAGGAGGAGCCTCTCATGTTAAATTTGGGACGGTAGTCGGCTCTGATGGTAAGAAATTTTCAACACGAAAAGGAGGCGCGATCGTACTTAATGAAGTACTTGATGAGGCAATAAAAAAAGCAGGTGATCCAGTGATAGGCGTTGCAGCTCTTAAGTATAATGATCTCTCACAAAACAGGGTAAAGGATATTGTGTTTGATTGGGAACGGATGCTTTCAATGGAAGGGGACAGCGCGCCCTATCTAATGTATGCGTATGCTCGTTTTCAATCGATTCTTTCTAAGAGTGAAATGAGCCTAGAAGACGTTCTACGAAATAAGATAATTAGTAATTTTGACGATCTAGAAAGTAAGGCAAATAGTCTTATGGACGACCTTGGATCTTTACCGAGATTGCTTCTTATGTACTTTGATGTAATTCAAGAGGCGACAGAATCGTACCACCCAAATATTTTAGCAAACTATTTGTTCGCACTAGCGACAGAAGCTAACCATTATTATCATGCGATACCTATTCTAAAAGAGGAAGATTTGATCAAAAAAGATATATATTTATTAGTTTCTTATTCGGTTTCGTATATTCTTAAGGATGGAATGAGGATACTTGGTATAAATGTTTTGGAAAGAATATAGTAATATTGGCTATAAATAAGGTTATATTATTTATTCATTATAATCTTTACTAATAATTGTGAATTTTTTGTAACGTTCTTTAATTTAGAAATACTGACGGAAATTGTCGTTCCTTTATAACATTATTCGTTCGATCTATAGGGATATATATAAGACATATATCTAGATATTTTTTTGTTAGAAAATATATAAAGTAGACTGCTTTCTTCTGTAACGTTAGCACGGCTTTGTTTGTAGGTGCTATTATTCGTATTCATTACCTATAGTCTATGGTATCTTTATCAATAAAAAGGTATTTTCTTGTAATGATTAAGATCTACATAAGAAGCTAGAAATATGTTATCTAAATATATGCATATACCTTGATAAAAGCAGGATTTTAATGAATATATTAAGTTTTTTGTATAAGAAGTTACATTATTTAATATATCCGATAGTATCGTATCAGTGTAGATATCTCTTTGTATACAGCCTTTATTTTGAAGATATCCACAATAGTATTATCATGATGAGATAACATGTGCTAAAGTAGGAAATGTAGTATAAAAGTATATAAAATTAAATAATTTAAGATTTAAAAAAAGATTTATGACAAGAAATGAAGAAGAAGATATGAATAGCATGGAAGATGCGGAAGATAGTGACTCACAGATGAGGTCAGTCCATCATGATAAAAGAAGGACTGGATCACCATTAAGAATGGTGGTTATAGCACTTGTATTGATTTTTGTTGCCCTGTTCGTGGTTTCTAAATTTACACGATGGAATGTACTTGGAATGCAGTCTTGGCAGTATAAAGGGTATCAGGCGGTGTTTTTGACCAATGGACAGGTATATTTTGGTAATGTTGCGAAGGAAAACTCTGAAACTGTCCTTATAAAGGACATATTCTACCTTCAGATCGTTCCTACGCCTGGTCTACAATCAAGCCAGACTGCCGGCGTATCTTCACCACAAACACAGCAACAGCAACAGCCACAAGTAACGCTAGTAAAGCTGGGTAATGAACTTCATGGGCCAGAAGATCTCATGAGAGTTGAAAGAAGGCAGATACTTTTTATCGAAAATCTTAAATCAGATTCTCAAGTAGTACGAGCGATTACTGAGTATCAAAAGCAGATTGGAAAGAAGTAAGTATACAATTGAGTAGTCTCGATAAAAAAGTACCGTACAAACACGGTACTTTTTTGTTGTGATTGTGTATAACTTTTTTGTATAATTTTTTCATAGAAACATGTATAATATATTCAACAAAGAGTGATGGTGTGGATATCGGATATCCCTCAGAGTCTCTTTAAACAAAATAAAATATTTGATGTCTCCCGCAAATCAATCAACTAGTAAAGTACATCGTACATCCGATACGCATAGTTCTAATTTTTTGCGTTTTATTTCATTAAGAGTTATTGCAAAAAATTCTCCCTATTCACAGGACTACTTATCGCTCCAGGCGAGGAAAGGGCTACTTAAAGCACGAAAATTGGGGAGAAATTGGTCAACAACAAATGAATGGCTAGAGGAATATATACAGAAACACGCTTCAAAGGAAGAAGCAAAAGACTATCTAAAGATTCTTCAAAATTCTCACAGCAATGATGAGTTCTATAAGAAATTTGATGCAATCATAGCGAAAGCAGGGAGTATAGTTGAGAGTATCAAGGTTCAAATTCATAGCCATTTTAAGAAATTTCATCGCGCATTACATATAATTACCCCAAAACGTGTAATGGCGAGTATGGTAGTAGTGGCGTTCTTTGCCTCAGGTGCTTTTGTGTTTGCAGCACCCTCTCACGCAGATAACCTTAATAAGATGCTGGTGAGTACTGCTACGAGTGTAACAATCTCTGTAGTTCGTGGCGCAGAAGAGTTTTGGAGCGATTTACATCCATTTAATGTAAAGGTTGTGTATGAGTCTTTCACAGAAACTCCATTATTAATAAAAAAAGAATGGTTTGCTCTTATTGATTCATTCGCTCACACGCAATTAGCTTTTTTTAACAAAGCAGTTTCAATTGTACTTGCTCCTCAAACAGTCATTACTAATGCGCGTGGTCAAATAGCGGGTACAAAAACAGGGTATCTTTCGTTATTATTTAAAAATCAACTACGCAATGCGAATACTCTTATAGAAGAAAATATAGGCCAATTTGTATCTAATTCATTTATAGACACAGGAAAGGCAGGAAGACAGTTTGCATTTAAAGCATATAAGAGTTTCCAGGCCGTTACACCAAAGGTTCTTGCGTTTATAGTAGGCGGAAGGGCTGAATCTGGGGTTGAGGAGGCACTTGGTATAGATAGTCGTGCGCAACGTCAAGCTGATACAGGTATATTAGAATTACCTGGTATTATTGCAAGGCTTCCAAATATAGCCCCAACCAAGGCCTCATCACTTGATTCTGATGTACCTTCCTCTCTAGATCAGACTACGGGGGATACTAGCCAATCATCAGTTGGTAGCTCCAGTGGAACAGTGAAAACATCGAAACCAAAGCTTCAAGAGAGTCTTTCAGGCCTTGGTTCGATGTTACAGGCAGGTTCAGGTGGCATACTCCAAGGCCTTGCATCTGTAGTGTTTGAGAATGATTTGACAGTGAAAGGAGATACCCATCTTGCGAAAACTACAATAACGGGAGGGTTGGTGGTCTCAAGTAATGGATTACAGGCTGCGACAACAGATTCATCTGAGGGAGAAGGTTTTCATTCGGCATTTGCGGGAACGGGTAGTTCGGTATCAGGCTATGATCTCACCGTTCTAGGACAAAGTTTGCTCCAAGGATCAACTCGTTTTGGTTCTGATGTCATCGTGAATGGTGCTTTTAATGCCAATTCAAGCGCGACTATTGCAGGAAGTCTTGTAGTAGGTGGAACGTTGTCAGCAGGTACGTTTTCTCCTCAGCAAGTTGTGGCAACAGGCTTAGTGAGTGGGAGTTCTGTATCTGGTCAGTCAGGATCATTTTCAAATCTTTCAACAAATCAATTTTCTATATCAGGAGATTCAGCGATAGGGAATACTACCAATAATACCCTTACTATTAAGAGCGCTACTACATTTTCAGGACCAGTGACGTTTAATTCAACGGTAGGAGGTTCTGGATTCACTGTTTCAGGAGGGTCAACTTTTAGTACACTCACGGTGTCTGGGGCAACGGTACTACAGTCTACGGTGGCAATAACCGGCACCACTACATTGCGTTCTGCTCTTGTATTTGGGTCTCTTTCATCTGACCCCACAACAGCTGCTGCGGGCACGGTCTACTATGATACAACCACAAGCGCGCTACGCGCCTATACAGGTGGTGCATGGAATCCTCTAGGAGGAGGTTTCACAAAAAGTGGCACATTAGTAACATTGGCGACTGTATCAGACCAAGTAGCTATAGGGACATCAACTGTATATGGGTTATCACAGCTCACAATAGGGGCAACAAGTACTGCGGCGATACCTTTGACTCTAAAAGGAGTTTCAAATCAAACTGCGAATCTTTTCCAGGTGCTTAATTCTGGAAATACAGGATTATTCACTATCACAAGTGCGGGAAATGTGGGTTTTGGGACCACGGGACCATCTCAACTTTTATCAGTTGCAGGTTCGGCATATATAACAAGCACCACGACGTTAGGTGCTGCGATAGTAATAGGGTCATTGAACGCAGATCCCTCATCAGCACTTAATGGCACGGTCTACTATGATACAACCACAAGCGCGCTACGCGCCTATACAGGTGGTGCATGGAATCCTCTTGGGGGAGGTTTCACGAAGAGTGGGACATTGGTAACATTGGCGACACTTGCAGATCAGGTGGCAATCGGCACTACAACGGCTATCTCACCCGCAGTAGTGAGTATATCAGCAACATCATCAACTGCAGTAGGGTTGATTGTAGGTGGTACTACAGGCCAAACTGCTCATATTTTAAGAGTAAGAAATGATATAGGAACCACATTGTTTAGTGTGGGGACATCCACATCGACTGTTGCGGGTATTTTAGAAGTAACGACCACTGCCACCTCTACCTACGCAAATGGAATACAGCTTGCGAGTGGATGTTTTAGGCTGGCAGATGGTAATTGCGCAGGTACCGCAGTCACAGGAAACCAGGGACAAATTCCTTTTTATGCGGCAACGGGCAATGTTCAATCCGCGACTTCTACTATATTTATAGCAACGAATTCAGGTGGTGTAACAGGAAATGTAGGTATAGGGACCACAACCCCTCGGTCTATTTTGCAGGTTGCGGGACTCCGTGCTCAATTCACTCTCACTGATACTAATGGAACGCTTGATAACAAGCATTGGTACTTCGCCTCTCAAAATGGAAACCTTTTTATCGGTACCTCTACAGATTCACTTACCTCGACGTCGACATACCTTACTATAAATAATAATGGGAACGTAGGGATTGGTACGACGAACCCCTTAGGCCAATTTCAAGTAGGATCCTCAGCATTCATAGTCCAGGGTAATAATGTGGGTATAGGTACGACTACTCCTGCTAAGTCTTTTTCCGTGGTAGGCGACGTGTTTCTTGACTCTAAGGTCATAACTGTCTCTACGTCTTCAGCGTCATCACTTACTTTTGTCTATCAACGTTCCTCAACTACTACCATCCCTCAAGTGATCCATGCATGGAGTATCTCTACCACTACTGCAGTAGGTAATCCAAGTATTCTCTCAATAGATGGTGCCAATGGAAGAGTAGGAGTAGGTACTACCTCTCCCATAGGTCAATTAAGCATTGAAATGGCAGGTACCAATCCGTATGCACTATGGATAAGTAGTAGAGGTACGTCAAC
>OBEQ011214404.1_pt1 | contig 101034 bp, 79 predicted proteins | sample 1670901 | NCBI WGS metagenome assembly OBEQ01 (sample SAMEA104232315, study PRJEB22302) | groundwater metagenome | biome: forest; feature: aquifer; material: groundwater | place: USA | collected 2011-08-07 | depth 5.4 m
CCAAGGTTTTCTCCTCGCATCCGCCGACATCTGAGCGCATTCAAAAAACCCAGCAAGAAATCGCCACGATCCTCCCGGCGCGCGAGCAGTACATCGTCTCTACATCCGAATTCGACCAGGTGAAGGCGCGCTTGCGCGCCCTCCAGTTCAGCCGCAAAGCGCTCGATCAGGAAGGCGGCGACAAGCCGACCCTCCGCAAGCGCACCGAGCGCGATCAAGACAAGAAGGACAAGACGCAGAAGGGCGATGATCAGGACGACGATCGCCCCACCCTGAAGAAGCGCCCAAATTAATTTAGGGAAAAACGTAGGGGCGGGCCCCTGTGCCCGCCCCTCTTTTCATTTCTAGCTTTTGTCGTGCATCGAACTACGGCCCGCTCGCGCTACCTCTCGCTCGGAATGTGCGCCACGCCCATCTTCTTTAGCTCTTCTGCATAATACTTGCGGTAGAGGATGTCCCACTCCTCACTGCCTTCGAGGATCTCGCGCTTCTGCGAGCCGATCTTCTTCCGCACCTCGGCATCCACCGTCTCTTCTTCTTTGAGCGTGGCCTGCAGGATCTGCACGATTTCCTGGCGGATGGTGTGGCGGTCCTCGATGAACTCCACGTCATCGCTCCCGACCAGGACGTCGGTCACCGCGTGGGACAGCCGGACGATCTTTTCGCGGCTCAGGCGCATGGGGCCTAACGGAGGATGAGTTTCCTGTCCCGGGCGAGTTGGCCCTTCACCTTCTTGTACATCTCCTGGTACGAGGCACCGGTGCGGCGCATTTCGTCGGCGTACTGGCTCAGGATCTGCCGCACTTCGTCGTTCAGGCGGTCCTCGACGGTCAATTCCCCAACCAGGGTCTGCCGGATGCGCTGGGTAACCGCTTCGGGCGCCTTCGTCTCGATCATTTGCGCCGCCACCAGGCGCTTAACGATCTCTCCGGCCATGTACCCCACGTAATCTCGCGAAAGCAGCATGCTGGCTCGCTCTCCTGCGTGCAGCAGAAGCATTGCAGTCTACTGTTTGGTCGCGAGAAGTGTCAAGGAAACTGCGCCCACTGCCGGTCGTCCGTGTTCTAAGTCGAATCTTCGCAAAGATTCCCTGGCTGGCTGCGTTGACGCGTTTGCGGGCTTCCTGTACGATGTGATGCGGGGCGGTTAGCTCAGCGGTTAGAGCGTCCGGTTTACACCCGGAAGGTCGTCCGTTCGAATCGGACACTGCCCACCAGCCATCCGAAAAGCGGGGCCGTAGTTCAGCTGGTTAGAACGCCTGCCTGTCACGCAGGAGGTCGCGAGTTCGAGTCTCGTCGGCCCCGCCATTGATTTCCACGACTTACAGGGCGAGTCGCCCCTCCCCGTAATTTATTGCGAGGTGATTTTTGAGCTGAACGGTCCGTGTGCAGGGTGGGAACCATTTGGACCTAGGAATCCCCGCGGGCGGCAAACGAGATCGAGGCCCTGCGAACCGGCACGACGCGACCCGCAGGCATTCAGCAGGCACACCGGTTTCAAAACTACAGCCCCTTCGGGAATACTGATTGGACATTTTCAGGCGCCACAGAGCTATCCTGGGCTTTCTTGCGCAGGCACTATAACGGGGAATGCGAATCCTGTTGACAGCGGACACAGACGGATGAAACGCAGCGCTCTGCCCTCGGTCGCGCTTCTAGCGGCGACGCTCTGCTCCGGCCAGCCGATCCCCGCACGCGCTCAGACTCCCCCGGGGATGCCGCACCACTCGCTGAGCGTGGTGGGCAATTGGGGGGCGGACATTTCTCCGGACGGCCGCACGGTTGCCGTGGCCACCCTGCGACGTTACCCACCTCCGGGAGCAAGCCAGCCCGAAGAGTTCGTGCACGTAGAGACTTGGGACTTCCGCGCCAATCGCCGGCTAGTCCAGCGCCTTCTTGCGCATCGGCCCGTCTACACCCCGTTGACTGCGGAATGGGGCCAGGTCCGCTATACAGGGGACGGCAAGACGCTGCTGGTCTACGACGGCGAATTACTGAACGTGCTGGAGGCCTCCACACTGGAGGAGGTCACGCGCATTGACCTGGGGCTGCCTGCCCTGCCGCGCATTGATTCGGTGACCGACCTCGCCGCGCCGCAGAGCGTACACGGGCGGGCGGCAGTGTGGTTTGCCCGTGGCGGCGGGCATGGGGGTTCGGTGCGCGTCTACGACTTGCAGAAGGGCCATCTGGTGCGCCGCTGGGATTACGACCGCGGCTACCCGGAATTTGGGAGCCACTTGGCCTGGTCGCCTAACGGCAGGCAACTCGCGGTGACTCTGCTGCCGGTCATGCCCGGAGAAACCTTTTCGCCGTTTGAAACCACGCTGGAAATCTTCGATGTGGCCAGCGGCCGGGCGCTGCGCGAGATTCAGACAGGTTACCTCGCCGGCCCGCTCGGCTATGTGGGAGCGAATCGCGTGGTCACCGCCACGGTGGAAATGCCCTGGAAGGCCCCCTACAGTACCCAAGCGATCCGGTTCTGGAACGTCAGCACGGGCAAGATGACCGGGGATATCGAAACCGCGCCGGACGGAATCCGCGGGAGTCTCGCGGTTTCCGCCGATGACCGGCGCATTGTGGGGTACGTCGGCCGTGAGTACGGGGAGGACATTTTAACCGACCCGTGGGCTACGATCTCGATTGTCGAGCAGCGGTTCATGGTGTGGGATGCGCGGACCGGGCGCTTGCTGGCAACCTCGCCGCGGCTCATGCCCAACATCCCCAAGCGCCCGCACCTTCATCTGGACGCCCACGGCGAGCTGGTCCTGGTCTTTTGGAGCTTTCACGATTCGCCCATCTCAGTTTACGAGCTGGCTTCCAGCCCCCCGGCGAGATAGAGCCGCAGCCGACAGTTCAGGGATGCTTCCGCGGCGCCAAGAATCCTTCCGTGCTCTCGCCGGCGGGAGAATTGCGGGCTAACGAGTTAGAGTGGAGTGGGAGCTCACGCTGGTGGACTCCAGGACCTCGCGCATCTTGCCCAACAGAGCGTCTCTGGTGAATGGCTTCTGCAGGAGAGACGGACCCTCCTCGAGAACTCCGTGATGTGAAATCGCGAATTTGGTGTATCCGGACATATAAAGAACTTTTATTCCCGGGTGCAGAGCGAGCAGATGTTCGGCCAATGCGCGGCCGCTGATTCCCGGCATGACCACGTCGGTCAGCAGCAGGTGGATGCGGCCCTGGTGGCGCCGGGCAATCTCCAGGGCCTGCGCACCACTGCTCGCCGCCAGAACGGCGTAGCCGTGGCGCTGGAGGAGTCCGAGAGTCAACGTGCGGAGGGACTCCTCATCTTCGACCAGCAGGATGGTCTCCGACCCCTGCAGGGACTTTGCCGGCGCCACGCTGTGCGGCGCGGTTTGCACCGGCGCATCCACGCGGGGCAGGTAGATCTTGAACGTGGTGCCCTGCCCGAGTTCGCTGTAAACCCAGATGTAGCCGCCACTCTGTTTGATGACGCCATAAACCGTGGCCAGACCCAGGCCCGTGCCCTTGCCCGGCTCTTTGGTGGTAAAGAATGGCTCGAAGATGTGCGCCTGTGTCTCCGCATCCATTCCCATCCCGTTGTCGGTGACGGCCAGCAGGACGTAGGGACCGGGGGCCACCAGGGGGTGATGATCGGCATAGTCCTCCCCCAGTTCGACGTTTGCCGTTTCCAGGGTCAGCTTGCCGCCCTCCGGCATGGCATCCCGGGCGTTCACGGCCAGGTTCATGATGACCTGCTCGATTTGCCCTTGGTCGGCCTTGACCCGCCCGAGATCTGGATCCACGGAAGTGGTCAGCTCGATGTCTTCTCCGATCAGACGCCGAAGCATCCTCTCGACATCGAGCACAATGGCGTTGAGGTCCAGCACTTTCGGCTCGAGAACCTGCTGGCGACTGAAGGCGAGAAGCTGCCGGGTGAGTGAGGCGGCACGCTGGCCGGCTTTCTTGATTTCTTCGACGTGGCGGCGGTGTGGCTCGCCCGTAGGCAGGCGGTCCTGGAGGACCTCGCTGTAGCCAATGATTACACCGAGCAAGTTATTGAAGTCGTGCGCAACTCCACCCGAGAGCCGCCCCACGGCCTCCATCTTTTGGGCTTGGCGGAGCTGCTGCTCGAGTTTCTTACTCTCGGAGACGTCATGGGCCAGCACGAGCTTGGCGAGGCGGCCTTCGAAGAGGAGTTGGTGCGAGGTGATCTCGACGTGGATGATCGTGCCGTCTTTCTTCCGGTGCCTCCACAAGCCCGGAGAATCCAGGGTATTTCTTTCCTGGTGCGCTTCGTGGAGAAGAGCGGGAACGTCTTCCGGGGGGCGGATGTCCCGAATAGTAAGGGCCAGGAACTCGCTTCGAGAGTAGCCATACTTCTGAATGGCCGCGTCGTTGACGGCGAGAAAGGCCAAGCTCTCGAGATCATAAACCCATAGGGGATGCGGGCTGCTTTCGAACAGAAGCCGATAGCGCGCCTCGGAATCCCGCACCGCTTGTTCGGCGCGCTCGTGCTCCTGCAGCCGGCTCGCTTCCAAGATTCCATAGGCAACCAGAAAAAAACAGACGAAATCCATGGAATGGCCGTACCACCACAAGAGACTCGAGGGGTCGCCGAGCAGCACGGAAATGAGAGCCAAGTCGTGTAAGAACGCCGCCAAGGCAAAAGACAACAGAACCGCAGCCCCGCGTCTCAGGTAGAGCCACACGGCCAGCAACAGACCTGCCCCAATCACGCACAGGGCGCACAGGGCAGACCACTGCCTGATGCGTGTCAGCGCATAAGGATCGGGGGAGGCGATTCTCAAATAGAACAGCGAAACGGAAAGACATGCAAAGAAGAGCAGCAACCCGCCGGCGCAAAAGTTGAGCGCGCTGCATGCCAGCAAATTCCGACAGGCACGGTAGGCTGCTCGCCAGGCGATCATGAGCACGGTGGCCCCGGCAAATAGACTCGTCCAAATATTGAACAGAATCCTGAGCCAGTCCACATAGACGGGGTTTCGCAGATAGGCTTCGACCAGGAGTAAAGAGGAGAGGCAGGTGAATCCGATCGAGAGCGTCTGAATCGCGGGATGAGAAGTTATTCGCGCTTCCCGATGGAGCATGTAGCCAATGACGGCCGAAAGCGCACTCGAACCACCGAGCAGGAAGGCTTGAAAGAGGGGATTCCGCCAATGCAGGTAGAGAATCCCTGCCTTAGTCAGGACCATGAGCAGCACCGCAGGAACCGCGGCCACAAAAAATGCCAAGGTAACGGCGAGGGTCAGATCCTTGACCGGCTTCCGGTTGTCTACCGCTGAGATTGGCTTCCCCATCGCAAAAGACCTTGTAGACACACGACTTACGCTGGGAGAAGACAGTCGCCCGGAGATGGGCGTGGAGAACGGATGATCATAACCCCAATGCTTAGATTGTGGGAGCAGGCCCAAATGCAGCAATGGTACGGAGGTACCAGCAGGCGTAGAAAAGGTACACCTTTTGGCCCCTCGGACCGGGACGGCTGTCATTCGTAGCGGAGGGCGATGACGGGCTCCAGGCGAGAGGCCTTGACGGCGGGATAGATGCCGAAGAACAGGCCCACGCTGGTGGCCACGGCCACCGCCAGTACAACGGCCCACACCGGGACGTAGGTGGGGAGACTGGGGAGGAAATTGCGGATGGCGGCGCTGATGGCGTAGCCGATCACCACACCCACCAAGCCTCCGGCGGCAGCCAGCACCATGGCCTCGGTGAGGAACTGCCAGATGATGTCGCTGCGGCGCGCCCCGATGGCCTTGCGCACGCCGATTTCGCGGGTGCGCTCGGTGACGCTGACAAGCATGATGTTCATCACTCCGACGCCGCCGATCATCAGTCCAACCGAGGCGATGACGGTGATGGCCAGGGCCACCGCTCCGACAATCTGGTGGAAGTCGCGGATCAGCGAGTCCGACGTGGCCCAGGAGAAGTTGTCGGGCTTGTCGAAAGACAACTTGCGGCTGCGCCGCAGAGCGACGCGGGCCTGATCAATGGCCAGCGGGAGCTGCCCGGACCCTGCCTCGACGCGGATGCCGTGGGTTTTTTGCAAGGGATAGATCTTGCGGAACGTCCAGTAAGGGACCACCACGCGGCGGTCGTCATTCCCGCTGGGGCCGAACACGCCCGCCTTAGGCCGCTCAAAAATGCCGATCACACGGAACGAGTGGCCGTTGGCGTTGACCTCCTTACCGAGCGGATCGAGCCGGCCGAACAGCGCTTTGGCCAGGTCCTCGCCCAGCACTACCACTTCGATGCGATGGAGGTTTTCGGCCTCGGTGAAAGCTCTGCCGCGGGCAATCACGGCGTTGGCATACACGGAGAAGAACTCGCCGGTGGCGCCGCGAAAATCCAGCCCAGTGACCTCTTCACCCTTATAGCGGATCCAGTTCAAGTCCGGACCGAAGATGGACACGGTGGTGTGGACGCAGGCGGTGCAAGACTCGCGCACGGCCACATAATCGTCGTAGCTGATGGGCTGTCGCATGCGCTCCTCTTTCGACAGCCGCCCGAAATGCGGTCCGGTGGGCAGGTGGGAGAAGAAAACGGTGTTGGTGCCAAAGCCCTGAATGGTCTCCTGGACGTTGCGGTCGAGGCCCATCAGGATGGCGACGACGGCGATGAGCGTAGTGACCGCGACGGTGATGCCCAGCAAGGTGAGCGCCGAGCGCAGCTTGTGGTTGCGCAGCGTGTCCAGCGCCATCCAGATATTTTCTCGGAAGGCCCGGCGGGCGATTGGGGTCTGCAATTTCATTCCCGATGTCTCCCTACTCGGCGCGGAGCGCGACCACGGGGTCGAGCCGGGCGGCACGGACCGCGGGCCATAATCCGAAAAAGAGCCCCACGGCAGTGGACACGCCGATGGCCAGGGCGACCGCGGGCAGCGGCGTGCGCATGGGCATCTCGGTGGCCCAGGCGACGAGTTGGGTGACGCCCAAGGCCCCCAAAACGCCAAGCAGGCCCCCGACGGCCGCCATCACCGAAGACTCAACCAGAAACTGCATGAGGATATCGCGGCGCCGCGCCCCGAGCGACTTGCGGATACCGATCTCGTGCGTGCGCTCGGTCACCGAAGCCAGCATGATGTTCATGATCACCACGCCGCCAATCACCAGAAACACAGAAACGATGCCGACCGAGGCGTTGGCCAGCCCGCCGAAGATCTGGTCCCAGAGACTGGTGACGGATTCGCTGGAGATGATCCCGAAGGCGTCCTCCTGAGCGTACTCCTGGTGGCGGCGGGCGCGCATCAGGGCGCGTGCCTGGTCCTTGGTCTGCTCCATCGTGGCCAGCGAGGCGCACTTCACCCCAACCCATACACCCGACTCATCCGCCTGGCCTTCGCCCCAAATCTTGTGCAGGGTAATCAGGGGGACGTAGATGAAGTTGTCCTGACTTTGGCCGAACGCAGAGCCCACCTTTTCGGCCACACCAACAATTTCAAAGGGGACGCCATTGATGCCGACCGTTTTACCCACCGGGTCCACCTGGGAGAAGAGTCGCTCGGCCACGTCAGTGCCGATGAAGGCCACGAGCAATCGGTGCTGGTATTCGCTCTCGGTGAAGTAGCGGCCGCTGCCCACCTTAATGGTTCCGATGTCGATGATGTTGGGCGTGGCGCCGCGAAGGGTGACGTCCTCGAGCGCATTGTTGCCGGCGCGGGCGTCTTTCAGCCGCCAGTCCTGCGCCCCCACCTGCTCGGCGAGGGTCATGTGGTCGCGGAGGTACTCGAAGTCGTCCAAGTTCATCTTGCGGTTGTGCCGTCGTGCCTCGAGGAACTCCTTCGGATTGGTGATGATGGGGAAGCGGGTGACGTAGAATACGTTGGTGCCAAAGTTTCCCACGCGCTCGGCCACGTAGCTGTTCAGGCCATTCACGGCGGAGATCACGCCGATGAGCGCGGTCACGGCGATGATCACGCCAAGCAGGGTCAGAAACGACCTCAGCTTGTGCGCCCAGAGGCTCTCCAGGGCAATCAGCGCAGGTTCACGCAGGAATAAACGGCGTTTGCCCATCGTCCCGACCTTGTCTGCCCCATGCGGGGCCAGCCCCGGTGTCCGGAATTGCTCCCTCGCCGATCAACCGATTCGGATGCGCCATCCGGAGTTCAACCCGCAATTCCCTTCCCCGCTCATGGCACGCCGATAGCGATTCTACCGGAATGGCGGGTCGGCCGGCCGGGATTTTCTTCTCCGCGCGACATGGGCGCCCGCGGCGTTGACTCGCCCGCAGGCGCAACTTAAGATGGCCGCCCGAAACGAGCTCCAGCCGATGCATGGCCCACCCAATAGGATTACGCCAAAACACCACGAATTGTTTCGCAAGTTCCCCTGCTGGGAAGGAATCGTCCGCGAAGGCTTCCGCGTCAATTTCCTGGGTGTCAAGACGCGCGCCGACTACTGGCTGACCGGCGAGCCTGCTGCGGGAGGGAACCAGAAGACCGCTTATCCCAGTTTCGATGAAGAGTATTTCGAGTGGCTCGACCTGCTGCACGCCGTGACCCGGGCCAAACAGCACTTCACCATGCTCGAACTCGGCGCGGGCTGGGGCCGCTGGCTGACCAATGCCGCTTTCGCCTTGCGAGAGTCGAGCGGCCTGCCCTATACGCTCGTGGGCGTGGAGGCGGAGCCCACGCACTTTGCATGGATGGAAGAGCACCTGCGGGAAAACGGCGTGGACCTTGACCGCTGCCGGCTGATCCAGGCCGCGGTCACCGAGCGAGATGGCGAGGTCGGCTTTCGCACCGGCAATCCAGCAAGCTGGTACGGGCAATCCATCGGGGGTTCGACGCGCGTGAAAGCGGTCAGCCTGGCGACGCTGCTGGAACCGCTCGAAGGGGTGGACTTGATCACTCTCGATGTGCAAGGCGCCGAGCTGCGGGTCATGCGGGCGGGCGCCGGCCCGCTGAATGAGAAAGTGAAGTGCGTGCACATCGGGACGCACAGCGAAAAGATCGAGGCGGGCTTGCGGTCGCTGTTCCGGCGGCTGGGCTGGGAAAACCTGCACGATTTCCCCGCGGGGCAGTCGGCGAGCACGGAATGGGGCTCCATCCACTTTGAGGACGGCGTGCAGGCGTGGCTGAATCCGAGATGGCTGAGCGCAGAGGACTCGACCGTGGTCAACCGATGGCGGAGTAACCGGGAGGTAGCGCACCCCCTCGCCAGCGAGCCGCGGCAAAATCGCTTACGCGACTGGCTGGCGCCTGAGGGGAGCCTCGTGCGAAGAGTCCATGAGTCTCTTGTACGCCGCTGGCGCGGATAGAGTGCGGTGTGAACGACTGAAAAGAGTGACAAGGACAGAGGCTCACTGCGCAAGTCAGTTTGTGTGCGCGGATTCCTGGGCGAATTTGACGAAGAAGAAGAAGTCGCCGGCCTCGTCCGCCCCGAAACTGTCGAACTGAGGCTCAAACCCTTTCGTGGGATTGCTGCGTTTCTGGATCTTGCCTACGACTTCATACAGGTTCAGATAGCTATCCTCATCCCCATAATTGTTCAAAGCAAAAAGAAGGATCCTGGCAAAGGGCGAGTGCTTCCCAGGGGGGCCGTCCTCCACGTAACCTTTACCCCCTGAGGTCAAGATCTTGCGGGTGCGGACGTTTTCCAGCTTACTGATCGCGGCCGCCACGCTCTGAACGTCCTTGGGCAGGTCGTCGCCACGCGTCTGCCCGATTCGTTTAATAGCGGTGCCCCCGAAGCAGGCATCCAAAATCAGAAAAATGTGGTCGCAGGGAATCACGTCGATCCATTTTTGCAGATCATCGTAGCGAACATAGCTTCCCATCCCGTCGTCGTTGCGGAGAGAGTCTCGAGCCACCAAGTAGCCCGCATCATTGTCCTTGATATAGGTACCGTGCCCGGCAAAGAAAATCAGCAATTGGTCGTGTTTCTTGAATGACCTGAGCTTGTACTCCCCAAGCTTTCCTTTGATAGCGCCTCGGGTTGGATTCTTGACCACCTCCACTTTGAAGCGGTAAATCTTGCGAAGCACGTCAGCAAGCGCTTCCACGTCCGGGACGGGATTCGCCAGATTATCCCAGCCTTTGTCGTACTCATCGCAACCGAAGAGCAGCGCGTAATCGGTGCCCTGGCGAGAATTCTGAACGGAATCCCGGTCTCTCTCTCCCGCGACGTCGGGGGAGTCCGCCTCGGCGCCCCTCTTCACATCTCTGGGCTGGTTGCGCTTCGAAGGGGCCCGGGACAGGGCTCCCTCAGGGGCCGACTTCCGCTCCAGGACGAATTTGAAAGTGCTGTTTCCCTCTTTACATTCACCTCTGATTCTCTGCCCCTCTAGCTTGCCCTCGAACACAGAGATCACCGACATCACGCGCATCTCGAAGTGAACCGTTCCGTCTTCGAATCGAACATGCTGCAGGTTCGCAGTCACCTGGCCGACGATCTCGATGGTGCCCTTCCACCCTCCGGGGATGGCCTGAACATCGAGCCGTATCTCGTCGGCATTTCCGGAGCGATCAATGGTCCCTTCCCAGTGCCCTTCCAGCGTTCCCTGAGCGGCCATGGGAGGGGGTGAAATCATGGCGAGCAAGAGGCTCAGCGCGACGGTCACACGAGGGCCACAGACCAACACGCGCTGGATGAGCCGCCTCATGCCCTGCTCCGTTCGGCAAGGTAGGTGCGTGCCGATTGCGCCGGAGGCGCGGAGAGAGACCCGGCGGCTGGCAGGTCAAGAAAAGACAGCGGAGACGATCGAGGCTTGGATAAAGCTTTGATCGAGAGCCGGCCGCGAGTTAGCAAACCTAACGCGCTGAGCGGTGTAGGTTTCGATTTCACGAGCCGAATTCCCCAACTTTGTCGAATATTCTTACCACAAGCGACTGCCTCGGTCAACGGTCAAGTCAATCCAACAGTGCCTCGCCAAACCCGGGGCCTTTTGCCCGGTGCCTTGTGGAGGAGGGCCTCTCCACCGATTCCCATCGGGACGCCCGGTGAGCCCGACAATTCTCCTGTCTGCAGCCGCTGCGGCCTCTGGAGCTAACCCGACGGCTTACATCCCGCATCCTACCCTCACTGTGCGCGCTCCAACGGTTGGAAGAGAGTTGACATTCGCGCTCACCAAGTCTATTACTCAGATTCCATCGTGGCGCGAGAGGATGGCTGCGATCCCGCGAAGCGCTTCGCCGAACGGCGGGGGAACTCCCTGATGTCCAACCGAGGATCGATCCGCCTCTCCGCCGGGCGGAAGCACGCGCCATCGAAACAAGGAATCGCAATCTGGAAGGCCGGGAGTGCGTTGTGATTTTCCCGAGAAGACTCATGCGGCTGGCCGGACCGACGTTGCTGGCGCTGGCAATCGGCCTACCGCTGGCGGCACAGCAAAGCAACCTGGACCAGCTCAATGCCCGCGTGATCGAGCTCTACAAGGCAAGGAAGTTCGCCGAGGCTGTGCCCGTGGCCCAAGAGGCCATAAAAGTCGCGGAGGCCAGTTTCGAAAAAAACCATCCAAAGATTGCCACTGCACTGAACAACCTGGCGGTGCTCTACGACTCGCAGGGCATGTACGACAAGGCTGAGCCGCTCTACAAACAGGCCCTGGAAATCCGGGAAAAGGCACTCGGTCCGAACGACCCAGCCGTGGCCACGACATTGAACGACTTGGCGACGATGTACACCGACATGGGCCAGAAATTCTGGCCTGACGCGGAGAATTTCCTCAGACGGGCGCTGGAGATTCGACGAAAGGCTTACGGCTCCGAAAATGCTTCAGTGGCCACCTCGCTGAACGACCTGGCCGTGCTGTACAAGACGGAAGGCAAGCTGGCCGATGCCGAGCCACTGCTTAGGGAGGCTCTGGGGATCTGGGAGAAGGTCATCGGACCGGAGCACCCCGACCTGGCCACCTCGCAGAATAATCTGGCCGTGCTCTACGACACGCAGAGCAAGTATGCCGAAGCGGAGCCGCTCTACAAGCGCGCCCTGGCCATCCGCGAGAAGGCGCTGGGCCCGGAACACCCCTCGGTAGCCAACACGCTGAACGATCTGGCCACGATGTACGTGGACCAGGCCAGGTTTGCGGAAGCCGAGCCAATGCTTCTCCGGGCCGTGGCCATCCGCGAGAAGGCCGTAGGCCCGGAGTCCGCCGCCCTGGGCGTCTCGCTCAACGACCTGGGTATGCTGTACAAGGCGGAGGGCAAGTATGCCGAAGCCGAACCCCTGCTGCAGCGAGCACTGGCCATTCGGGAAAAGATTTTCCGGCCGGACAGTCCGGAGTTGGCCGTTTCGCTGAACAATCTCGCGGGGGTCTACAACGCAAGGGGCAGGTTCAACGAGGCCGAACCGCTGCTTCTGCGCGCGCTGGCCATCCGAGAGAAAAACCTGGGGCCGGATAGTCCCGCTCTGGCCACGCAGATCAGCAACCTGGGAGATATGTACAGAGACCGGGGGAGATATTTCCAGGCCGAGCCGCTCTACAAGCGCGCGCTGGCGATCCGGGAGAAGGCTCTGGGGTCGGACCACGCAGATGTAGCGACCTCGCTCGGCGATCTGGCGGCGCTCTACAGCGCGGAGGGCAGGTATGCCGACGCAGAGCCACTTTACCGGCGGGCGCTGTCCATCCAGCAAAAGGCAGCTCGATCCAGTCCGCGCCTAGTGGTCGCGGCAATGAATAGTTTGGCCCTCGCTTGCGAAAAACAGGGGAAGTACCTGGAAGCCCGGCAACTGCGCCAGGACGCCCTCGGGATCGATGAGAAGTTGCTTAACCCCGGTCATCCTACCGTAGCCACCGACTTGAACAGCCTTGCGCTGGTGTATCACTCGCTGGGCAATTACCAGGAGGCCGAGTCCTTGCTCCAGCGCTCCCTGGCGATCCGGGAGAAGGAACTTGGACCTGATCATCCCTTGGTGGCCGTCAGCCTGAACAGTCTGGCCGACCTGTACCAGGACCAGGGCAAGTACGCGCAGGCTGAAGCGACCTACCAACGAGCTCTGGGGATTCGGGAGAAGGCCCGCGGCCCGGACCACCCCGAAGTGGCCCAGGCGCTGATCAATCTGGCAACAGTCTACAGGGTCGAGGGCAAGTACGCGCAAGCGGAGCCGCTCTACAGGCGCGCCCTGGACATCCGAAAAAAAGTCCTGGACCCCGAAAACCCCGAGTTGGCAAGCGCGCTGAGCAGTCTGGCTGGGCTCCACATGGACCAGGGCCGCTACAACGACGCCGAGCCGCTCTTGCGGCAGGCGCTGGGGATCCATGAGAAATCCTTCGGAGCCGAGCACCCCAACGTAGCGCCGACCCTGCTCAATCTGGCCGCCCTGCACTACGCCCTTGGCCGGCCAAAACTGGCGGAGGAGTTCTTTGATCGCAGTATGCGCAACTTGGCCAAGCTGGCCGAGCAGCACTTCGCCTACATGAGCGAGAAGGAAAGGCTGGAATTCCTGGATACCCTGGGAACGAGCTTTCCGATGTACGCCAGCTTTTGCTACACCTACCGCACACAAAATCCCGCATTGGTGGGCAAGCTGTACGATCTGCTGCTCTGGGAGAAGGGCCTGGTGGCGCGGAGCGCCGCCGCCCTGCGCACGAAGATTGTCTCCAGCGGAGACAAAGAAGCCCTATCGCTGCTGGATCGGCTGACGACGAAAAAGACGCAATTGGAGGGCATGGCGGGCTGGCAGACGTCGAATCGCGAAGAATGGCGCAAGAGCTGGGTCCAGCTGGAAGAGCAAGCCGACGAGCTCGAGCAGGAGCTGGGCAAGCGCTCGCCGGCTCTAGCCGAAGAGAAGAAGCTTGCGCGCGCGACTTGGCGCGACGTGTTGAAGGCGCTCAAGCCGGGCGAAGCGGCGGTGGAGCTGGTGCGCTTCGATCTTCACAACGGGAGGAAGTGGACGGATACATCCTATTACGCAGCGCTGGTCCTCACCCCGGGCAGAACTACGGGACCGCGTTTTATCGTGCTGGGCGAGGCCAAGAAACTTGAAGGCGCCCCGCTGCGCGCCTACCAGCAGCACTTGGAGGCGACCGCAGCGCCTGCTCAGCGGGGGCAGGCGACGGGGTCAAAGCAAGCGGCCTCCGCCGCGACAGCCGAGGCCAGCTTCTACAACGCGTTCTGGAAACCGCTGGCACCCGCGTTGGGGCTGGCCAAGCGCGTCTTCTTCTCTCCGGACGGAGTGCTGGAAAAGGTTTCTCTGGGTGTAGTGCCTGCGGTGGATGGACGGCTGCTGATGGAGGCCTACGACTTGCGAATTGTCTCCAGCACGCGCGACCTGCTGCGGCAGCGGGGCAAGGCTGCGCCCCAAAACTCGGCGGTGCTGATCGGAAAACCCGACTTTGCCCTCAGCGAGGTACGTCAGCGGGCAGCCCTACGGGCACTGCCGGAGATGGAGAAAACCGGGCGCGCGCCGGACACGGGATCCGACGACGACCACGCAGAAAGGCAGCAGAGGGCGCCGCTGCTGGCCGCGCAAGCGGAATTGGACGCTTTCTCCTCTCCGCTCGAGCGGCGCGGCTGGAACGTGAGGGTCTATGCCGGGCCCTTTGCCCTCAAAGAGGCGGTCCGGCGCCTCAAGGGCCCGCGCCTGCTGCACCTGGCCACGGAGAGTTTCTACCTGCCGACGCCCACAAAGAAACCGCACGCGTCCGCGGGTGACCAGGCTTCCGGTTTGGAAAACCCCTTGCTGCGCTCGGGGCTTTACTTTGCGGGCGTCAAGCGCGGAAATTCGGACAGACCAGCGGCGGCAGATTTCGACGACGGCATCCTGACTGCCTACGAAGCCACGGGTCTGAACTTACAGGGCACCGAGCTGGTGGTGCTGAACACCAGTCAAACCGGGCTGGGAACAGCCGCGCCGGAAGAGGGCGTGGCGAGCGTGCAGCGCGCCTTGCAGGAAGCTGGAGCGGAAGCCACCCTGGTGAGCTTGTGGAACGTCCCCGAGCGCGAAACGCAGGAGCTACTGGCGCTTTTCTACGAGAAGTGGCTCTCCGGCAAAGAGAAGCACCAGGCGTTGCGCGACGCGCAACTGCAAATGCGCACGCGCATCAAACAACGCGACGGCCGGGACACGCCCGCCCTGTGGGGCGCATTCGTCCTGATCGGCCGCTGAGTCTGCTATGCGCGCTGCCCGCCGCGAAAAAATGGACGCGACATCCAACCTCGGGGGCGCAGGCCGCATCTTTTCACCCAGCATGACCCGAGCTCCCCAGCGGCGCGGCACCGCAGAGCAAGAATGCGAACCCCCACCGAAGCAGAGCTTGAAGAAAGCCCCACGAGGCAGGGACGGTCTTGCCGCCTGAGAATCTGTGCGGCGCGAATCTTGATCCGTCTGACATGAAACTGCGCTTTACAGCGAAAAAACCATTTGGTATTGTCCGCGCAATTCGCAGGGCGAATCCATGATAGACAGCGAAAGTCCCTCGGTGCCCCGCGCTGCCCGGCGCCATGCGTGTTTCTGCTCATGTTTCTGACCAGTCGCAAAGTGCATTTTCATTCGCGAGGCATGCTTCGCTCTGAGATTTCACCGCGTACGGGGCAAATGACCAGGAGGGGCAAGATGGCCGCGACCTCTGCGCCGAGTGTTTGGGGGCGATCCATCCACCCGCGCCGTTCGTCGCGGAGCGTGACCTGGGTGGGGGCGGCTGTGGCGCTGGCCTTGTGCGCGGCAGCGCCCGCGACCGCCCAAACCAAGCGCGCCGTGCTGGTGGGGATCAATCTTTACGAGCCGGCCTCGGCGGGAAGAACGGCGCAGTCGACCCCCCTCGAGGAGAACCCGAATCCCAAGAGCGCGCGAGAGGCTCGCGGGCCGCTGCAAAACCTGGAGGGGCCGGTCAACGACGTCGAAGCGCTGAAGCAGATATTGCTGAAGCGCTACGGCTTCGAGCCGAAAAATGTGCACGTGCTTGAGGAGTCGTCGGCGACCCGGGACAACATGCTTCGGGCGATTCGCCAGTACCTGCTGGGGGAGGCGGCGCCCGGCGACATCAGCGTATTCTTTTTTGCCGGGCACGGGTCCCGCCGGAAGAATTCGTTCTCCAAGGAGCCGGGAAACCTGGACTCCACCTTCGTGCCTGCGGATTCCTACAAGGGCGTAGACGACATCCTGAGTAAGCGTGTGGCTGGGCTCTTCAATGAGATCCTGAACAAGAAAATCGTCCTGACGGCCATCTACGACAGTTGCCACAGCGGCGGGATCACCCGCGGTCTGCCGCGGCCAGGAAGGGCTCGTCTGGTGCCTTACGACCCCCGGGATGCCAAGGATGCAGGCGACTCTGGCCCGCCCCCGCAGGAGAACGGCGGCCTGATCCTGACTGCGGCTCGCTCAGATGAATTGGCGCGAGAAGTGGATGTTCCGGAACACCATGGCGTCTTCACCGCCGCGCTCATCGACGCGCTGAACTTCCTGCCGACCGATGTCCCGGCAAGCGAGGTGATGCGGAGGGTGGACGCGCTGATGACGGTGGACGGGCCGCAAGACCAGCACGCGGAAATACTCGGTTCGGGGAATCGCTCCCTGTTCGGCCCGACGAGCAAGTCCAGCGGGAGGATCGTCCTGGCCGTAACGCGAGACAACGGCGACGGCACGTACGAACTGGACGGCGGCCGGGCGCTGCGGCTGGGCGTGGACTCCGAATTCGTGAAGAAGAGCGCAGAGAAAGAGTCTGCGGAGGTCCGCCTGCGCCTGACCAAAGTGGAAGGGCTCAGCGCCTCCACGGCCGAGCTTGCCAGCGGCGAGCGGAGCGCAGTGAAGCAGGGCGACCTGTTCGAGCTGGTGAAATGGGTGGTGCCGGAGGAGGCCCGGCTGAAGGTGTGGATCCCCAAGGCCCTGCCGCCGGCACAGCTCGCGCAGCTCGCCGAGGAATTGGCCAAGCTGCGCCAGTCGGGCAGCGTCGAGTGGGTCGCGGATCCCGTGCTCAGTTCGCCCAGTTATTTTCTGGAGTGGGGCGAGACGGGGTTGACGCTTCGCTCCAAGACCAAGACGAAGAGGGGTGAATTGGTTGAGGAGAGCTGGAAGAGCGAGCCCCTCGGGGAGCAGCTCACCGCTGCGGGCGTGCTGGCGCATCTGCCCAGCAACGCGGCGGAGAAGCCAAAAGTGTTTGCCTTGCTCCCTCCCAGCACTGAGCTGGCGAACGAGCTGAAGCTCGGTGCGGGCACTTACAATAGCGCCGTCGAGCCCGTGAAGATGGCCGACGCACAGTACATTTTGACGGGCCGGCTGGGCGAGAAAGGAATCGAGTACGCCTGGGTGCAACCGGGCGCAGTCCGAGAGGTTTCCCTGCAAGTGGCCGCGGCGGATGCCCGGGGCAGGCCAACTCCTTTCTGCTCCGCCAGCTCACCGCTGCCGCTGCGGACCAACTGGATCAGCCCCGGCGCCAACAAAGACTCGCTGGAAGCGGCTGCGCGAGACCTGGAGCGCTTCAGCTCGCAACTGGGAGCGATTGCCGCGCTGCACAAGCTGAAGCCATCCGATGCGGAGGGCGAGTTCCCCTACCAGCTCGCCCTGAAGAGGGTGGCCGACGGCGCCATCGTCCGGGACGGCAAGCTCGTCCAGGACGAGGTCTATGACCTGACCTTGCTGGCTGACCGCGCAAAACTTTCGCCCGGAAACAAACGGCAATTCGTTTATATCTTTGTGATGGACTGCTCCGGGGGTGCGCATCTCTGGTTCCCGAGCTCGGGGACCTCCGGCGAACAAAACCGGCTTCCCTTCTTCGGCCCGGGTGAATACGAATGGCCGACGGAGATTCCTCTGCACCTGCGGCCTCGCATCAAAATCGCGGCGCCCTATGGGCAGGACACTTATTTCTTGGTGACCAGCGCGGAGAAAATCATGGACCTGAGCGTGTTCGAGTTCAAACCGGTGGTGACGCGAACCGCCGGCAGGGCGCCCGCGAACTCGGTCGCGAGTATCTTCCGCGGCATGGCGTCACCCACCCGGGGGAACGGCTACGCCAACTCGACGGATTGGTCCGTCCAGCGGTTGACATTCCAGAGTGTGCCGAAGAGCATAGCCGCCGCTCCAGAGTCGAAATGAACGCCGACAAAGATTGAGAGATGAACAAGCGTGAGATGGAGGAGAATTGACTCGGAAGGACGCCGCGCCGGGTTCAAAGGAATTGAGAGTGGGACGAGGTGGTTGAAAAGGAGAAAACGATGAACGATCTATGGGGGATGCCGCTGCGAGCGATCCAGCGCCGCGGATACGGTTTCGGTTTCGGGGCCCTGGTGGTCTTACTTGCCGCGCTACTGGTTATTGCGGGACAACCGGCACAAACGCAATCCAAAGCTCCCAAGGAAGAGCCCAACTTGAGCCAGTGGAAGCTGCCAGAGACCGTACAGGCGGCCACGGCGGCCTCGGGCGACCGCGACCGGTTGGTAGCCTTGAGCGGCACAATGGCGCAGGCGGGTCCGACCATCTACTGCATCTATTCGGTCGAGTTCACCGACACGGCATCGCGCGAGCGCCTGAACGTGAGGGGCATCACCGTTTACACGGCGTTCAAGCAATTCGCCGACATGTTCGTGCCCACCGTGGAGGAGAAAAACGGCCGCTTTTGCGACTCGCAGGCGCTGAAAGCGGTGCGCGGGGCGCCGGGCTACGTTGCTGACCAGAAGGTGGGATTCGCGGAAGTCGCGCCGCCGCCAGAGATGGGCAAGGGCCCGCGGACCCGAGGCCCCGCCCCCGAGGAGATTGTCCGCGGCGGCATCGGCCCGCTGAGGGGTCAGGGCGTGATCATCGCCGTGCTGGACACGGGACTGGATTTCCGCAACCCCGACTTTATCACCTATGACAGGGACGGCAGGCCCACCTCGCGCCTGCTCTATTTCTGGGACACGTTCAGCGACGCCTACGAGACACAGGGCCTTGGCAGCAAGGCCCCCTATGCGTATCCCAACGGGCGTTCCATCGGGACACTCTACACACGGGAGCAGTTGACCGCGGAATTGCGCTCGACGACCAAGCGCATCCCCACCCCCGACGAGCACGGCCACGGCACCGCCGCCGCGGGGGTAGCCGCGGGAAACGGCAACAACGCCAAGGGCAAGGGATCGGCGTACCTGGGAGTGGCACCCGAGGCCGACCTGATCGGCGTGCGTGTTGGCGGCCTGAACGGCCTGGGCAGCATGCAGAACGGCTACCTGCTGAACGCGGTGGCGGGCTGGCTCGACCGGGAGGCCCGCCGCGGCGGCAAGCCGGCGCCCGTGGTGATGTCGTGCAGCTACGGCGGCCAGTCGGGGGCGCATGACGGCAGCACCGTGCAGGAGCGGCAGCTCGACGCGCGCTTCGCCGACAGCGTGCAGGGCCGCGCCATTGTGATCTCCGCCGGCAACGAGCAGTCTGATCCCTTCCACTCCAAGAAGAGAATCAGCGACCGCAAGAATGCCGCGCTGCTGGTCTGGTTTGCCCGTGAGAACGCGGGCCTGGAGCTATTCGTGCGCAACGCCGACGGCACACCGTTCGACGGCAGGAACCTCGTGCTGGAGGGCGGGCGGACCGGGGACGGCAAGCCGCTGGACCTGAGCTCGCGGTGGGAAGGAACCGACCGGATCACCAGGGACCACATCGTCGCGATGGATCCCCCGCGTGGCTTGAGCGGCGTCTTCCTGTGGAGCAGAGCCGGCACTGAGGCCATCGTGGACGCCTATATCTACGGTGGCGCTTTTCCGATGGTGCAGCAATCGCCGGAGAACACCGTGGGCAAGCCGGGCACGGCCAAGCAGGCCATCACGGTGGGCAGCTACCAGTGGAACGACCAGTTCGATTACGCCGGGCAAATCGTGACGTTGACAAATACCTGCGGCTCGCTGATGCAGATTGGCGCGATTTCCTGCTATTCGAGCGTCGGGTACAGCCGCGCGCCGGGTGTGGTGAAACCGGATATCGTCTCACCGGGCGAGTGGTACCCGGCCAGCTACGCCAAGCTAGCCGACGGAACCGGCATCGTGCCCAAGGACGAAAAAGGGCAGCCGATGTACATCTGGAACGTGGACACTTCGGGGAACTACATCCTGTTCAACGGCACAAGTGCCGCAGCGCCCTACACTGCGGGCGTGGTCGCGTTGATGTTCCAGAAGAAGCCGACGCTCACCGTGGGCGAGATCAAGGGGCTGCTGCACAAGTACGCCAGCCTGGATGCCTTCACCACCAGCACAAAGCCCAACCCGGCATGGGGCTACGGCAAGCTCGACCTCAAGGCGGTGCGCGCAATCCTCGGTGCGTTGTAGTGCGAGTTGGATGGCTCCGCTGCAGGGCGGGCGTTACGGCTCATCGAGAGCAGGACGACATGCAAGGAATCCCGGGGTCGCCGGGACGGCATCGGTCCCGGTGGCCGAGTTTGCTCTGCTGACGCGTGCACCGGGAGAACGCAAGGTCACTCTGGAGGGATTTGGCGTGGAGAATAAAATGAAAAACGCAGTTTGCTCTGCCGTGTTGGCCGCCCTGCTCCTCACGAGCGCAGCGGCTTGGGCGCAGGCGCCGCCGCAGACGGCGAAGGCGCAGCAAGAGAAACAGGTGCGAGAGGTTTTCCAGAGGCTGCTGACCGTGCCCGCGGCCGCAACGGCGAACAAGGCTTATGATGCCTGGCCGCCCGAGGTGGCCATCCTGGACCCGACGCAAGACCCCTCGCTCCTTCAATCCGTGGGGAAATACAACGCCTTCGCCTGGGCGCCCAACTGCTACCCGAGCGTGAACATTACGGAGCCCCTGCTGCCCGACATCGTCCAGGGAGACGCGGACCGGCTGGCCCTGGTCCTCGGCCACGAGTTGGGGCACGTGCTGCTCGGCCACGTGGACTGTTCGAATACCCGCGACGCCTCGCGAACGGCGCGGCTTTCCTTCACGCGCGACCAAGAATTCGCCGCCGACGCCAAGGGATGGGAGTTGGCCCTCGCGGCGGGCTATTCGCCGCGGAACGGGTTGAAATTTTTCAACAGGATGTACGCGGTCCTCGGGGGCTACTCCTCGTTTGAAGCCATGTCCGTCGACCATCCCTCCTGGACGGAGCGGCTCGAGCGGCTGGACCAGGCCCAGGCACCGCTCTGGCGGACGATGAGCGCATTCGCGGACGGCGTCTATTTCCTGAACGCGGAAAATTACCCGATGGCCCAGCGCTGCTTCCAAAGCGTCACGGCGGAATTCCCGAATGCGTACGAGGCCTGGGGCAACCTCGGCTATGCCCTGCTGATGGAGTATTCCGACGCGCTCCGCCCGGAGGACCTGCGCCAATTCGGCATCGGCCAGGTGGCCGCGGGGGCATTCTACAGCGAGCCCCTCACGCTGCTGGCGAAGGCCCGCGGGATCAACGCCCAACAATGGAGCCAGGCGGTGGCTGCGCTCCAGCAGGCGGATAAGCTCAACCCGCAGCTCATCCTGGTCAAGGCCAATCTGGGTGTCGCTTTCCTGCTCCGGCCCACAGGCAAGGACACGCAGACAGCCATCCGCTATCTCCAGGAGGCAGTCAGCATCAAGACAGACCCGGCGCTGGAAGCCACGGGCCGGCGATCGAATGCGGCAGTGGTGGCGGTGTTGAACAACCTGGCAGTGGCCTTTGCGGCCGCGGGTATGAATCCGCAGGCGTTGAATGCGGCGCAACAAGGCATGAAATACGTTTCGATCGACTCGGACCCCGGCATGCTGCAGTACTTCGCTCTGCGCTACAACCTCGGCATATTGCTGGGTGGGAGTTCCGACCCCAAATCACGCAACGAAGGCCTCGGCCACCTGGAAATCTACCTCAAGGAGGCCAATCCTAGCTCGGCGTGGTGGCCGCTGGCCTTTGACCGGTATACGCAACTCTGCCGCGAACTGTCGGTGCAGGCCATGACCCAGCCGCAGTTGCAGAGGGCGAAGACTCGCCGGGACCTGCGACGAGTCAATTCGCTCGAGCTGGGTCCCGGACGGACGATTACCTTGGGGCAACGGATCGGCGAGCTGAATGCCCGCGGCGGCGCGTGGCGGGAAATCTCGGCCGTCAGGGGCACGCGAGTGCGGCGCCTGCGCTCCCCCGACAACAGCGTAGACGTGCTCGGCGACGACAAGGTGCTGGCCATTATCCTGCGCGACCCGAAGGGTCCGGCGCTGCCAGTCAAGGGGATCGGGTCGGACGTCAGAACGGGTCTGCTGCGCGTGGGCATGACCAACCAAGAGGTGGACAGAGTCCTCCAGGAACAACCGTACCGGTTCGAGAGCCTGGCCGACACATGGACTCCCTACCGGTTCTACCCCTATCTGGGAGTCGCGATGATGCTGGGAGCGAACCGGACCATCGATGAGCTGGTGGTGATGCCGGCGACGCGCTAGTGGACCGTTGCCTGCCGCCGCGCTCCTCCGGCCGGACGGCACGGAGACGACGCGACGGCACGGCCCCGCTGCTCCTCGGCATGTCGTTCAATCCTTGCTGCGAGCGCGCAGCGGTCAGCGCGTTGGCACGCCGCGACTCGATCGCGTGGCCGCCGAGCGCAGCCCGGGGGCTCAGGATGCGATGTGGCGCACGGCCATGGAGAGCGTGAGGTAGGTGACGTCAGGCAGCACCGAGCTCGCGGCGTCAAAGATCTCGTGCGGCTTGGTGCCCCGGGGAACGATGACGCCGCGCCTCAGCTCATATTTCTGCATTTCGTCGCCGAAGCGCTTCAGATGGCCCCGCGGCACCACGATGTAATCGGCGGTGCGAATGGGCACGCCGTTGGCATACTCCGGCTGCTGGCGCATCTCCTTGGTGGCCACGACCGGGATGCTGGCAGCCTGGAAGAGCCATTTGGAATGGCCGCTGGCCGCCAGGTAGGAGAAGAACTTGTTGAATCCCCTCATGGCCGTAACGGCCAGCGCAGGCAAGCCCAGCACGGGCGTGAACTTTGCCGCCGCCCCCATAAACTGGGCGATGCGGCCAAAGAGCGAATCTTTTTTCTGCACGAAGAAGTTCCACGTCCAGTAGCCTCCCCCGTCCGGGACGGGGATGGACCGCGCCTTGCCCCACATCGAACCCGGGTCAAACTTCATCTCTGAGAGAGGCGGCAGCTTGCCCTCTTTGTCCGGGGCCAGGGCCGCCACCGCCGACCAGACCAGCGCGTCCATCAGCGTGCTCTGGGGTTTGCCCTGCTCAAGGTCAATGCGCAGCGTGCCGGTCTTCACGTTAGTGAACTCCAACTTGTCGTCGCCGGACGGTTTAAACGCCTCCACCTGAACGCCCACGCGGACATCGCCAAGCCCGAGAAGTTCCTTGTCCGGAATCTCGGAGGCGACGCGGAAACCTTCATCTTGCGTGTAGATGATAAATTCGGGCACGCGCGCGCCGCCCATGGCTAGCGTGGTAGGATCCTCGCCCTGGCCGCGAGCCTTTGTCCTGGCCAAGTGGGCGTGCTGCCAGAAATTGAGCGCCTCGCGATCCAACTCTGGGCCCTGTTCCCCTGCCCCACTGGATTCAGCCGCAGCGGCCGCCGCCAGCGCCCAGGCGTGCTCGCCCAAGGCCGGCGCGCAGCCCGCGGCCATCATGACCCCCAAGAAATCCCGTCGGCTGGGCCTCATGTGATCCTCCTGACTCAATAAATCTGTTTTCAAAAGTATATCTTCGACCGGACGGATGCAGACAGTTTTCTTGCGGCCGTACGCGCGGATGCCCGAATAGCGCCACAATTGAGAGCCTGGTGAAGAGCGTCCCGCCTCGGCGGGGAAGCTCAGCGGCCTTCCTGCGGTCAGGCTGCTCGCGTCGCCGAGCGAAGTAGCCGCGTCGCGTAACGCAGCATACCCCGCACCCAGCGCTGATGGTGGCGCAGCCTGTGCCGCTGCCCCTACATCAGCAACTGAGCCAGTGCGTTGAGCAATTCGCCGATCCGCTTGAGGTCATTGGGGCCCACCTCCCTCTGGCTGAACCCAGCCAGCTCTTGCAAAATGGCCACGGCCTGTGGAGGCCCCGTTTGCGCGTAGAAGTTCGCCAGGTTCCGGGCAACTTCGAGCTTGAAGGTCTGCTGCTGGGATAACGCGAAGAAATTACTTGCCGTCCAGGCCCCGGCGAAAAAGTTCACCGTCGGAGCTTGCCCCCGGGATTGGACCCATTGCCAGGTCTGCTGCATGAAGGCCTGCAGCTTGGTCTGGTCTGTGGATTCGCGCAACGCTTCGGCCAGGAGATCCTGCAGTTGTTGCGGGGCTTGCACAAAGCTCAACGCGCCGCGAATGTTATCGGAAAGCTGAGTACGCAGCTGCGGGTCATTCATGAACACGCAAGCCAGTCCCAAGAAGTAGAATGCGTTTTCGGGTTTTTTGGCTTCGCCTTCCCCGCGCGTTTTCGCGAACAGTTTCCGGTTCAGTGCCTGAGTATCCTTGAGCCCTTGCGCCTTCCCCGGTGGCGTGGCCTTCAGCATCGACGGAGCCTGAGATTTCAGCCGGTCGATGGCCGACTGCTGGGCCAGTGCCGTCGTCTGAGAGATCAAACAGGCGACCGCCAGGACCACAGTTCCCCACTTGAACGCTTCACCCTTCATTGGTTTCTCCTTTGTTTGCGGGCGCAGACAAGGCCGAAACTGCGTTGTCTGCCTGCGCGCTGGATGAACCACCTCGTAGAACGTCTCGGTTACCCCAAATCGAACCACTTCGTTATGATGCCGGGACCCGTGCCTGGAGAGGTCTCTGTTCGTCGAACTCCGCCGCCTAGGTAACAAAAAGACCGGCGGGTGTCAATGCGCGGCAGGCTCCAGCGACCATCCCGTGGCCAGGAGGCACGACCGTTGCGCAGCGGCGTGGGACTTTAGAACGACCAGACGGAGGGAGTAGGCGACGAGGATTGCAGCCAAGAGCGAAGGAAGCTCCGCGTTGACGTTTCCTCCGGAATCAGGACTTGGGAGATGCGGATGTTCAGGGGCACTTCATCTTCAAGGGCGTCCACGAGGTGACGCGCACCGGCGTTCCCTCCATGCAGATGGTTGGACCATCGTGCTTGCGCCCCTGAAAGGAGATGGCCGTGCCCACCGCCGGTTTCTTTCCCGAAGAAAAAAATAAATTGTAGGTTTTCTTATCCTTCAGACCGACCAGGATAAGACATCCGGCCTCGACACCTGGTTTCACGCAGCCGGAAGCCTTGAGGGTTTCCGTGGAGGGGCTCTTGTTCTCGCCCGGCTTCTGCGCCTGAGCCAGCCGTGCAGCCACGCCGATCAGCAAGAGGAAAGCGAAAGCCACGCCCAGAATGCTCGCCCGTTTCATGTTTCAGACCCTCGAAATGGGTTGGCCGGCACGCGGCCGCGATCGCGCCAGTGCGGCGGTCTTCCATGGCCCACAACTGCATCGGCTTCTCCCCTGGGCCCGGGGGAATTTGGTCATGCAGGACAGGCCGCAGCCTATACCTCGGCCCAACGGGTGTCAATACGTCGCGGCACGAGCTCAGAACCGCGTTCCCGGCACTTGCAACCCTCGCCGCTGCCTGGCCATCTTCCGTGATGTGCAGGAAACACCGTCTTCGCGCGGGCTCGCCGCGCTATAATGCCGCCGTCATTTTCACTCTTCTCGCTCGCGCCGATCCCGCGAGGGGCTCAATTAGCAGGCCGTAGCTGGCTGCGGGCGGCCATGAGGGGCCACAGAACCACAAAGGACGTCCCAAAATGTCGACCCGGAGGGAACCGGTGAAGGCCATTCAAACGCTCTGCTTAGTCCTGCTACTGGCGCCGCCTGCCTGGAGCCAGCAGAACCGGCGCGAGGCCGAGGCGACTCCGCCGCAACCCCGGAAACTCACGCTGCGGACCGCTCTGGAGCTGGCCAACCGGCAAAACCTGGATTTGGCCGCGGCTCGGCAGCGCCACGGCGTCACGCTGGCCGGCGTTCAGATTGCCCGGCAACTGCCCAACCCGATCGTAAACCTCGCGGTGCTACGGGATACACCCCATGAGGGACTCTTTTTCGAGCAGCCGTTCGAGATTGGCGGAAAGCGTAAGCGGCGAATTGAGCTGGCGCGGCAACAGACCAGCCTGACCGATGTGGAGATTTCCGCGGCGGAGCGGCAGGTGCGACGCAAGGTGCGCCAGGCGTTTTACACCGCGGCGGCCGCTCGAAGCCAGAGCGCGCAGCGGGGGCAAGCGCTGGAATTGAGCCGGCGCCTGCGCGCAACCGCCCAGGCACGGTTCGATGCCGGAGACGTGCCCCAGCTTGAAGTGTTTCAGGCGGAGCTCGAGGTGGCGCGCGCCGAAACCGAGCTGACGGTCGCACAACAGCGGGAGAAAGTGGCCTGGTCTCAACTGAACGCGCTGTTGAATGAACCGCCGGAAATGGTTTGGGAGCCGGCGGGGGCGATGGAGGAACTGCCACCGGCTGTGACTCTTGCGGACCTGACGCGTCGCGCGCAGGAGTCGAATGCAGAGCTGCAGCACCTGGCACAGGAAGAGAGAATCGAGCAGGGACGCCGCGCGCTGCTGCGGGCCGAGCGCATCCCCACGGTCAACCTGCAATTCGGCACGGATTTCAACGCGCCTCACGATTTCCGCGTGGGCCCGCGCAGCCAGCTTTCGCTGGCGGTGCCAATCTTCTCGCGGAACCAGGGCGAGCTGGCGCAGGCCCAGGCCACCCTCGGCATGCTCGCGGGTCAACTGGCGGCGACGCGGCGGGCGGTGGCCAGCCGCGTCGAGGCTTCCTACCTCGAGTTCGTTGCCCGTCGAACGCAGGTGGAGTTGTTTCGCGGCACGCTGCTCTCCGCCGGGCGGCGCTTACAGAGCCTGGCGGAAGAGAGTTACAAGGCCGGCAAGGCCAGTATTCTGACCGTGCTCGATGCGCAGCGCAACGTGCAACAGATCGAGCGCGATTACGTCGATAGCCTGTTGGGACTGCAAGCGGCATTTGCCGAGCTGGAAGAAACCGTGGGAGCGGCCCTCGACTAAATGCGCGCACAAATCAGATCCTCCCACCTGCTCCTGTTCACACTGGGCATCCTGCTGAGCAGCGTCGCCTGCTCGCATGGCTCTCGCTCGAGCGACGATGATCAACCCAGCGCGGCAAACCCAGGGGCGGCAGTGGCCGAAGTGACGCTCGTGCGCGTCACCCGCGCGGACATCCACCAATTGCTCGCGCTCACCGGCACAATCGCTGCGCCGCCCAACCAGGATGTGCGCGTGAGCTCGCTGGTGGCCGGGCGGATCGCGGAGATGAAAGTGGCCGAGGGCGACCGCGTCACCGCCGGCCAACGCCTGGCGAAGATTGACGACCGGTCGTACCGGGATCAGCTCCAGCAGGCCGAAGCAGCAGCAGCGCAGGCCAGGGCCAACTTGGAAAACGCCCGACTGGCCCGAGCGCGCAATGAGAACCTCTTCAGCCGCGGCATCGCCGCCCGCAAGGAACTCGAAGACTCGCGCACGCAGGAGAGCATCGCCGAGGCCGCACTGCGGCAGGCGGAAGCGGCGCTGGCGATCGCGCGCCTGCAAGTGTCGCGGACGGAGGTGCGCTCGCCGCTTACCGGCACCGTAGTGAAGCGCTTCGCGAGCCTGGGGGAGCAGGTGGACGGCACGGCGGCACAGCCGATCCTGGAGGTCGCCAACCTCGCCCAGGCGGAGCTGCTCGGCAACGTGCCGGCGATCTACCTGGGCAAAATCCGAGTCGGCCAGACGCTGCCCATTTCGAGCGACGCCTTTCCCGGCACGGCGTTCACCGGGCGAGTTGTGGCCGTCTCCCAGGCCGTGGACCCGGCGACCAACGTAGGCCTGATCCGCATTCGCATGACCAACGCGGGCGGCTTGCTGCGCCTGGGGATGTTCTTGAGCATACAGGTGCCCATCGAAACGCATGCGAAGGCGCTGGGCGTGCCGCCGCAGGCCGTTTATCGGGATGCGGAGGGCCAGCCGCACGTTTATCGCGTCGAGGGATCCAACGCCACCGCGGTTCCGGTGCAGGTGGGCCTGGAGACGCCGGAGCGCGTCGAATTGCTCTCCGGTATAAAGGAAGGCGACACGGTGGTATTCACCGGAGGTTACGGCCTCGGGCAGAAGGCCAAGGTGATCGTCAAGGGCCAAGCTCAGCCATGAACGTGGTCCGCTTCTGCCGGCAGAACCGCTACGCCGTCTTCCTGCTGACGGCGTTTCTGATCGTCGCGGGCCTGCTGGCGGCGATTGGCCTGCCGAGCAACATCTATCCCGAACTCAATTTTCCACGCATCCTAGTCCTGGCGCATTCCGGCGACCTTGCGCCGGAATCCATGCTGCTGAACGTGACGCGGCCGCTCGAGGAGGCGGCCGGCACCGTGCAGGGGGCGCGGCGAGTGCGCTCGAAGACGATTCGCGGAGCCACGGAGATCGCCGTTCTTTTCAACCCGGACACGGACATGCAGTACGCGCTGCAACTGATGCAAGCCCGCGTGAGCGAGGCGCGCAGCGCGCTACCGCCGAGTACCGACGTGGAGGTCGAGCGCGTCACCCCGACGCTCTTCCCCGTGCTGAGCCTAATCCTAAGCGGCGACGTGCCCAGCGCCGATCTGCGCGACTACGCCTATTACGTTTTGCGGCCGATGTTCAGCCGTGTGCAGGGGGTCGGGCGCGTGGAAGTCCAAGCCAGCGACACCCGCGAAGTCTCGGCCATCGTGGACCCGCAGAAGATGTTGGCCCACCGGCTATCGCTGGTGGATGTCGCCGACCGCCTGCGCGCCACCAACCAAGTGACCTCGGTAGGGAGGCTGCAAAAGGACTACGCGCAATATCTGGTGCTGACCACGGGTCAATTCACCAACCTGGATGAGATTCGCAACACCGTGGTGGCCATCGAGGGCCAAGTGCCTATCCGCCTGCGGGATATCGCCGAAGTGCGTGACGGCGTCGAAGACCGCCGAACGCTGATCACCGGAAACGGCCGGCCCGCGGCGCTCGTAAATGTGTCCGCGCAGATTGGCGCCAATGTTCTACAGCTCGCTAGCCAGGTCAAAGCAATCGCTGGCAATCCCGGCGCGGCGCTGCCTTCGACCTTGCGGCTGGCCGTAGTCTACGACCTGGCCGAGTTCGTCACCGGCGCGATCGCCAACGTCCGCGACGCTATCCTGATAGGCGCGGTGCTGGCTGTGCTCATCCTGTTCGTCTTCCTCCGCGAAGGCCGCACGACGCTGATCGCCGCGACCACGCTGCCGCTTTCCGTCATCGGAAGCTTCTTCTTCCTCAAACTGTTCGGCGGGACGCTCAACCTGATGTCGCTCGGCGGATTGGCCATCGCCATCGGCCTGATTATTGACGACGCGGTCGTGGTTGTGGAAAACATCTACCGCCACCTGGGCCTGGGACGGGCGCCGGTGGAAGCCGCCGAGGTGGGCACGCGCGAGCTGCTGGGCCCAGTGGTGGGTTCGACAGCGACCACGCTGGTCGTGTTCCTCCCATTGGGGCTGCTGAAAGGAGTCGTAGGGGAGTTTTTCCGGGCCCTGTGCCTCACGCTGGGAGTTTCCGTGCTGCTGTCGCTGGTATTCGCGCTGACGCTGATCCCGCTGCTTTCGCAGCGCTTCCTTTCCCCGCAAGCGCATCGCCCCGCTTCGGAACGACTCATTGAGCCCATCAACCGCGGATACGAGAAGGCCGTGCGCTGGGCTCTGAACCACCGCAGGGCTTTGGCGGGCGCAACCCTTGTGGTCGCGATGGCGGGGATTCTCCTCTACACGCAGGTGCAGACCGGCTTTTTGCCAGAGATGGACGAGGGCGGCTACGTGCTGGATTACCGCACGCCACCGGGAACCTCGCTCGCCGAGACCGACCGCATCCTCCAAAAGATTGAAACGCGCATCCAGACGATGCCGGAAACGGCGTCGTTTTCGCGACGTACCGGCGCCGAGCTGGGCTTGTTTGCCACCGAGCAAAACGTCGGCGACATCCTGGTCAAGATGAAGCCTCGCTCGCAGCGCAAGCGCGCCACCATTGAAGTGATTGCCGACCTGCGCGCGCAGATCGCGCAGAACATCCCCGGCATCCAGGTGGAGTTCGTACAGCTCCTCCAGGACATGATCGGCGACCTGGAAGGGTCGGCGGAGCCGGTGGAGATCAAGCTGTTCGGCAACAGCATGCCTGTGCTAGCGCAGGTGGCCGATGAGATTGCCCCAAAGCTGCAGAAAATTCCCGGCCTGGTAGATTACAAGGCCATCCAGAAAGGCAACCCGGAGATCGTCTTCCATGTGGACCCCGCGCTTGCGGGACGCATGGGCTTGACCGTGGACCAGGTGTCGCAGCAGGTGGGCGCCGGGCTCCTCGGGCTGATGGAAACGACGCTGCGCGAAGCGGACCGTACCATCGGCATCCGAGTGCGCTTTCCCGATTCCTTCCGCACCGACTACGGGAAGATTCAGCAATTCCCCATCGTCACCCCCACAAAACAGGTGGTGCCGCTCTCATCGGTGGCACGGGTAGAGAATGTGCGCGGCGAAAACCAGCTCAGTCGTGAAAACCAGCGGCTGATGGTGGCGCTGACGGCGCGTCTGCAAAACCGCGACCTCGGCAGCGTTATCCGCGACGTCCAGAAGGCGATGCGCGAGACGCGCCTGCCGATCGGTTGCAGCTATGAAATCGGCGGGCAGTACGAAAGTCAGCAGAGCTCCTTCCGCGACCTGTTGGGCGTGTTCGGGCTGGCGCTGGCGGCGGTGTGGACGGTGCTGGTGACGCAGTTCCGCGGCTTTCGCCCAGCGCTGATCATTCTGTCGGCCGCGCCGCTCTCACTGCTGGGGGTTTTCGCGATGCTCCTGCTGACCGGGACGCCGCTAAACGTCTCGTCCTTCATGGGCATCATCCTGATGGTAGGGCTGGTGGTGAAAAACGGCATCATCCTGTTCGAGTACGTGCACAAGCTGCGCGAGGAGCAGCACATGCCGCTCCAGGAGGCGCTGGTTGCCGCGGGCAGGATTCGCGTCCGCCCGATTCTGATGACCACGCTGGCAACGCTGTTTGGGTTGCTGCCGCTGGCGCTCGGCCTGGGAGCCGGGGCCGAGTTGCAAAAGCCGCTGGCTCTGGCGGTCATCGGCGGGCTTTTCCTTTCCACGTTCATCACTCTCCTGGCCATGCCCGTGCTTTATTCCCTGCTCGAAGGCAAGAACGCGTAGAGGCTTGCACCGCCGGCCGACCTTCAAGCGAGACGACCCAGGTAGAGAGCCGCGCCTTTATGCTAGAAAGGGGATTTCGTGCGGCAAGAGTTCAGGCGCAGGCGGTAGCTACTGCAACTTTCCGCCTTGCAACACCTCGCGCACCGTGCGAGCGAGGATACTGCGGGTGAAGGGCTTGGTGAGCAGCACGGCGTTCTCCTCCAGGTCGCCCTGGCGGATGGTGGCATATTCGGTGTAGCCCGACATGTACACCACTTTCATCTCCGGGCGCAGGGCGGCGAGGTGCGCGGCCAATTCGCGGCCGCCCATTCCGGGCATGACCATGTCCGTTACGAGCAAGTGGATGGGGCCGGGATGGGCCTCGGCGATCTGGATGGCTTCGTTTCCGTCCTTGGCTTCCAGAACGGTATAGCCACCGAGCTGGAGGAACTCGCGCGCGACGTCGCGGACTTGCCGCTCGTCCTCGGCGAGCAGGATGGTCTCCGATCCTTGGGGCGACTCGGCGGCGGACCTGTCCTTTCGCGGCACCTCGACGGCGTCTTCCACCTGTGGGAAGTAAATTTTAAATGTGGTGCCCTTGTCCGGCTCGCTGTACAGCCAGATGTACCCTCCACTCTGTTTCACGACGCCGTAAACCGTGGCTAGGCCGAGCCCGGTGCCCTTGCCTTTCTCCTTGGTGGTGAAAAACGGCTCGAAGATGTGTGCCTGAGTTTCCGCATTCATACCGATGCCGGTGTCGGTGACGGCGAGCATCACGAAGCGCCCGGCCTTCATCGGCGGATGCCGCCGAGCATAGACCTCATCGAGCTCGCAATTCTTGGTTTCGATGACGAGCTTCCCGCCCCGGGGCATGGCGTCGCGGGCATTGACGGCGAGGTTGAGGATCACCTGCTCGACCTGGCTGGGATCGGCTTTCACGTGACCCAGGCTCGCCTGAGTGGCGATGGACAGCTCGATGTCCTCGCCGATCAGCCGAGGAAGCATTCTGCCCATATCCGCGACGACGGTGTTCAAATCGATCACTTTGGGCTGAAGCACCTGCATGCGGCTGAAGGCGAGCAACTGGCGCGTCAAAGCCGCGGCGCGGTCGGCTGCCTTCTCAATCTGTTCGATCTTGCGGAACTGCCAGTCGTCACCGCGCAGGCGCTCCATCAGCAGCTCGGTGTGGCCGCGGATGACCATCAGGAGATTGTTGAAATCGTGGGCCACGCCGCCCGCCAGCCGCCCCACCGCTTCCATTTTCTGGGCCTGGCGGAACTGCTGCTCGAGCACGCGCTGCTCGGTGACGTTTTCGGCGATCAGTTCGTAGCAGGTCATGGGGCTGGCGGCCTCGCGCACCAGGCGGCCGCTCAAGCGCACGGTGATGGGCGTGCCGTCCTTGCGCTTCCAACCGACTTCAACGCCCTCGAGGCGGACGGGATGTTCCCGGAGGATGCGGGCGCGCTCCTCGGGGTTGCGAAAGACATCCTGGTCCAGACTCGCGCCCTTGAGTTCGGCTTCCGAGCTGTAACCCAGCATCTCGACGAGCGCGGGGTTGACATCAAGCAACCGGCCATCCTCGCAGAGCCGGCAGATGCTGTAGGGCGAGCCCTGCACCAGGGAGCGGTAGTTGGCCTCCGAACGCCGCAGCGCCTCCTCGATGCGCTGCTGTTCGGTGATGTCGGTGGCAAAGACGATGACGCCGATAATGTTGCCCACCTGATCGCGGTAGGGGATTTTGTCCGTGCGCAGCCAGCGCTGCTCGCCCGCGGCGTTCCGATAGGGCTCCAGGATTGCCAGCTTCGGCTTTCCCGTGCGGATGACCTCGAGGTCGTCCCGGTGATACTGCGCCGCATTCTCGGGGTAGAGTTCGTAGGCGGAGCGGCTCTCGACTTCGCGCACGGGCAAGCCAATGGAATCGGCCGCCGACTTATTCGCGCGGAGGATCCTATTCTCCTTGTCCTTGTACCAGATCATGGATGGCGCCGAGTGGAAGATGATCTGCTGCTCTTCCTGCTGCTTGCGCAGCGTGTCCTCGGCCTGCTTGCGCTCGATGGCCAGCGCGATCTGGCCGCCGACCGATGCCAGGAACTCCAAATCGCGCTCATTGTACGCGTCGCCGTCCTCGTAGTGCTGGACCACGAGCACGCCGATGGTCGCCGAAGGCGTCTTCAGCGGCACGCCGATCCAGGTGGGAGAGGGCGTGCCCACAAGCTCGACCTCGCCTTGCCCCGCCAGTTGATCGAACACCTTCTGGGGGATCAGCATCGGGCGGCCGGTGCGGAAGACGTACGCCGTGCAGCTCTTTCCTAGGCTCAGGGGCGCCGGGACAGTGTCGAATTGATCCACGAAGAAGGGAAAGTGGAACAGCCCGGTGCTGCGGTCGTGCAGCGCGACAAAACAGTTCTCTGCGTAGAGCACTTTGGAGAGCGCCTGGTGGGTCAGGCGCAGCAGCTCGTCGAGATTGGCGGTGACGTTCACGCCGTGTATGATCTCGAACATCACTTGCCGCTCGGTCTCCGCCCGCTTGCGCTCGGTGATATCTTCGACCGTCCCTTCGTAGAAGCGGATTGTGCCGGCGGCGTCGCGAACGGCGCGGGCGCTCTCGGAAAGCCAAATCTTCTTGCCATCTCGCCGATAGACCTGATACTCGAACTCGCGCACCACGTCGTGCGCTTCCATGAGGTGCTTGAACTCAGCGCGCCGCCCCGGGTCCACGTATACCTGGTAGCCAATGTCCGAGACGCTGGCCATCAAATGCTCGGGCGACTCATAACCGTACATGCGCGCCAGGGCCGGATTCACGCTGAGGTAGCCGCCTTCGGGCGTAGTCTGGAAGATGCCCTCGACCGCATTCTCGACGATGCTGCGGTACTTCTCCTCGGCCTGCCGCAGCGCCTCTTCACTGCGCTTGCGCGCGGTGATGTCGCGGTAGTTGACCACGATGGCCCGGATGCTCGGCTCGGCCAGCAGATTGCTCCCCGCGCCCTCGATAGACCGCCAGGTGCCATCTTTCGCCCGGAGCCGAAAGCTGGCCGTGACACTGCCCCCGGGCGTAGCCAGCACTTCGTTTAACGAATGCCTGCTCTCGTCGGCATCCTGCGGATGGATCAGTTCGAGCGCGTTCCGGCCGACGAATTCCTCCAGCGAGTAGCCCAGGATGCGGGTTGTGGAGGGGCTGGCATACAGAATTTCGCCGCCGGCGCCCACCAGCGCCATCATGTCGGAGCTGTTCTCAATCAGCGCGCGAAACCGCCGCTCGCTGGCGCGAACCTGGGGGTCTGTCCGCTGGCCATCGGTCAGCTCCCGGGCGACGCCAATCACGCCGATGATGCCGCCCGAGGCGTTGCGCAGCGGTTCCAAGTGCGCGTGGAAGGTCCGACCGTTCCACTCGGCCTCGAAGCTCAAGGCTTCGCCCTCGAGCGCACGAGAATGCGCGTCGAGGAACCGGCGATCGGGATCTTGCCTCTGGAAATATTCAGACAGGTTCCCGCCATTGACCGCACCGGGGGAGAGATTCAGCAGCGCCAGGCCGGTACCCTGGAGCGAGATGACCCGGAGGTCGGCGTCCGTGGACCAGAAAATGGCGGGCAGCACGTCGCCGGAGCGCAGGCGCGGCTCCAACCGAGGCGAAAAATTGCGCAGGCGAGTTTCCGTGGTTTTCCGCATGCCGCTCCGCTTGCCGACCGTCTGAGAAGGGCTGCCTCAATTCTACTCGGGGGCACGGAAAGGCGGCCCCTGGCCGCAGGCGCTGTATCGAAAGCGTTATTAAAAGCGAAGCGCAGCGCTCAGGAAGGCCATTTGCCGCGGTACGGCCTGCTCTCCTCCAGGAGCTTTCATCCGCCGGAGAGGGCGTGCTACGCTCTCGCGGTATTGTTTTCCTACAAGCAAGCCGCGGAAGGGAATCGCCTGGATCAGCCTAGCGAACAGGCCGAAGCGCGCGAAGGAGGAAAGCCATGCACTCCAAGATCTGGACGGACATGTTCATCCTCGCATTGCCGGTGCTGGAGAAAGTGCTGCGGCCGGTCATCGTCTATGCGTTTCTGGTGATCGGACTGAGGCTGGCGGGAAAACGCGAACTGGCCCAGCTCAATCCGTTTGACCTGGTCGTATTGCTGACCCTGTCGAACACAGTGCAGAACGCCATTATCGGCGAGGACAACTCCGTCACGGGAGGGCTGATCGGCGCGGCAACCCTGCTGCTGGTGAATTACCTGGTCGTGCGCTATCTGTATTCGCACGAAAGGTTGGAACGCGTGGTGGAGGGCGAGCCCGCGGTGCTGATCCAGGACGGGAAGCTCAGATTGGACAGACTGAGCAAAGAATTGATTACCCTGCCCGAGCTGGAGGCTGCGGCGCACCGGCAGGGATTCGGATCGCTCAAGGATGTGGAGCGCGCCGTGATCGAGCCAGGGGGCACGCTTTCCTTCCTTGGCAAGCAGCCTCCCGCGGAGGAGAAGCGCCATCAGGAGCTCCTGGCGCGGCTGGACCAGATGATGCGCGAGGTGGTGCAACTTCGGGCAGCACAAGCACCGCCAACAGCCTAGACCCTGTTGCGTAGCCACCGTAAGTCATTGATTGGACAGGGCAAAAGCAGGTTAGGCAACGGCTTCCGGCCAAAGGGTGAGGATGCGATCAATGCACCAGTAGGCCGGTGGCCGCGATCACCACGCCGACCATTCCGAGCGCCATCCCGAACCGCCAAAATAGCCGCTTCCGGGTGAGCAGAGTGATGGAGGTGATTACCAGCGCCGCCTCCAGGAAACCCTCACCCAGATCGAACCGATTGGCCTTCCTCCGGGCGCCGTCGGTGTCCCGCTCGAAATCCCGTGCTTGTTCCTCAATTTTTTTCTGCTCTTCCTTGTAGCGCTCGATTTCGTGCTGGTATTTCTCCTTGAACTTCGCGGCGCGCTCGTCGTTCTGAACCTGAGTGACCGCGAGGAGGTCGAGGAAGAGCTCATAGGTGTGGCGGCGGATGTTCTTGGCCTGGTAATAGGCCCAGTGGTCGGTGGCTTTGGTCTGCTGGAGGAGCTCTTCGGTGTGGGCCCGATGCCCAAGCAGTGATACAGCCGCCACCAATACCGCGAGAATCGCCATGGTGATGGTCACCGGCGCCATAGCCGTGTCTTCATGCCCCAGCTCCGCCCGCTCATGCAACTCATGCGGCTCTTGTTTCATGGCCATGCCCCCGTTTCTTGGAGAGAAAATAGGCTGCGCAGCGGCGCGGGAGAAATCAAGAGGATAGCAAAACTTTGACGGGGTGCAAACGGCAGGCAATGCGAAGAGGCGAGGAGCTGTTTCCCCTGCCCCGTCGTCAGCGGTAGCCGGCCAAGCCGCGGCGAAGCTGGGCTACGTACAGGCATTTTCAGGACCTACGTTTGATATTTGGTGAGAAGCGCTGTTCCGGTCAGATGTGAATAAACACAACGGGACTTTTTGCTCGAGGGCAGTACCGAGTGTGTATCTAGAGTACGATTCGGGGATGGCCCGCCCTGGAGGACGATCTTAGGACTCTGCCTGGCAGCTGGGTTGTGTCTGGAGTCCCACAGTTGCACAGCCGATGTGAAACCTAAAGCAAACGCCGGCGTGTGAGGCGCATCGGGCCTGAGAAAACGGCAAGGATCAACAGAGGAAGTAGAGAACCCCTTCTGGCTGCGACATTGACGATCTTGTTTCTACGGGAACAGCGGCGTCCGGTCGAAGAAGTTGTGCGGCTTAAGCATCCAGCCGGTCCACATCACCAAGGCCTCGCCGCGCAGTCCGAAACCGATTATCTCCCCGTCTTCATCCCGCGGATGGTGGTGAATTGAGCCTTTGTACCACACCACGATGTCGGCGTTGGCAACGTTCCGGTTCTGCGCGACATAGCTCGGCAGGTTCCGAGCCATCATCTGCGACGGGTCGTACGGCGTCACCCAGAAGTCCTTCTGGGTAAACAGCTCGTTATGGCGCGAGAGTCCTCCGGTTGGCAGCGGAATCAGTTGGAGCATGCTCTGGTGCCCGCGGCTGTTTTTCAGCGTGGCGTCGGACACATCTAGTTGGTGAAAGTTGTGCGGGTTCCAGTCGAACCCCTGCTCGGTGCCGATCACTGGCTCGGTATCGGTGGCCTGAAGCGGCCCAGGAACGAATTCCGTGTGCGTGCCGAGCGCCACGGAATCCCCCCAGAATCCGTCCAGATCAATGTCGAGGCGCCAGATCGGGTTGTGCATATGCGGTGTCCACTCCGCCCCCGGCAAGTTCCTTGCCGTGGCACCGACCCGGCCCATTACGACGCCGTCGTCGCGAAAGGTCCACTCCATGACGTAGTTGTAGTTGGCTGCCCACAGAGCACCCCACAACACCACTTCCTGCCCTCGGCGAACGCTCGCAGCGTCCTTCCAGGCAAGCCCGCGGTCGCGCACCTCTTTACAAACGCTCCCGGCGAGCACGGTGCCACCGACCGTGGCGGGGCAGTCCTGCGCGCCGATCGGGGTCATCGGAAAGCTGAAACCGGACATGTCATAGAAGCGCGGGCCGCCCGGGTGATAGGGCACAAAAATATCCGAAACACGTGCATCCCAGAAGATGCGGATCCATCGCGCCGTCGGCGACTTCCGGAAAAACGCCCAGTGGATCATCAACCCTTTTGCCGTGGCTGTTTCCCAGCAAAGGATCCAGTGCGTCTCCTCCGGCCCGTTTACAGGAAACTTCTGATCCACGAGGTTCGCGCCAGAGCAGGGCATCCAGGGTGGCGCCGCTGGCTGCGCGTGCGCGACCGAAGAAACCGCCAAAAAACCGGTCCCGAGCAAGAACAAGAGCTTCACACAGCAACGGCTCATCGTTCTCTCCTTTCCACGATTATTTTCTGCGCGGTCAGGTCCACCACAACGATCGGTTCGCTCCGATAGACATCTCCCTCCCGGAACAGCAGGCGCAGGCAGCGGTGGCTCCAGCACGGATCGCTTTCCTCGGCCCCTAGAACGCGAAGCCCTTGGACGATGTACCGCCCGGCAGCGGCTCCTGGCGCAGCTTTCGACGGAACAGTGAAGCGGTTGGCTCCGGGGCCCAAAGCCTTCACTACCTCGGCTTCGCGCAGAGCCAGCGCGAGCGCCTCAGCGACGTCGGTGTCATCCAGCGGCACGTCCCGGCTCTCGACGCGTCCCGCTTCGATCACCTTCCGGCGTTCAAGGTCCACCACGGCGCGGATGCCGAATTCACCTTCGTAGCGGAAAAACACGACTTCCGCGTAGCGTCCCAGCCATGCGGGACGTCCGACGGTATCCGGCGCGGGCTCGACCGAGGGTGGCTTCAACGTGAACAGTGAAACCGACACCAGCTTGCGTCGGCCCGCCCCCAGCCGCTCCCGGACCCCCGGGTCTTGGAGCGCCACCTGCTCAGCGATCTTGTTCTCTTCTGTCGTGAGCGGGTCGAACGGCCGCGGTTCGGCCGGCGGACGGGGCCGTGGTTGCTTCTGGGCCGGCCCAGTCGTAGCGAACAGAACTGCCGCAAGAACGACGACTGCGAGGCCGGCGAGCATCCAAGCGGTCCCGAGGAGGGTCGCTGGGTGGGAACGCTTCATGGGTCACCCCCGAAAGGAATTAGCCGGAAATGCAAGCAGTATTTACTATAGAGTTCTAAAATCAATCTTGTAATCCATGGCGGGCAGATTGTCAAGGGAAATCTGCGCGTGCCAGCTCCCTATCCAAATGTTTGTGGGGCGCCAGTCTTGGCGGGCCGTTTGTGCCCCACGAAATAGATAGGCCGTAACTCCCGGCGGTGACTCTTGATACTCGGAGCCCCATCCCCGCGCAGCGAAGGGATTGTTTCTCAATGGTTTGGCCAGAACAATCGGTGCACCCGAAGAGATTCGAACACCTGAGCTCTTCAGAGCGGAGAGCAAGCTGTGCATTGTCGCGGCCACCTTGGGAGTGGCCGTGTTGAACCTGCTGAACAGCCTATACACATTGTAAGAAGCAGACCCGGGGGCGTCAGTCGGCAGGAGCCGCGGCCAAAAGCGCTTTGAGACTCTCCCGGCAGGCCGCCACCGTGCGGGCGATGTCGTCTTCGGTGTGCGCCGCGGAAACGAACAGCGCTTCGAACTGGGACGGCGGCAGGAAGACTCCGCGGTCCAGCATTTCTCCAAAAAACGCGGCAAATCGCTGCGTGTCCGACTTCTTGGCGCCCTCATAATCGCGCACCGGCTGCCTAGTGAAGAAAAGCGTCAGCAAGGAACCGACGGAAGTAATCTGCCCGACCACGCCACTATCGTCGAGCGCGCTGCGCAGGCCTTCGATCAGGCGCGCTGCTTTCCGATTCAAATCATCATAGAAGCCGGGTGCAGCCAGCAGCTTCAGCGTCTCGAGACCTGCGCGCATCGCCAGCGGATTCCCGGAAAGAGTGCCGGCCTGATACACCGGCCCCACCGGCGCGACCAGCCGCATGATGGCCCGCCGGCCACCGTACGCCGCCGCGGGCAGCCCGCCCCCAATGATTTTCCCCAGCGTGGTGAGGTCTGGCTCGATTCTGAACACGGTTTGGGCGCCGCCGTAAGCGAGCCGGAAGCCGGTAATCACCTCATCGAAGATGAGCAGCGCACCATTCCTCCGGGTGAGCTCACGAAGGTCTTCCAAAAACTTCAGCGAGGGCGGGACCACTCCCATGTTGGCGGCCACCGGCTCGACGATCACCGCCGCAATCTGATTGGGATGCTGCGCGAAAAACTTCTCGAGGGCGACAGAATCGTTAAAGGGGAGGTTGAGGGTCAGCTCGGCAAGGCTTTGGGGGACGCCGGGGCTGGAGGCGATTCCCAGAGTGGCCAGCCCCGAGCCGGCCTGGGAGAGAAAGCTGTCGGCGTGACCGTGGTAGCATCCCTCGAACTTCAGGATGCGCTCGCGCTTGGTGAAGGCTCGTGCCAGGCGGATGGCGCTCATCGTGGCCTCGGTGCCGGAGCTGACAAAGCGCAACATTTCGAGCGCCGGCAGCGCCTGGGTGATCGCGCGGGCGAGCTCGACTTCGAGCTCGGTGGTGGCTCCGTAGCTGGTGCCCTGGCGGGCCTGCTCGGCAATGGCGGAGGTTACGGCGGGGTGGGCGTGGCCGAGGATCATCGCGCCCCAAGAGCCCACATAGTCAATGAACTCGTTCCCATCCACATCGAAAAGGCGCGCGCCCTGCGCGCGAGCGATGATGAGCGGCTCGCCGCCCACGGCCCGGAAAGCGCGGACGGGGCTATTCACGCCGCCGACCAGCACATGTTCGGCCTGGCGAAGGATTCCTTTCGATTTTGTCCGCGAATGATGACTCACTCTACTATCCCCACGCCGGAGCAAGAACGGGCATCGCTAGCGCCGCCCCTGCAAAACCGAAGAAATAGCGCGACCTTTGCGTTCCCGCGGAGACAACTCATCCCTACTTCGCCCGGACTCCGCAGGACACGCAAGCAGTGCAATCCTTTAACACGACTTGAGCCAGCGGGCGGCGTCCTTGGCGTGATAGGTGAGCACAATATCTGCCCCGGCCCGCCGGATGGAGGTCAGGATCTCCAGCACAACACGCTGCTCGTCGAGCCAAGCGTTGCGCACCGCCGCCTTGATCATGGCATATTCCCCGCTGACGTTATACGCCGCCACGGGCATCTCAAAATGATCCCTCACCATGCGCACGACATCGAGATAGGGCAAGGCCGGCTTGACCATGACCATGTCGGCGCCCTCTTCGATGTCCAGAGCAACCTCGCGCAGGGCTTCGCGGGCGTTGGCGGGATCCATTTGGTAGCTGCGGCGGTCGCCGAACTGGGGCGCCGACTGCGCCGCTTCGCGGAAGGGCGCGTAAAAACCGGAGCAGTATTTCGCCGCGTACGACAGGATGGCCACGTCGGTAAACCCGTGGAGATCGAGCGCCCGGCGGATGGCGCCGACGCGGCCATCCATCATGTCCGAAGGCGCCACGATGTCCGCGCCGGCGCGCGCATGCGCCAGCGCCTCTTCGGCGAGGATTTCGAGCGTAGGGTCGTTCAGCACCACGCCGTTTTTGACCACCCCGCAGTGGCCGTGGCTGGTGTACTCACACAGGCACACGTCGGTGATCACCAGCAGGTTTAATTTCGCGCGGCGAAGGGCCTCGATAGCCCGCGGCACCACGCCATGCGCCGCGGCGGCCTCCGAGCCGCGGTCGTCCTTGCGTTCGGGCAGGCCGAACAGGATCACCGCAGGGATGCCGAGCGATTCCACCTCGCGGCACTCCTCGACCAATTGATCCACCGACTGCTGGGAGATGCCGGGCATCGAGGTGACCTCAGTGCGCACTTTGCTGCCCGGACACACGAACATGGGATAGACAAGCCCCTGGACGCTCAACCGGGTCTCGCGCACCAGGCTGCGGAGAGCCTCCGAGCGCCGCAGACGGCGTGGGCGCTGGGCGGGAAAGGTCATGGCGACTTCACTCCTGACGGCTGGCGCTGAGCATAATAGTCGTGGATGGCAGCGACAAGCGACGCCGGAGTCGCCTCCCGCGCCTCGATCTCCACGGGCAGTCCGGCCTCGCGAATCGCCGCGGCGGTGGTCGGGCCGATGGCCGCCAGAGCGACACGGCTGCTGAGGCGCAGGAGCGCCGCAATCCCGAACTCGTCGGCCAGGTGATGAAACGCCGAGGGGCTCAGGAATGTCAAGACGTCCACATCGCCTCGGACGACGGCGCCGGCGGCTTCCGCGGAGAGCAGGCCAGGCGCGGATGTGCGATAGGCAACGACGTTCACAACTTCCGCGCCGGCAGCGCGCAGGGCGGCGGGCAAGAGGTCATTCGACCGATCGCTCCGCGGCAACAGCACCCGCTTGCCGGCAAGCTGAGGGCCGAGTTCCGCCGCCAAGGCCTCGCCGCGAAATGTGCCAGAAACAAACAGCGCGCGCAGGCCTTCCTTCTCGAGCGCCTCGGCGGTGGCCGGGCCGACGGCAGCAAGCTTGGGTGCGCGAAGCTTCGCCGACGAATCGAGAGGCTCTGCTTCAGCGCCAAGCCATCTGTCCAGGCGAAGCGCGCGGCAGCGAGCGATGAGAAAGCGCACTGCGTTCGCGCTGGTGAAAACAATCCAATCGAAACTCTCCAGTCCGAGAATGGCCTGATCGAGCGGAGCGGAGTCTTCCGGCTCGCCGAAGCGCACCGCAGGGAGTAACAAGACCTCGGCGCCGAGCTGGTGGAGCCGGCGCACCAACTCTTCGGCTTGCTCGGGAGCGCGAGTGACCACAACGCGCTTCCCGGCGAGCGGAAGGGAGCTAGGGATGGTCAACGATTCTCCCCGCCAGCCTCAAGATTTTATCCGCACCCGCGGCGAGCATGGCGCGGGCCAGCTCGCGCCCCAGGGTTTCGGCATCACGCGGCGAGCCAGCCGCTCGCTTGCGGATACAGTCTGCTCCGTCCACAGAGAGGATACACGCTTCCAGAACCAACGCGTCCGCTTCCCGGCGCGCCCAGGCCCCCAGGGGCACTTGGCAGCCGCCCTCGAGCTCCCGAAGCAGGGCGCGTTCGGCGGTCACCGCCGTGCGCGTCTCGGGATGATCCAGGCGCGCCAGCGCGTCCAACACGTCGCGACGGTCTGCCCGCGCTTCGATGCCCATTGCGCCCTGGCCGACAGCCGGTAAGCTGATCTCCGTGGAGATCGCTTCGGTAATTTTGCCGCTCCAGCCCAGCCGGTCCAGCCCGGCCTTGGCCAGTACGACGGCGTCGTAGTCGCCGCAGTCGAGTTTGCGCAGGCGTGTATCCACGTTGCCGCGGAGGTCGCGGAGATCCAGGTCAGGGCGATAGTGCCGAAGCTGCGACTGCCGGCGCAGGCTGCTGGTGCCGACGCGGGCCCCGGCGGGAAGATCGGCCAGGTTCGCGCCGGAACGCGCCACCAGAGCATCGCGCACGTCCTCGCGTTCGCAGATGGCCGGGAAGGTGAGGCCGGCGGGGACCTCGGTGGGGACGTCCTTCATGCTGTGCACGGCGAGGTCCACGCGTTCCTCGAGCAGGGCGTCCTCCAGCTCCTTGATGAAAACGCCCTTCAGACCGATCTGACTGACGCTGGCTTGCGGGAAGCGGTCGCCGGAGGTCTTGATGATGACAATTTCGGATTGCACTCCCGCCGCTGCCTCCAGCCGCTGGCGCACGGCGTTGGCCTGCCAGAGCGCCAGAACACTGCCGCGCGAAGCGATGCGCAGGGGTCTCAAGGCTTCTCTCGGTCCAGGCCGAAAAGGTCGCGCAGCGCCTCCAGGTCTTCGAGCCGGCGGCGCAGGCCCCGCGCGCCGCGGAGACGCTCGGCGGGCTCGAGCACGACGCGTTCGAGCAGCTCCTCGGCGAGCCGCGCCACTCGTTGCCGCTCCTCGAGGGAGAGATGCGACATCTGGCTGAGGCGCTCCTCGAGGAATTGCTCGCGCTGTTGCCCCAGCTTCGAGCGAAGCTGTTCGAGCAGCGCTCCCACCTGCACGCTGGCCTGCCAGGCCTGGAATTTTCCCACGTGCTCGTCAATGATGGCCTCGACGCGGGGGATCTCCTCCTCGCGGGCCTTGCGGTTCTGGTCCACGATCTCCGTCAGGTCATCCATGTTGTAGAGGTAGACGTTGTAAAGTTCTCTGACGGAGGCCTCGGCGTTCCGCGGCACGCCCAAGTCGATGATGAACAGGGCGCGGTTGGAACGAGCAGCCATGGCGCGATCGAGCAGGGAGCGCGTCAGTACCGGCTCAGCGCCGCCCACCGTGCTCACCACGATGTCGGGGATTTCGAGCGCGGCGCCGAGGGCCTGCCAGGCGACCGCCTCGCCGCCCATGCGGCGGACGAGCTGCTCGCCGCGCTCGCCGGAGCGGTTGGCGACCAGCAGCCGGGCAATGCCGCGGTCGCGCAGGTGGCCCACCACCTGCTCGCCCACCGCACCCGCGCCGAGGATCAAGGCTTTGTGGCCGCGGAGGCTGCCGAAAATTTTCTCCGCTAGCTTCACACCGGCAAAGGCCACTGACATAGGTCGCGTGCCGATCTCGGTCTCAGCGCGCACGCGCTTGCCCACTTCCAGCGCGCCCTGAAACATCCGATTCAGCACCGGCCCAGTGGCACCGTGGTCAAACGCCACGCGGTAGGCTTCGCGGACTTGGCCGAGGATTTCAGCTTCGCCGAGCAGCATGGAATCCAGGCCGGCAGTGACGCGGTAGAGGTGACGCACAACGTCGGTGTCTCGATGACGGTAGAGGCAGCCGTTCAGCTCGGCTGGTGGGAGCTGGTGGAAGGAGGCCAGGAAATTTTCCAGAGCCCCGACTGCGTCCCCGGCGGCTTCCGGCGGCACGCCGTAGAGCTCGCTGCGGTTGCAGGTCGAGAGCACCAGCGTCTCTTCGAGAAGGCCGTGGGAAAGCAACTGCTGGGCGGCGCGGCGGGCCATCTCCACGGTGAAGGCCAGGCGCTCGCGCATCTCGAGCGTTGCGGTGCGATGGTTCAGTCCGACGAGGACAATTTCCATCAGGGATTCCTCAGCGCCCACTGTGGGGCGCCCTGCCGCGCGTCGAAGCTCAGAAATAGCGGTGGTAGCGCGACAGATACAGATTCACCACCGTATAGCTGAAGACGACAAAGAGAAAATTAAAGACGCACAACAGCGCCGCCCGGGCACCTCGCCAAGCAGCGGTGCGCGCCAGCCAGATATACCCCGCATAGAAGAGAAAAATCAGCAGGGTGGTGATCTCCTTGGCGTCGGCATTCCAATACCGGCCGCGAATCCGATTCACCCATACGAAGCCCAGGACTACGCCAATGCTCAGCGAGATCATGCCGACCACCACGCTGCTGCGGCTCATGCGTTCGAGCACTTCGAGCGCGGGAAACCGCCAGGAAACAGCGCCCAGGCGGCGGTCGCGCAGCAGGCGGTTCTGCGCCAAGTAGATCAGGCTGAGCACAAAGGAGAGTGCAAAGGCGGAGTAGGCCAGGATATTCAGCGTCACGTGCAGGGCGAACTCCGTCCCGCGGGCCGGCGGCGGAACCGGAGGCGCGGCGGGGGCGAAATATGCAAATGAGAACAGAACTAGGACGACGGGCAAAACAAACGGACCCACCGAGCGCTGGCGGGGGAAGATCTCGAGCCCCAGGTATGTGACCGCCAGCAGCCAGGCGAATAGCGACATCGAGCCGTAGAGATCGTCGTAGGGAACCGAGCGGGCCCAGCGGGAACGCTCGAGCAGCGCCAGATAGTGCAAGAGTATCCCGCCCACCAGGCTCAGCGTGGCGGCCCGTCCGATGGGTCGCTTATTCGCGTACAAGTACCAGACGTAGAGGCCCAGACTCATTGCGTACAGGCCAAGAGTCTCCAATCCCAAGTGGGTGGTCATAAGGGCTCGCCGTCAGTGGACCTGCGGCCGGAGGTCGAAATGCGAGGCCTTGCGCAACTTGCTGCACCAACGGTCAAGCATTATATCGAATTCCTTCGTGGGAAAGCATGCTGCAAGTCCGCGGGGCGACCCGTGCGCCGGTGCACCAGTTTTGCTATGATGGGCGATCAGATTGCCTGGCCATGCCGGAGAAAAGCATTCCCGAGAACCGCAAAGAACTCTTCCTGCGAGCCTGCCGCTCGGAACCGGTGGAGCGCGTGCCGGTGTGGATCATGCGCCAGGCTGGGCGCTACCTGCCCGAATACAGGGCGGTCCGACAAAAGTATCCGTTTTTGGAGGTTTGCAAGACCCCGGAGCTTGCTGCGGAAGTTTCCTTACAACCCTTCAGAGCTTTGGGCGTGGATGCGGTCATCGTCTTCTCCGACATTCTGATCCCCGCCGAGGCCATGGGCATGGAGCTGGAGCTGACCGACGCGGGACCCGTCCTGGATAACCCGGTGCGCGGGCGCGCCCAGGTGGAGGCATTGCAGAATTTTGACCCCGAGCAGAAAACGCGCTTCCTCCCGGAGGCCATCCGCCAGCTCTGCCGGGCGCTTGGACCCGAGGTGCCGGTGATCGGCTTTGCCGCAGCGCCGTGGACGCTGGCCTGTTACATGGTGGAAGGCCGGACCGGGGAGGGCTTCTCCATGGTCAAGAAGATGATGTACGAGGAACCGCGCGTGTTCCGCAGCCTACTCGACAAAATCGCCCGAAACACCGCCAAGTATCTGAAGGCACAGATCGCCGCGGGGGCCGCGGCGGCGCAACTTTTCGACACCTGGGCGGGAGAACTGAGCCGGCGGGACTACGACGAATTCGCGTTGCCGGCCACGCAGCTACTGCTCGATGAACTCGAAGCCGGGCCAACGCCGGTGATCCTGTACACCAAGGCCTCCGCACACCTGCTGCCGAGCGTCGCGCAGGCCGGCGCCGACGTACTGAGCGTGGACTGGCGCGTGGACCTGGCCGAGCTGCGGCAGCAGCTTGGCAGCGGCGTGGCCCTGCAAGGCAACGTCGACCCATGCGTGTTGCTGGGCCCCGAAACCGGCGTGCGCGCCGCGGCGCGCGAGGCCATCGAGAAAACCTCCGGCCTGGGTCACATCCTGAATCTCGGCCATGGGATCCTTCCGGCAACGCCTGTGGAGAATGCGCGCGCGTTTGTGCGCGCCGGACAGACTGCTCCCCTGCCCGCCCGGATGCCGCTCGGCCGGGCCGGATAGGAAACAGGGCCATGCCCGATTCCAACGTCCATCTGGAATTCGAACAGGAACAGTTCCGCATCTCCGAAGCATTCCTGGAGAAGTACAACCGCCCCGGCCCGCGGTACACGAGCTATCCAACTGCACCGATGTGGGAGGAAACTTTCGGCCCGGACGACCTGGAGCAGGTGTTCAGCAAAGCGGAGGAGGCGGGCACGGAGGTCTCGCTGTACATGCACATCCCGTTCTGCGAGAGCCTGTGCCTGTTCTGCGCCTGCAACGTAGTGATCGAGAAGAACAAGGAAGTAGCGCCGCCGTACCTGGCCAGCCTGAAGCGGGAGATCGAACACGTCAGCAGGCACGTCTCGCGCCGCCGACCGGTGATCCAATTTCACTGGGGCGGCGGCACGCCCACCTATCTGACCCCGGCACAGATGGAGGAGCTGTTCGGCTACGCTCAGCAACGCTTTGCGTTTGCCCCGGGCGCCGAGATTGGCATCGAGGTGGACCCGCGGGTTACCAGCGGCGAGCACCTGGAGACGGCGCACCGACTCGGCTTCAACCGCCTAAGCATGGGCATCCAGGACTTTCATCCGGAAGTGCAAAAGGCCGTCCGCCGCATCCAGCCCTTTGAGATGACCCGCGAGATCATCCAGGCGGCCCGGCGGCTGGGGTTTGAAAGCATCAACGTGGACCTGATCTACGGTTTGCCGAACCAGACCGCCGAGCGGTTCGCGGACACCGTCGGTCAGGTGCTGAGACTCGAGCCCGACCGGGTGGCGATGTTCAGCTACGCCCACGTGCCCTGGCTGAAGAAGCAGCAGGGTTCCTTCCAACAGCGCCTGCCCGAGGGGATGGAAAAATTCCGCATCTTCCGAACCGGGTTACAGAAATTTCTCGAGGCGGGGTACGTGTACATCGGCATGGACCACTTCGCGCGCCCCGGCGACGAGTTGGCCGTGGCGCAGCGCAACCGCACGCTGCACCGCAATTTCCAGGGCTACACCACCAAGGCCGGCGCCGACCTCTATGGCATGGGCGTCAGCGCGATCAGCGGGATCGGGGACGCCTACGCGCAGAATTACCGCGACCTGCACAACTATCAGTCCACGGTCGAGCATCGCGGCATCGCCACCATGCGCGGCTACCGGTTGTCGGCCGATGACCGCCTGCGCCGCGCCGTCATCAGCCGGCTACTTTGCCACACGATCATCCGCAAATCCGAAATCGAGAGCGCATACTCCATCTCGTTCGACGCCTACTTTTCGAAGGAGCTCGAGCGCCTGCAAGAATTTTGCACGGACGGCCTGGTGCAAACCAGCCCGGAAGAGATCCGGGTCACGATGCTGGGGCGGATCTTTATCCGCAACATCGCCATGATCTTCGACCCTTATCTGGAGCAGCAGAAGCTGGAGAGCCGCCCGCTTTTCTCCAAGACACTTTAGGCGAGCTGCGACCGAGGCGCAGACCCCGTGCAAACCATCGTCATCGGAGGCGGCATCTCCGGCCTGGCCTGCGCCTATCGCTTGCGCCAGCTAGGGATTCCCGTCCTGCTGCTGGAGCAGGGATCGCGGGTAGGCGGCGTGATTGATTCCGTCGAGCAGGAGGGCTTTCTGTTCGAGCTGGGCCCGCAGAGCTTCCAATCCACCGACACGCTGCTCGAACTCATTGACGCGCTGGGACTAAGCGGGGAGCTTGTCCGCGCTAATCCCCGCGCCCCGCGTTACGTTCTGGTGGACGGGCAGCTCCGGCGGGCGCCCCTGACCCCGCCTGAGCTTCTGACTACTTCCCTGCTGGGCGTGGCGACCAAATGGCGCGTGCTCTCGGAGCCATTTCGCCGCTCTAAACCTCCGCTCGAAGACGAATCGGTGGCCGAATTTACGCGCCGGAAATTCGGCAGCGAGTTGCTCGAACACCTTGTGGGCCCGTTTGTATCCGGCGTCTATGCCGGCGACCCGGAAAGGCTGAGCTTGCGCAGCGCCTTTCCTGCCATCTACCAGTGGGAAAACGACTACGGCAGCGTGCTGCGGGGGGCGATGAGGTCGCGCCCCGCCAAGGGGAAGGCCCGGTCCAGCCTGTGCACGTTGCGAGAAGGCGTCGCCGCTCTGGTCCGCGCCCTGGGAAGCAAGCTCGGCGATTCCCTGCGCTGCGGCGCGCGCGTCACACAAGTGGCCGCCGGAAAAGCCGAGGGGAGAGCGGCGTTAGAGCTGCAAGTGAACGACGGCGGCCGTGGGGAAGTCTTGCCCGCTGCGGCCGTTGTCCTCGCCACCGATACACTTTCCGCGGGGCGCCTCCTGGCCGGGCTCACCGCGGAGTTCCCAAAGTATTTTGAGGCGATCAGCTACGCCCCGGTGGCCGTGGTCGGCACCGGGTATCGTCGCGAGCAGGTGGGCCATCCGCTCGACGGTTTCGGCTTTCTGGTGGCGCGCAAAGAAATGCTGCGCGTGCTCGGCTGCGTATGGAACTCCTCGTTGTTCCCGGGTCGCGCTCCAAAAGGCATGGTCAACCTCACCTGCTTTGCCGGGGGCGCCACGGACCGCGAGGTGTGCCAGTGGAGCGAAGAGCGCATTGCCGAGAGTGTCGCCGGGGAAATTGCCGGCGCCCTAAAGATCACGGGCAGTCCCCTCAAGCGCCTGGTGCGGCGACACACGGGCGCCCTGCCGCAGTACAATCTGGGGCACGGCAAGACCATGGAGGCCCTGCGAGAGGCGTGCGCTCGCTATCCGGGCTTGTACCTGACCGGCAACTATCTCGAAGGGCCGTCGGTGGGCGCCTGCGTGGAGCAAGCCTTCCGCACCGCCGAGGCCGTGCGCGGGTATTTGGGCTCCGGCGCAGCGGCAGCAGGGACACGCGCACTCCAACAGAGCGCGGTGCCGGGGAGGCTGTGAGGATCGGTATGATGCTGCGCCTGGGGGAAGCATTACAGGGAGCCTGGTGAGGGCCTGCGAAAAGCTCCGGCGTCACCACGTAGCAGGAGTCTGGAGGCCGTAGTGCCGGCGCAGCCTCGCGAGCGACGCGCCTTGATTTCGGTTTGGGTTGGAGGCGCAGCGCTGGTTTTATTGTCGCTCTATTCTCTCCGCGAGACGCGGCGGCTCGAGCGAGAGCTCGCACAACTCCACACCCAAGTGCGCGCCGAGCGCAGCCAGAGCCAGGCGCTCCAATCCGACCGGCAGCTCTACCAACGGGCGCTTGAGATCCTCTCCGCCCCAAACACGAAAGAGGCCGTGCTGAAGGCCTCGGCAGGGTCGCTGCCGGAGATGCATGCATACTGGAACGCTCGGCTGGGGCTCGTCCTAGCCGCACGGAATGTGCCTGCGCCGACCGGCGAGCGCACCTACCAGCTCTGGGCGGTGCCGAAGAAGGGCAACCCCGTCAGTGCCGGAATCTTCCGCCCGGATGGGAGCGGAACCGTGCTGATGGTTTCCTCACCCGGAGCAAAGCTGATCGAAACTGCAGCGCTGGCCATCAGCGAAGAGGCTGCCGGTGGGCGCGCTCAACCCGCGAAGGACAAAATCCTGTGGCTCGGCCCGCTCCCCTAGCTGTCCATACCACCATCTCCCATCGAAGCAACATCGGGCCGAAGCCCGAGGCTAGGTCTGCCCGCCCAACCGCTGGCTCAGCGCCGAACTTCAGCCCAACACAGGGATGGATTGTACACATGCATCGGCAGAGGCGGGCCGCACAGACCGCGAGCGGGGCAGGTCCTGCCCCTACAGGTCGTCGCCCGCGCGGCGTCGAGCGCGCTTGAAGCGGAGGGCCAGGCGGATACGCCGGCGACCCAGGGCTTCGCGGAAGCGGCGGCGGTCCTCGGCGGTTTCCACGATGAGCGGCGGGACGGGCTTGGGCCGGCCGGTTTCGTCAATGGCCACGAAGGTGACGTAGGCAGTTGTGGTGTGCTTGCGTTCGCCAGTGAGCACGTTTTCCGAGAAGACTTTCACGCCCACTTCCATGGAGGTACGGAAGACGCGGTTGACGCGTGCGCGGAGGAGGATGAGCTCGCCGACGCGGATGGGATTACGGAAATCCACGTAGTCCACCGAGGCGGTGACGACGTGGCTATTGCTGTGGCGATGCGCCGCGATTGCTGCAGCAATGTCCACCAGATGCATGACGCGGCCGCCGAGAATGTTTCCGAGCACGTTGGCGTCCTGTGGCAGGACAACTTCGACCATCTCCACGCGCGACGCTCGGACGCGCTTCCCGGGCATCGCGCCGAGGCTCTTCGTCTGCTGCAGCTTCTTTTTCTTCCCCACCTGGCGCTCTCCGCGGAGCTTTGTGCCGCTCCGTCAAGCGGATATAATACGCTCTCTCGTGCCATGACCCAACAGCCGAAGACGCGCCGACAGACCCTGGAAGAGTTTGCTGCGGCCCATCCCCGCGACGCTTTTGCGCTGTACGGCCTGGCCATGGAGTGTGCGAACACCGGCGATCACCCTGCCGCCATCGAGCATTTCCGCAAACTGCTGGCAGCCCATCCCGATTACGTGGCCGGCTATTTCCATTACGGGCAGCTCCTGGCGCGGCTGGCGCGCACCGACGAAGCCAAGCAGATCCTCGCCGCCGGTGTCGCCGTCGCGCAAAAGGTCGGCAACCAGCACGCCGGGACGGAAATGCAAGCCGCCCTGGCCGAGCTGGGCTGACGTCGCCGGAGTCGAGTCTGCGGTAGCGCCGGTCTCCGGCCGGCTCCTCCCTCCACCATCGCCCGCCCTGCCGCCGCCCGGGTTGTGGTGCAATTTCGCTCGATGGGCCCCGCGCGAAGCTGTGGGAGCGCACCCGGCCACGGCGGGCGGTCGCTCAACGAGGCCAGCGCACCGCCTGCAGATGGCCTAGAAGCTTTTTGCTATCATGTTCGTGTTCTCTGAAGATGAGCGCGGAGCGCATCCCGCTGTTTCCGCTCGAGGTGGTGCTATTCCCCGGCACTCCCCTGCCGCTGCACATCTTCGAGCCGCGCTACAAGCTGATGATCCGCCGCTGCCTTGAGCACCGGCAGGAATTTGGAGTGATCCTGGCGCGGTCGAAGGGAATTGCCGCGGTGGGCTGCACCGCGGAGATCGTCAAGGTGGTCAAAAAGTACGAGGACGGCCGGATGGACATTCTGACCATGGGCCAGACGCCCTACCGCGTTGTGGAACTATTCGAGGAGCAGCCCTATTTGGAAGGCACGGTCGAATATCTGGAGGACGAACTCGCTGCGGCTCCGGCCAAAATCCGGGGGCGGCTGGTGGCACTGTACGAGAAGTGCTACCAGCTGGTTTATGGGCGCTCCCCCAATCCACCCGATGCGAACTCCGAGTTCTCCCTGGGCTATCAGATCGCCGGTGAGCTGCCGCTGCACCTCGAGCACAAGCAGGAATTGCTGGAACTCCGCTCCGAGTCGGAGCGCCAAAAGCGGCTCGTAGAGAGACTCGACCAATGGCTGCCGCAACTGACTCACCTCGAACGCGTGCGGGGGAAAGCGGGGGGCAACGGCCGCGGCGTGAGCCAATGACTCTCCAACTTGATCCGTTTAAGCTGCCGATCACCCCAGGCCGGGCAGGCGACTCGCAGGACTGAAAATATCCTACCCATGCGCAGAAGCAGCACGGCAACGGAGCAGCAAAGTCGTTGCCCCGGTCGTCTTCATCTATAATGGAGGCGAGGAGTGAATGCGGCGGAGAGCGGCACGGGGAATTGGGGACTGGATGACCACGAAGCCTGAGACGCTAGGGCAGTTGCGGCGCAGCCCGTGGGCTGCACCACGGTCGGCCGATCGCACGGTGAAAGACGAGCTGCGCGAAAACCTGCAGCGCAAGCTGAGCCAGGGGGAAACCCTGTTCCCCGGGATCCACGGCTATGAAGATTCGGTGGTCCCGCAAATCATCAACGCCATCTTGGCGCGCCACAATTTCATCCTGCTGGGCTTGCGGGGCCAAGCCAAGAGCCGAATCTTGCGTGGCCTGGTGCCGCTGCTGGACCCGGAAGTCCCCGTGGTGGCCGGCTGCGAAATCAACGACAATCCTTTTCGTCCCATCTGCCGCGCCTGCCGCGAGCTAATCGCCGCCCGGGCCGAGGACATGCCGATTGCCTGGCTGCCGCGAGACCGGCGCTTCGTGGAAAAGCTGGCCACACCCGACGTGACCATCGCCGATATCATCGGCGACGTGGACCCCATCAAGGCCGCGCGGGGCGGGCGCGACCTCTCCGACGAGCTCACCGTGCACTATGGCTTGCTGCCTCGCGCCAACCGCGGCATCTTCGCCGTCAACGAGCTGCCTGACCTCGCCGGGAAAATCCAGGTGGGCCTGTTCAACATCATGCAGGAGGGCGACATCCAGATTAAGGGTTACCCCATCCGGCTGCCGCTGGACGTCTTGCTGGTCTTCACCGCCAACCCGGAAGACTACACGGCCCGGGGCAAGATCATCACGCCGCTCAAAGACCGTGTGGGCTCGGAGATCCGCACGCATTATCCGGCCACGATCGAGGATGGCCTGGCCATCACCGCCCAGGAGGCCTGGACCAGCCGCGACGGCAACCGGCGGCTGGAAATCCCCGCCTACGTCCGCGAAGTGATCGAGGAAGTGGCCTTTCAAGCGCGCGAAGACAAACGCATCGATCGCCGCTCGGGGGTGAGCCAGCGGCTGCCCATCGCCGGTTTGGAAAACGTTGTGAGCAACGCCGAGCAGCGCGCCCTGCGCAACCGGGAAACCGTGGTGGCCGCACGCATCGCCGACGTCTATGCCGCCATCCCGTCGATGACCGGAAAGCTGGAACTCGAGTATGAGGGCGAGCTGCGGGGCGCCGAGAACATCGCTCGCGAGCTGATCCGCGCCGCGGTGGGCAAGGTCTTCAGCAAGTACCTGGGCGAGGCGAATCTCCAGCCTGTGGTGCAATGGTTTGAGATGGGTGGCGAGCTGAAGTTTCCGGAGACGGCGCCCGCCGCGGAAACCCTGGCGCAGCTGAAGCGCATCCAGGGGCTGTTCGAGCAGATCGAACGGCTCGGCGTTGGCGGCAAGGACGACGCGGCGGTGAAGGCCTCGGCCGCCGAGTTCATCCTGGAGGGCCTGTGGGCGCACAAGCGCATCAGCCGAAACGAGGAGCGCGGCTTCTACGCCGAGCGCCCGAAACCGGCCGAGGCGCGGGAGCCCTACGGGCGGCCGCCCCGGCGGCAGTTCAACTGAAAGGCGCCGCGCTCGTCGCAGTGCCTTTCATCCCGGGCGAGGCGAGGGGGCTCTGTTGAAGTTCATCCGCTGGACGCGCTATACCGGCGAGCCGTGGGACGCGGTGAGTCTCCCCGAACTGGTCAAGCGCCTCTCCGACTTTTTCCTTCAGAGCGGCTACGAGTCGCAATATTACGGCATCTCCGAGCTGGATCCGGCGCGGTCGATGGAGCAACTGCGCGAGGCCATCCTTCGCGCCTTGCAGGAGGGCGACCTGCTCCCGGAAGAATGGATGCGGGAGCTGCTGGAGAATGCCGACCTCAGCCCGACCGACCTGAACCAAAATGAAAAGTTGCGCGAACTGATTGACCGGCTGATTGAACGGCTCGCCGAGGAGGGATACATCTCGCCGCAGCCGCCGCAGGTGACGCCGCCGCCGGAGAAAACGCCCCGCGGGCAGATCGGCGCGCCGCAGGACGCGCGGGCCCAGGCACGGTTCGAAATCACCGACAAGACGCTGGACTTCCTTGGATTCAAGACGCTGAGGGATCTGCTGGCCTCGCTCGGCAAGAGCAGCTTCGGCCGGCACGACACCCGCGACCTGGCCACCGGGGTCGAATCGGGCGGCGCCTCCCGCGCGTACGAGTTCGGCGACACGCTCAACCTGGATATCAGCGCGACGCTTTTCAACGCCGTGCGCCGCGACGGCGCGCGCGTGCCCATCGAGCTCGATTACCCCGACCTGATGGTGCACCAGTGCGAATACCAGAGCTCCTGCGCCACCGTGCTGATGCTCGATTGCAGCCACAGCATGATCCTCTACGGCGAGGACCGCTTCACTCCGGCGAAAAAGGTGGCCCTGGCGCTCGCGCACCTAATCCGCGCGCAATATCCCGGCGACTCGCTGCACCTGGTGCTGTTCCACGACAGCGCCGAGGAGGTGCCCCTGGGCGAACTGGCGCGCGTGCAGGTGGGGCCGTACTACACCAACACGCGCGAAGGCCTGAGGCTGGCCCAGCGCATCCTGGCGCGTCAGAAGAAAGATATGCGGCAGATCGTCATGATCACCGACGGCAAGCCCTCGGCGCTGACCCTGCCCGACGGCCGGATCTACAAGAACGCCTTCGGCCTGGACCCGCTGGTGGTGACGCAGACGCTGGAAGAGGTGGCCAAGTGCCGGCGCGCCGGCATCCTGATCAACACCTTCATGCTAGCGAGCGACTACAGCCTGGTGCACTTCGTGCAGAAGGTGGCCGAGCTCTGCCGCGGGAAGGCCTACTTCACCACGCCCTACACCCTGGGCCAATACCTGCTGATGGACTACATGCAGCGCAAGACCCGCCACATCCACTGACGCTTTCACTTGACCCGCTTCGCGGTTCGCTTAAGATGGCCGCGCACCGCGAATCCTTCGTACCGGGCAGAGGCCCGGCACCACGCAAGGCTTTCGCGGTCGAGGACGCGGCATGCCGCGAGAGCGACTCGTCATCATCGGGGGAGTGGCGGCGGGGATGAGCGCGGCGAGCCGCGCCCGGAAGTTCAATCCGCAACTGGAAATTGTCGTGCTGGAAAAGGGCCGGGACGTCTCCTACGGCACCTGCGGCCTGCCCTACTATCTCTCCGGCCAAGTGGCCGAGGCCCGCGAACTGGTGGTGTACACGGCCGAATTCTTCCGCCAAAAGCGCGAGATTGACGTCCGCCTGGAGCACGAGGTCATCGAGATTGAGCCCGGGCGCAAGCGCGTCCACGCGTTGCGCAGCCGGGCGCAGCCCGTGGTCGTGGGCTACGACAAACTGGTGATCGCCACGGGCGGCGCGTCGGCGATGGAGATCCCCGGCGCGGAACTCGGCAATGTGTTCACCTGCAATGACCTGGCCGGAGCGATCCGCCTGCGCAAATTCGTCGAGGACGAGCGGCCCAAGCGCGCCGCGATCATCGGCTCCGGTTACATCGGCCTTGAAGTGGCCGATGCGCTCGTGCGCCGCGGTATGGAGGTGGCCATCGTGGAGCGCTCCGAGGCCGTGCTGGAAGGTATCGAGCCGGAAATCGGCGAGCGCGTCGAGAGCACGCTCAGCGCGCGCGGCGTGCGCCTGATCAAATGCGCCGCAGCCACGGCGATTACCGGCGATGCCCGCGGCCGAGCCACGGCCGTGCAGTATGGCGCAGGGGGAAGCGAGGCCGCCGAACTTGTGTTGCTGGCGACCGGCATCATTCCGCGGACGGAGCTGGCGGCGTCCGCGGGGATCCACATCGGCCGCACGGGCGCCATAGCCGTGAACGAGCGCATGCAGACCAACGTGAACAGCATCTATGCCGCGGGGGACTGCGCCGAGGTAAGGCACCTGGTGACCGGCCAGCCCGCCTATGTGCCGCTGGGCACAACTGCTAACAAACAAGGGCGCGTGGCGGGCGAAAACGCCGCAGGAGGTCACACGCAATTTGAAGGTGTGGTTGGAACGCTGGTAACACAAGTCTTCGAGCTGGGGGTGGCGAAGACCGGACTGAGCGTGGAGCAGGCCCGGTCGCACGGGTTTCAGCCTGACGCGGTGGTCATCACCTCGACATCGCGAGCCAGATACTTCTCCGGGAAACCCATCCTGGTCAAGCTGGTCTGGGACCGCCCCACCGGTCGCCTGCTGGGCTGCCAGATGGCCGGCGAGGAGGGCATCGCCAAGCGCATTGACGTCGCCGCAATGGCCCTGCACGCGCGCATGCGCATCCCCGAGATGGTGCACCTGGATTTGAGTTACGCCCCGCCGTTTGCGCCGGTCTGGGACCCGCTGCTTATCGCCGCCAACGAGGCGCACAAGAAGCTGACCCGCGCGTAAGGTTGCGCTTGCACCGCTCGGCCGGGATGCTGCTCCCGCTGCTGCGAGCTTGCCGGCGGCGGGCTCAGCATGGCCGGCGGGCCCCGCAGAACAGCACCTTTTGCCGGGGGTCATGGGTTTGGTCATCCGCGGCACTTGCGCTAAGATTTATAGGTGAGACTGCCGCAGTTTTTGCAGCGAGTGTTTGGAGGAAGACCGATGACCAAGGTCCTGGCGGGCCATCAGGCGCCGAATTTCGCGCTGAACGGAGCCGGCGGTCAACCGTTCACGCTTGGGGATGCACTGAAGAAAGGGCCGGTGGTAGCGGCGTTCTTCAAGATCAGTTGTCCGGTCTGCCAGTTCACGTTTCCCTTCCTCGAGCGGCTCTACAACGCCTATGGCGGCGAGCGCGTCAGCTTTGTAGGCATCTCGCAGGATGACGCACGCGACACGAAAGAGTTCTGCGAGGAGTACGGCATCACGTTCCCGGCCCTGGTTGACGACGACGGTTACCCCGTCTCCAACCAGTATGGGCTCACCCACGTGCCCACGGTCTTTCTGATCGCGCCTGATGGCACGGTGAAGGTGAGCAGCATGGGTTTCTCCAAAGCCGACCTGGAGCAAATCTCCGCCGAGCTGGGGCGCCACCTGGGGCGCGTTCCCGCGGCGGTGTTCCGCCCCGAGGAGGTCGTGCCGGAGTACAAGCCGGGTTGAGGGTCGAAGAACTAGGTTCCGGCGGAACCTACCCCGCGGCTCAGATCAGCTCCTGCTCGATCAATTCCTTCTTGTGTTTGGGAGGCTTGCGGCGCTTGTCGGGGAGAACCTTCTCGGCCGGAGGCAGCCCGGCCATCAGGCGCGCTCGGCGTCGCGCTTCCTTCCCCACGCTAAACTTCTTCCTGCGTTTCGCTTTCGCCAAGGCAACAACCAAAGGTCCCGCCTCTAAAGAGGCGGGCTACTGCGGGCGTGGCGGAAGCGTGTGGGAGTCGAACCCACCATTCGACTCGCGAAGAGCCGAATCGCCGGCTTTGAAGGCCGGGAGGATCACCGGACCCTTTTCGCCTCCGCCACGGATTATAGAGGCGCCCGGGGAGGCGTTCAATCCCGGCGTACGGCGCTGGAGAGTTGTGCGTCCAGGAGCTCAAGAACCTTGGGGCTGGTGCAGACTTCGTAGTAGGCGCGGGCGCTCTTGCCGCCGATAGTTCCATCGGGGAGGAGCTGGCGGACATATCCCTTGCGAATGAGGATGGGCTCGAGGCCTTCCCCGATGGGCGCTTCGCCGAAATAGAAGGTGACGCGTTCGCGGCCCCAGGGCATCGGGCAGTCGGTCTCCACCGAGGTCATGGAGATCTCTTCGGTGAGTTTCGCGAAGCCTTCCTCGTTGAGCTCGACGCCGTTCAGGTTGAAGCGAATCAGGAATTCGTCCGTCTCCTCCTCATCGGCGCCCTCCATAACCGTCTGGAAGAGGAAGAGTTTGAACAGCGAAGAGTTCTGCGCCATCAGCCGGCGCGCCACCTTGGAGCAGCTGGAGAGCCGGTCGGAGAGATTCAGCGCCCGCGAGATCATGATGCGGGAATCGGCGTCCATCCAAATGGTCGGCGGGGAGCCCTGGTAAGCGATGCCCACGCCCAGCTCGAGGCGCGGGAGATCACTCGACTGGGCGCGATCGTTATAGGCCAGCGAAACGGCCAGGATTTCGCGGGCCAGCAGACAGGCCTTGGCCACGGCGCGCTGGTGCGAGCGGTTCGATTCACTCTCGAAGATGGCCATGACGATGGCGTCGCCCTCGATGAACACCTTGGCGGCGCCGTACCGCTCCAGGATGCGTTTCACGGGCTCATAGAGGTTGAGACTCAAGTGCGAGGCCGGGTTCAGGCCGCGGGCCAGCAAGTCTTTGGTGATCTGCGTCGAGCCGCGCACGTCGGCCTTGATGACGGCGTGAGAGAGTACGCGGTCCTCGACGGGCCGCGCCTCGTGCGGCAGCAGGAACTCGTACAAGCTGCGGTTCACCCGGGAAAGCTCCCGCGTGCGCTCGGTGTGGATCAGCTTGATGCGCTCCATGGTGGCTGCCAGGCGCTGATAATCCTGGAAGTCGCGGCGCAGACGCATAAAATCTTCGGCAAAGCGGATGGCCAGCGCCCGCGCCTCATCGCGGGGGTAGCGACGCAGCTTGCGCGCCAGGTCTTCGATGCGCTTCACGGAAAATCGCCGGGCGGGAAACTGCTTGAGGATGTCCTCGACGCGCTTCAGCTCGCGGCGGGAGACCAGCGCCTTCTTGAGCTGCTGGAGGTGCACGGGGGGACAGAAGTCGTGATGGAGGTTGCGCAGCTCGTAGCTGGCCAGTACGTGCACCATCAGGCCGCGCTGCTCCAGCCGGGACATCCATTCCTCGAGCAGACGCGCCCGAGCATCCATGGTCTCCCGGCCGGCCCCGTCCGCCCAGTGGGCATCGAAGAGCCGCCGGGCATTCTCCGGCTGATTTAGGTAATCGCCCAGGCGGCACTGGTATTGCTCGGTCAGGAACTCTGCTTTGCTCTTGGCCGCTTCGAGCCGCGGTCCCAGTTCCTCAAGCTTTTGCTGGAGATGCCGGTGTCGCGATTCGACGCCGGCCAAGGCGGCGCGCACGTGGGCAGGGTCAGCGCGCCAGCGCAGACGGGAGAGCAAGTCACCGCCGGGTTCGAGCCTGCGCGTCAAAGTCTCTTTTTCTTCCTCCAGCCGAGCCAGCTCGCCACGGGTGCCCAGCGCGTTGTCCACCAGCGCGTTGTAGGCTTTCCAAGCTTCGCTCATCTCCTCGCCCGAAACCCCGGCGAGCACGGACTCGCGGAGGAAGTCGAGCAGCAAGCCGTCAATGGTCTCGAAGCGGTCCAGGTCGCGCACGTAATTGCCGAGCAGGACGTACTGCTCCAGATGGAGCACGTCGTCCTTGCCGCCTTCGACGAAGACCAGGCGGTTCTTGAGCAGGTCGTAGGCTTTGCCAAATTCCTCTCCGAACAAGGCACGGCGCGACTTACCGAGGACGTTGTCTTCCACTTCGTTCAAGACCTGATAAACCTGATGCCCGACTTGACGGAAGATGTTGCGCCGGTCGGCCTGCAAATCAGCCAAGCGGGCTTTCAAGACGTGGCCCTGCTCGCTTTGCTCAAAAAGATTGCCTCGGTTGCGAATCCAGGCCTTGCACTCGAGCAGCAGGTTGGCAAACTGGCTGGCGATTTCCTGGGTCAGGAATTTCAGAAGCGACACCCGAAGCAGCAGGTCCAGCTCGATGTTCTTCTCATATTTGGCGCGGGTGAGGGAAACCTGCAACAATTCGGCAAGTTGCTTTTTCCAGTTGCCGATTTCCGGGGCCTTGTAGGTGCGGGTGTCCACCATGGAAAACTGCGTGAGGTTGGCGGACTGCCGGATATGCTCCAGAAGATAGGTGCGGGTCGTCTCCACAAACCGCGGGCTCAGGAAAACGTCGAAGTGGATGTTGTCCACCCCTACGCTCAACGTGCCCAGGGGGAGATCGGCGGAATAAGTCTGCAGGTCAATCCGGGCGGGATAGGCAGAGGAAGGCGCGGTGGGCTGCTCCAGCATGAATGTGGCGCAAGAACTCCTGTTTGACTGTAACAAACCGCCTTGCCGGCCAACAAGGAGGCGACCCCAACCCGTTAACAGCGCGGGCGTGTGGAAATCGGGAACTTTCGCCTGTAGTCCGCTGCGGCGGGCGGTACGGCGCCACGACCGGGGGCGAGCGGGAGCAAGTCCCTGCACTGCCAGGGACCCCGATCCGACAAAGGAGCGGCTGAGGGCCGCGCCTGCTAAAGACCCATGATATGGAAGCCGGCGTCCACGAAGAGAATGTTGCCGGTGACGCCCCGGCCGAGGTCGCTGGCCAGGAAGACAGCAGCATCGGCGACTTCAGCGGGGTCGGTGTTGCGGCGGAGCGGGGCGTGTTGGGCCACGCCGTCCAGCACTTTCGAGAAATCCTTGATGCCGCGGGCTGAGGCGGTCTTCACCGGCCCCGAGGAGATGGCGTTCACACGGATTTGCCGAGGACCCAGGTCGCTGGCCAGGTAACGCACGGTGGCCTCGAGCGCCGCCTTGGCCACACCCATGACGTTGTAATTGGGCACGACGCGAGTGGCGCCGAGATAGGTCAACGTAGTGAGGGAGCCCCCTGCGGTCATCAGCGAAGACGTCGCGCGGGCCACGGCCAGCAGAGAGAAGCTGCTGATCTCCTGCGCCAGCAGGTAGCCCGGGCGGGAAGTCTCCAGGAACGACCGGCTCAAGTCCTCGCGAGCGGCGAAGGCAATGCTGTGGACGACGGCATCGAGTTTGCCGTCCTTCTGGAGCGACTGTGTGAGCTGTTCGATCTGCGAATCATTCTGGACGTCGCAGGCAAGGATGCGGGTGGCCTGGAGCTCGTGGCCGAGCTCTTCGACGGTTTCCTTCTGCCGCTCGCCCTGGTAGGTCAGGACAAGCCGTGCGCCTTCGCGGGTGAAGGCCTGGGCGATGGCGTAGGCGAGGCTCCATTTATTGGCCACGCCGAGCACAAGCGCGGTCTTGCCGGCGAGAAGATTCGACATAATCTCGGTCTGCTCCTTCGTTCAGGGCTTTTTGCCGAGCCCGGGCGCAGGTTGCTCGAGCTCGCCTGGGGAATCGGCAATGGTGATGCGGCGGGTGTCGCCGCCGTGGTGCTCCAGCCGGACGTGCACCGCGGGCCAATCCGTGCGCAAAGAGAACCGCTCCGACCATTCCACGACAATTATGGCCGATTCGGCCAGGATGTCCTCGAGCGCCAGCGTCTCCAGGTCGTGAAAATCCTCCACGCGATAAAGGTCCACATGGTACACCTTGCAGTGATTGTGAAACACATGCACCAGTGTGAAGGTCGGGCTGGTGACCTCCTCCTCGGTCCCTGCGCCCAGGCCGCTGATGATGCCCTTGGTGAGCGTGGTTTTCCCGGCGCCCAGCTCGCCGGAGAGCCGCACGACCACGGGCGGCTTGAGCTCGAGCGCCAATTCCCTGCCTTTCTGCACCGTTTCCTCGGCCGACCGGGAGATGAATTCTCTACGCGTCACGGTCCAGCTCCGCGCGAACCTGTTGGAACGCCTGCGGGATCGCCGCAAGCAGGTCCGAGGCGATCATCGGCGCTTGGCCCACTCGCGCCGCAGCCAGATCACCGGCCAGGCCGTGCAGGTAGACGCCAAACCCGAGCACTCTATCCCACTGTTGGGTCCCGAACTGGGCGGTGAGCCCGGCGAGCATGCCCGTGAGGACGTCACCGGTACCGCCGGTGGACATGCCGGGGTTGCCGGTGGAGTTGATGAACGCGCGCCCATCCGGCGTGGCCACGATGGTGCGATAGCCCTTCAGCACCACGTAGGCTTTCCAATGCGAGGCAGCCTGCTGCGCAATTTCCAGCCGGTTGGCCTGGACCTCCTCCGTCGTGCGCCCGAGCAGTCGGGCCATTTCTCCCGGATGGGGAGTCAAGGCCAGCGCTGGAGTCTTGCGCTTGGCCAGTTCGTCGGCGCGCCCCGCGAAGGCGTTGAGGCCGTCGGCATCGAGAATGACCGGCAGGGGGCTTTCCGCCAGCACCGTGCGGGCGAATTGCTGCGTTTCCGCGTGCGTCGAAAGACCGGGCCCCAGGGCGAGAACATTTTTGCCCTTGAGGAGCTCGGCGAACCGGCCGTAGTCGAGGTTGCGCAGGCTGATGCTGCCGATTTCGGTGCCGACCAGTGGAGCGGTCATTATCTCCGGCAAACCGGAGGCCACGATGGGGAGGACGTCGTCGGGCGTGGCGACAGTCACCAGGCCCGCGCCAACGCGCAGCGCGCCCGCAGCGGCCAGGACCGCCGCGCCGGTCTTGCCCCGGGAGCCGGCTACAATGAGCGCGTGCCCGTAATCACCCTTGTGGGCGTCGGGAGACCGACCGAGCGGCAGCGAGCGAAACTCATTCGGCTCCAGCCAATGAAGCTTCACCTTCGAATCCTCTTCGAGAAGGTGCGCCGGCGTGCCGATGCTGCGCACCAGGAGTTTTCCGACACGGCCAGAATCGCGAGCGAGCAGTTGCCCCACCTTCGGCGCAGTGAACGTCACCGTATAGTCCGCGGCGACGACGGGCCCGGCGTTATTTGCGGCCGGCCGAAGATCCGACGGCAAACCGGACGGAGTGTCGACGGCAATGACCGTAGCCTTGCGCGGCTGCCGGTTCACGACTTCGATGACCGAGTGGAGCAGGCCCTCAACCGGACCGCTCAGGCCGGTGCCGAGGAGCGCATCGATCACAATGTCGGCGGAGGCCACGGCGCCCCTGGCCGCTTCCCACTGGGACGCTTGCGTCACGATTTGCAGCTCGCCCTCGGCCTCCTGCCAGCGCTTCAGATTCACGGCGGCATCACCGCGCACCGCCTCCGGCGGAGCGAACAGGAGCACCGCCGGCCGGCAGCCGCGTTGCTTGAGCAGCCGGGCGACGACCAGGCCATCGCCTCCATTGTTGCCTTTGCCGCAGAGCAGCACAATCCGGCGGTTCGGCAGATCCAGAAACAGCTCCGCGAGGCACTGCATCACGCTGGCTCCGGCATTTTCCATCAATTGCAGGCTAGGAACACCGCAGCGCTCGGTGGTGAGCCGATCCACTTCGCGCATCTCGGCTGCGGTGAGGACCTTCATCAGCCCTTCCTTCGGACGCCGCCTGCCCCGCCAAAGCACCGGCTCACCAGCGCCACCTTCTGCCGAAGCGACAACCTGCCCCATTCGGAAAAGCCTGCCAGTATATCCGAAGCCTTCCGGCGTCCCTAGCCGTTGCGCTATTCGAGCCGCGCGACGATCACAGTCATGTCGTCGGCTTGTTCGGGCGAGCCAGCCCACTCTTGCGCCGCGGTGATCAATAACTCCGCCAAGGCTTTCGGCGGCGCGTCGCGGTGGCGCAAGGCCAGATCGATCAGGCGCGACGTGCCAAACTCCTCGCCGTACACATTTTCCGGCTCAACCAATCCATCGCTATACGCCAGCAGCAAGCCACCCGGCTGCATCTCGAGGGCACCCTGTTCGTAGGAGCAATCGTCGAAAACCCCCACCACCATGCCGCCCTCCTCGAGTTTGGTGACCTGCTGGCCCAGGATGTAAAGCGGCGGCAGGTGGCCCGCATTGGTGTAATGCAGGGTGCGCGTCGCGGCATCGTAATCACCATAAAAAAGCGTCGCGAATCGCTCCGCCGCGGTGTTCCAAAACATGTGGCGGTTCAGGCGCGCCACCAGCTCGGCCGTGCCTTGCCCCGGCGCGCCGTCCAGCAGCGCCTGGCTCCGCAGGGCCGCCTGAAGGCTGGCCATGAGCAGCGCGGCGGAGATTCCCTTCCCGCTGATGTCGGCGATGGCGATAGCCAATCGCGTCGGCCCCAGGCGGAAAAAATCGTAATAGTCTCCGCTGACCACGCGCGCCGCGCGGCACAGCGCGTCCAACTGGATCCCCGGCAGGGACGGTAGCGAGTGGGGAAAGAGTTGCGCCTGCACTTCGCGGGCGATGGAGAGCTCGTTTTCCAGGCGCTGACGCTGGCGCTGCTCTTCGATCAGCGCGCTGATCGAGCTGGTCATGGAATTGAAGGAATCCGCCAACGCGCCGAGTTGGTCGGCGCGCTGGATGCGGATGCGATGCGTGAAGTCGCCGGCCTGGACGTGCCGGGTGGCGCGGTAGAGATCGGCGACGGCATGGGTGATGCTGCGCGTCAGAACAATGCCGGCCACAAGCGCCACCGCCTCCAAGACCAGGAACACGAGCCCGACGAAGATCAGCCCGGTAATCGTCGCGCTGCCGATTTCGCCCAGCGAGCTGAACAGCCGGCGGTTCAACTGAGCGGGACGCGCCACGAAAAAGACCAGCACAGGATTGCTGCTCGGCGCCACTCCGCCCGGCCCCAGCGATACCGCATCCATCTTGGCCACGCCCTCCACGCGAATATCGAGCCAATTCACCCGCGGCGGAAGGGAGCGCCGGCGCGTGACCACCTGGCCGGCACGCATGAGCCGGAATCGCTGCTCCCCGATCCCCACTCCGTCCTGCAAGCCGGCATCGGTGGCCGGCCGGGTCAGGGTGAGCTGCATGGGGCCCATCTCGGGAGCCACGGATTCCAAGAGCTCGGGCGTGACCGGTACAGAAAGCGAGACGACGACTGAGCCTGCGGGCGCGGGCCGACTGACCACGGCGCGTAGCCAGACTCGCTCCCCAGACTGGACCAGGCCGGCGAAGCGCCGGGGATTGGCGCTGCCGGGCCGATTCAGAAGCTCCTGGCCAGAGTTCAACTCCACTTCGATGCCGGGGAGCTCCGTTCGCTCGGCGTCGAGCAACGCCGCCACGCGCGGCGGGGTGGCACGGCCGGCGGATGATCCCTGGGCTGCAGTGCCCATCGTCGCCAAGATGGCGTCGCCAACTTCGGCCACCCTTTCGATACGCGCATGCAGGTCCGAGTAAATCAGATACGCGCCCAACTGCCAGTAGAGGATGTAGGCCGACAGCGCCGCCATGACCAGCAACAGCAGCACGGGCACAACGGCGATAAAAACGTAAGCGACGATCAGGCGGTTCCGCAGGCTCCAGAGCAACCGGACGCGCACCCAGGCAAGCGCTCGGAAGGAAAAGTAGGCCAGCGCAAGAAAAAACAGAAAGCTGAGGAAATTGCTCTGCGGGAGGCGTGGAGCGAAGGCGCGGAGCACCCAGACCAGCACGGAGAGCAAGACGACGGCCAGAGCGACGCGGTCAAGGCGGTTCAATCGCCGCCAGAGGGAGCGCAGAGGGCCAAAAGAATTCGCAGCCATAGCAGGATCGATAGGGCTTCGGCGCGTTTCGCCTCAGAGAGCTTGCGGAGGGGAGAACCCGCACATGGCGTCCCCTCAAACAGTGTCCCGCGACCCCCGCCCGGCACCGCCCCGTGGCTGGGAAAACCTATCGCCCCGCCATACGGCCGACCCGGCTGTGCTTGCGGCTGTAGGTGAAATAAATCACCAAACCAATGCCCAGCCAGATGATCAGGCGGAGCCAGTTGATCCACCCCAACTTGTACATCATGTAGCCGTTGGCGACGATCCCGAGGATGGGAATCACCGGCACCCAGGGCGTGCGGAACGGGCGAGGCTGACCGGGATTGGTGCTGCGCAGGACAAGCACCGCGATACACACGATCACAAAGGCCAGCAGAGTACCGATATTCACCATTTTTCCGATGTCGTCAATGGGGGTCAGGCTCCCGACGATGGCCGCCAGCAGGCCGACAAGAATCGTGTTCTTATAGGGCGTGCGGAACTTCGGGTGGATGGCGGCAAAAAATCCCTTGGGCAACAGACCATCGTTGGCCATGGAATAGAGCACGCGGGTCTGGCCCAGCAACATGACCAGCATGACGCTGGTCAGCCCCGCGAGCGCTCCCAAGACAATCAAGTGGGACGCGTTAGTCAGGCCGCGGTCCAGGAAGGCCTGGGCAATGGGCGCTTCGATGCTGATGGCTTTCCAGGGGACCATGCCCGTCAGCACGCCGGCCACCAGGATGTAAAGCACCGTGCAGATCAGCAGCGAGGCAATGATTCCGATGGGCAGGTCGCGCTGCGGGTTTTTGGCCTCCTGCGCGGTGGTGGACACGGCGTCAAATCCGATGTAGGCGAAGAAGATGTAGGCCGCGCCCGCTCCAATTCCGGAAAAGCCATAGGGCGCGAAGGTGGACCAATCATGGCCCCAATTGGAGGTGTTGATGTATTTCATGCCCAGACCAATGACGAACAGCACCACGGCAACCTTGATGATTACGATGCCCGCGTTGAAGCCCGCGCTCTCTTTGATGCCGATCACCAGGATGGCGGTGATAACCAGCGCGATGCAAAACGCCGGGAGATTGAAGCCGATATCGATGCCGAAGAGGTTTGGCGCGCCGACCAACTCGTGCGCGCGCTGGAGCAGCTCCGGGGAGCGTGCGCCGATGATCCCGTCCACTTTTTGCAGGAACGCCTGCGTGCCCTCCACCAGGCCGGGATCACTGGCGTGGGCCATTTGGCGCGCGATGAATTTTTCGGCGACGTGCGACGCGGTCCAGTGGTCGTAGGCCAGCCAGAGTGGGATGCGGATGTGGAAGATCTTCATGAATTCGATAAAGTGGTTGGACCAGCCCGAGGAGACCGTGCTTGCGCCCATTGCATATTCGAGCGTAAGGTCCCAGCCAATGATCCAGGCGAAGAGCTCGCCCAGAGTAGCATAGGCGTAGGTGTAGGCGCTGCCCGCCAAGGGAATCATCGCCGCGAACTCGGCATAACACAGCCCCGCAAAGGCACAGCCCAAGCCCGAGAGCACGAAGGAAAGCATCAATCCGGGCCCGGCATAGTGCGCTCCCAATCCCGACAACACAAAGATCCCCGCGCCAATGATGGCGCCGATCCCTAGCGCCGTCAGCGAAACCGGGCCGAGGGCGCGCTTCAGGGTGTGCTCCCCAGACTCCTGAGACTCCTGCTGTAGCCAACTCATGGGCTTCTTCGCGAACAGTCTGTTTCCCATGCGCAGTCGCTCCGTTGTGAAGGGTGCCAGTCCGCCGGACTGGGTCTAGCCTGCTTTCCCGGCGAGCCGTGCTCCCGATTTTCGCTGCCACAGCCAAAAAACAGGGACGCCCAGCAAAACCAGAAGCAGGCCCGGCCAGGTGGTCTGCGTCTTGTATAGGATGAGCGCGAGCATAATCACCGTGGCAGCAACGATGTACAGCACCGGAACCACCGGATAGCCGAAGGCTCGGTAGGGGCGCTCGGCGTTGGGCCATTTGCGCCGCAGGACGAACAACCCGGCGATGGTCAGTACGTAAAATATCAGCACGGCGAAGACGACGTAGTCCAGTAGATCGCTGTAGAGATTGCCGTAGCGCTCGACCCCGGTACGCGGGTCGATGATGCGGGTGCGTGGCAACACGAGCAGCGCCGTCCAGAGGCCCTGAAGCGCCAGCCCCATGGCGGGGACATGCTTGTCATTCAGCTTCGCGGTGGCTTTGAAAAACAGGCCGTCGCGAGCCATGGCGTAATAGACGCGCGCTCCGGCCAGGATGAGCCCATTGGCGCAACCGAATGTGGAAATCATGATGGCCACGGCCATAATCGTCGCCCCGCTGCCGCCCAGAATGGCGTCGAGCGCCGCCGTGGCCACGCGGTCGTCGGGCGCCTGCTGGATCTTGACGAGCGGCAGGGTCATCAGGTAGGCGACGTTGGCCAGAACGTAGAGCAGGATCACCAGGCCGGTGCCCGCGGCCAGCGAGAGCGGGACGTCGCGCCGCGGGTTCTTCACTTCGCCGGCGGTAAAGGTGATGTTGTTCCAGGCATCGGCGGAAAAAAGCGACCCGACCTGCGCCACGCAGTAAGCGATGAGCAGGCCGAACGCCCCGGCGGCCGCGGAAACCGCTGGAAACACAGACCGCAGCACGCTGGCACCGGGCTCGAGCGTCTGGGCACCATGCGGAGTCCAAAAATCCCGGAAATTGGCCGCCACCGCCTCGGCGTTCCGCCCCACAAAGATGCCCAACAGGATAAGCCCAACCAGCGCCAGCGCCTTGGCCGAGGTGAAAATGTTTTGGATCAACTTGCCCAGCCGCAGGCCGCGCGTGTTGACGAGAGTGAGAAACACAATCAGCAGGATAGCGATCAATTGCTGCCAGGAGAGGCTGACCGCGTACTTCGACGAAAGGATGATGGGCTTGACGATCCAAGCGGTGGGCGAAACCGCGGGAACCAGCACGCCGAGGAACCGGGCGAAGCCGACGCACACCGCGGCAATCGTGCCGGTCTGGATGACCAGGAAAAGCGTCCAGCCGTACAGAAATCCCCATAGCGAAGAATACGACTCACGAAGATAGATGTATTGCCCGCCGGCGTTCGGCATCATCGCCGCCAGTTCGCCGTAGGAAAGCGCCGCAGCAACCGTCAGAACACCGGTGATCACCCAGGCCATGAGCAGGCCTCCGGCCGAACCGGTCTGGCGTGCGATGTCGGCGGAGACAATGAAGATGCCCGAACCGATCATCGAGCCAACGACGAGCATCGTCGCGTCGAACAGTCCCAGCCCTTTCACCAGCCCGGCATCCGCCGGGCTCTCGCGGGCCGCTACGACTCGTGTGGCTTCCGACATCAGCGCACCCCCTGGACGGGATTCGCGCGCGACTGGGCGGCGAGCTCAAGAAATTGCCGGGCGCGAGCGGCAGGATCCGCGGCCGAGAGCAGGTCGCTGGCCACGGCCACCGAGTCGGCGCCGGCGCGAAAGGCTTCGCCAGCGCGCTCCAGGGTGATCCCGCCAATGGCCACCAAGGGCTTCCGCGTCAGTTCTCGCGCCCGCCGGATGCATTCGACTCCAACGGCAGCGTGGGCATTGGCCTTCGTGGCGGTGGGAAAGATGGGTCCCAGGGCAATGTAATCGGCCGAGGTCTTGTCGGCTTCGGCAAGTAGTTCCAGCGTGTGCGTGGAAATGCCCACCCACCGCGCGGGCCCACAGATGCTCCGCGCCTGCTCCACGCCGAGATCCTCCTGGCCCACGTGCACGCCGCCCGCGTCGGTGAGCACGGCGATGTCCGGGCGGTCATTGACGATAAACCTCACCCCGCGAGGGTTCAAATCGCTCGCCAGGAGCCGGGAAACCTCAAAAAGACGGCGGGAAGAAGCCAGTTTGTCGCGGTATTGGATGAGCTCGACCCCGGATTTTGCCAACATTTCTGCGATGGCTAGCTCCGACGTCCTGAGCAGGATGGCGTCCATTATCACATAGAGGGGCGGAAAGACAAGTTTCATTTGCCGGTCATTTCACCAGCACGGGGGTGTAGCGGTCGAGGAAGTGCGTATCGAACTTGCCCGCGGCGAAATCCTCGTCGGCCAGGATCCTGCGGTGCAGGGGGATGGAGGTCTTGATTCCTTCGATGACAAACATCTCGAGAGCCCGGCGCATGCGCGCAATGGACTCAGTGCGGTCGCGCCCGCGAACGATCAACTTAGCGATGAGCGAATCGTAGTAGGGCGGGATCACCGCATCGGCGTACGCTGCTGAGTCCACGCGCACACCCGTCCCCCCGGGCATCTGGAAGGCGGTAATGCGGCCGGCGGAGGGCACAAACGTCTCGGGGTCCTCGGCATTGATGCGGCATTCGATGCTGTGCCCGCGGAACTCCAGTTTGCCCACCACCAGTTCCAGCCTTTCTCCCGCCGCCAGGCGAATCTGCGACTTGATGAGGTCCACATTGGTGACCATTTCCGTGACCGGGTGCTCCACCTGGATGCGGGCGTTCATCTCAATGAAGTAGAAGGCGCCGTCCTCGTCCCGCAAGAACTCAATCGTGCCGGCGTTGCTGTAGCCGATTTTTTGCAGGGCGCGCGCGACGCGGCCCCCGAGCTCTTCCCGCGTGCGCTCGTCCATGACGGGCGAGGGCGACTCCTCGATGAGTTTCTGATGGCGCCGCTGGATGCTGCACTCGCGCTCGCCGAGATGCAGAACGTTGCCCATGCGGTCGCCCAGCACTTGGAATTCGATGTGGCGCGGCCGCTCGATGAATTTCTCGAGGTACACGTCGGGGATGCCGAAGGCCTGCTGGGCTTCGGTGCGGGCCGTCTGGAAGGCGGTGGCGAGCTCTCCCGAGGCGCGGACCACGCGCATGCCACGCCCACCGCCGCCCGCCGCCGCCTTGAGGATGATGGGATAACCAATGGCGGCGGCGCCCGCCTCCGCCGCAGCCTCGTCCTCCACCACAGCGTCGCTGCCGGGCAGGATGGGCACGCCGGCAGCGGCCATCTCCCGCCGGGCGCGGTCCTTCTCGCCCATCAGTCGCAGGATCTCCGGCGGGGGGCCGATGAAGTTCAGATGCGAGGCTTCGCAGACTTCGGCGAAATTGGCGTTTTCGGAAAGGAACCCGTAACCGGGATGGATAGCGTCCACATTGGTGATTTCCGCGGCGCTGATGACGTGCGGGATGTTCAAGTAACTTTCGCTGCTGCGAGGCGGCCCGATGCAGACGGCTTCATCGGCGAAGCGGACATGCAGGGAGTTCCGGTCGGCCTCGGAGTACACGGCGACCGTGGCGATGCCCAGCTCCTTGCACGCGCAGATAACGCGCAGCGCGATTTCCCCGCGATTGGCAATGAGGATTTTACGAAACATGATTTCGGCAAAGAGGGCGCCCGGGCCGATTACTTCTTTCGGGTGGGGCGGATGGCGAACAACGGTTCGCCATACTCGACCGGCTGGCCGTTTTCGACGAAAATGCGCATGATTTCTCCGCTCACATCCGCTTCGATCTCGTTCATCAACTTCATGGCCTCGATAATGCAGAGCACCTGGCCGGTCTCGACGCTATCCCCCACCCTGACAAACGGCGGGGCGCCGGGGCTGGGGGCTTCGTAGAACGTGCCCACAATCGGCGACTTCACGATGTGGCTGTCTTCGCCTCGCTCGGCCTCTGCCACATCCTCCCGGGGCGGCTGCGCGGACACGGCCGCAGGGGCGGCCGGGGGCGCCACAACGATTTCGGGTGGGGCAAGCGGCCGCGACGCCACGGGGTTGGAGTTGGCCAGGGGTTTCTTCAGATGGACGTGGAAATCGCCCCGGGCGTACGCGAACTCCTCCAGGCCGTGCTCGGCCATGAAGGCCAGCAGCCGCTCGACCTGGGCCAGATCGATTTCGGGCGCGGCCGCGTTACGGGGAGGGGCAGTTTGCTTTTTTTCTTTCATGGAGAATCAGAGTTCGAGGAATTCTCGAGGAGCACTGGTCAGGACTTCGGTATGGTCAGCGAACACCGCCACGTCGTCCTCGATGCGAATCCCGCCGGCGCCCGGAACATAAATCCCGGGCTCCAAGGTGACCACATTCCCCGCCTGGATCCTTTTCTTCTGTCCCTGGGCCAACCGGGGTTCTTCGTGGACTTCCAGACCTAGACCGTGACCCGTGCTGTGCACGAAATGACGCTCAAGCCTAAACCCCTTCAGGACGCCCCTGGCCGCCGAATCCACTTCCCCGGCAGCCACCCCCGCGCGCAGGGCATCCAGCGCGGCGGCCTGCGCCTCGCGCACCGCCTCGTACCAGCGACGTACCCGGGAGGGCGCACGCCCCACATGCACCGTGCGCGTCAAATCGCAACAGTAGTGGGCGAGTATAGCACCCAGGTCGAGCACGACCAACTCATTTTTCCTGAGTCGCTTGCCGGTGGGACGCGCGTGCGGCAGCGCGGCGCGCACGCCCGAGGCCACGATGGTCTCAAACGCCGGGCCGCTCGCCCCCTTTCGCCGCAGGCGGTATTCGATCTCCGCCGCGAGCTCCGACTCGCGCACCCCGGGCTTCACCAGGGGCAAGACCTCGGCCAACACCTCGCTTCCCAGCCGAGCCGCCTGGCGCATGCGCGCCAACTCTTCGGAGTCCTTGACCGCGCGCAGATCCTCCACCGCGCTCTCGAGACCCAGCCAGTGAATGCGCGCTCCCGCCGCCCTGCGAAGCTGGCCATGATGCGCCACGCTCAGCCGCGCCGGCTCGAAGGCCACCTGCGTCTTTCGCCGCCGGCGAAGGTACTCGGCCACGGCCACAGGCAGGGGGCCACGGCAGATACGCACGCGCACTCCGGGTGCCTCGCGGCGCGACTGGATGGCGTAACGCCCATCCGTGAATAGCGTCACGCGGCCCGACTCAACCACCAAGGCGCCGGCGGAGCCGGAGAAACCGGAAAGATAGAAGAGATTGGGCGGATGCGTGATCAGAAAGGCGTCGGCGCCCGCGGCAGCCACACGCCGGCGAACCAGTTCCAAGCGCCTGCGATGCCATCGTTCCATAAAGCAAAAGGAGGAGACCGAAGTCTCCTCCTTTTCGCCTGTGTTCGCTTCCCGCGCTAGCTCGGAACGATACGCGGGGTGAGGAAGAAGAGCAGCTCCTGGGACTTGACATCCACCGTCGTCCGCTTGAACAGATGGCCGATCAGGGGGATGCTGCCGAACAGGGGAACCTGGTTGATGTCGGTGCGCTGCGAGGAGATGATGATGCCGCCGATCACCACGGTGCCGCCGTCGTTGATCAATACCTTGGCTTCCACCGACTGGGTGTCCAGAGCAGGAATGCCCTGCACGCGGGGGATGCCGGAGTTGATCTGCGTGTTCTCGACCACCACCTCCATGAACACGGTGCCCTCAGCGGTGATCTGCGGGGTCACTTCGAGCTTCAGGACCGCGTCAATGAACTGCACCGAAATGGTGTTGTTGATGGTGGTCTGCACGGGGATCTTCGTGCCTTGCTTGACGGTGGCCTTCTCGTTGTTCTGCGTGATGACCTTGGGTTTGGAGAGCAGCTTGCCCACCCCCTTGGCCTCCGCAGCAGTGATCATGATATCCAGCGCCGCGTTGGGCGAGCGGTGGATGAAGGAAATGCCGCTCGTGGGCGTGCCCGCGCCCAGGTTGGTATTGAACGGCATGGCGCCGCCGCCGCTACCTGCCGTGCCAATGGGCGTGGGGAGAGGGCCGCCCACCAGCGGCGGAAGCGGCCTTGGACCCACTAGCGGCATGATGCCGAGGCCCGGCACGCCACCGAACACCGAGCGCCCATGGGTCACCGAACCCGAAAAACCGAACTGCGTGCCGATATCCCGGGAAAAGGACCGCGAAGCGGCCACAACGCGCGCCTCGATCTCCACCTGCTGTCCCTTGCGGTCGAGCTGGCGGATGAGGTTATCCATGGTAGGGATCACCGAAGGGATGTCGCGGATGATCAGGGTATTGGAGCGCTCGTCGGCCAGGATCTCGCCGCGGGACGACAGGAAGCGTTTCAGCGTGTCGCGCATGCCGACGGCCTTGGAATAGCTGAGTACGCGCGTCGCGGTGACCTGTTCGACGGCCTCCGCTTCGGCCTTGATCAGGTCTCGCCGCGATTCGGCCTCTTTCTTCAGTGTCTCCTTAGTCGCCACGCGCAGCACGTTGCCTTCGAGCTGCTTGTCGAGGTTGTTGTTCCGCAAGACGATGTCCAGGGCTTGATCCCACGGCACGTCGTCCAGCACCAGAGTCAGAGAGCCTTTCACACTGGGGTCAAGCACCACATTTAGCCCGCTGATCTCATGGATCAGGCGGAAGAAGTCCTTCAGGTCCACATCTTTCAAGTTCACGGAAATGGGTTCGCCGGAGTACTTTTTCGCCGGCTGCGATCCTTGGCCCTGGACTGCGGCTTGCTGCGCCGGAGCGGGGGCAGGCGCAGGGGGCTCCCACCTCGGTGCGGGGCTGGCAAGCCCGGCGGTTTGCTGCGTCAACCAGGCGGGCAGAGGCATGCGCGGGATTTCAATTCCCGCAAGCAGGCCGTGAGCCAGCCGGGGGCGCGATGCCGGCCGCCGCTGGATCGCCAATTGCGCCGATGGGACAGCCGCTTTGAAGGCCACCGGTTTGATTACCGGAGTCTTGGCAGGAGGGGCGGCGGCTCCGGAAAACACAACCGTGACGCTCTTCCCTTCCGCCTTGACGCTGTAGGTCGCCACGGGCTCAAGATCAATCACCACGCGCGCTACATGGGGCTGGAACTGGCCCACGCGGACCCCACGTACGGGCTTGACCTCGCTGGGAATCCTGGTCCGTTCGAGCGCGAGCTGCACGCCCAGGAAGTCCAGTACCAGCCGCTCGGGGTCGTTCAGCCGCGACGCGTGGTACGTCAAAAGGCCATTCCCCTCCACGCGCACGGTGGCCTGCTGGCCAGCGCGGCCGACCTCGACGTGCGCGATCACCGTGGCCGCCGGCGCGCTCGAGGCCGCCGGCAGCGGACTGTTCTGCGCGCGCATGGGGCTGGCAAGAAAGGCTAGGCTCACCGCTAGCAGGCAGGCGAGCAGAGATGCCGGCCAGTTCGTCTTCATTGCTGTTCTCCTGGACTGGGGTAAAGTCGTTTCGTCACTTGGCGCTCCACGGGTTTGCCGAAGGCGTCCTTGCCGCTCTCGTGAAACGCGACCGCTTCCATGGTGATGCGCTCAACCCGGCCGTCGTAGAGCTGGTCGCCTTCGCGGAGGAAATAGACGCGCTGCTGGGGATTCGAGACTACGGCAATCATGCCGTTCGGCCCGCGCACGATTCCGTCCAGCCGCAGCGTGCTGACCACCAAGCCCGCTTTGCCAGGGGGCAGGCGCTCGCCCGAGCCGCCGCCAGGTTTCTCCTTGCCCACCAACGGGTCGAACGGGTCGCGGCGCGCGACGGGGGCCGGCGCAGCCGCCGGGGCCGCCTTCGCCGCTTGCGGCGCCTTGGCCTTGGCCGGCTTTTTGGCCGGCTGCTTGCCGCCGGTGGGAACCTTGGCCGGCGGCTGTGGCTTGGCCTGCTGCGGCGCCGCAGGCTTGGCCGCAGGAGGCGCCTTCGCGGACTGCTTGGCCGGGGGCTTGCCCGGCGGAGGCGTTTTCGCGGGCGGCTGGGCCTGAGCCCGGAGTGCCGGCGCGGCCCAGGCCATCAGGGCCATCATTGCCACCACGGTCAGAAATGACTTTGCGAGTCGCATCGTCAGCTCGATCCGCTACTTGGGTTTACCGGGAAGCGCGGCGCCCGGTGTGGCGGGCGGCCCCTCCGCGGTCTTGGTGAAAAAGGTCGTGGCCGTGAACGTGCCGGTGACCGTGGTCCCCGGGCGCACAGGAAACTTCGCGCCCCGGGAATCAGACAGTCCGGTAAACGAAATGTCGCCAACGTTGATGATGCGCGAGAGCCGGCTCAGCCGGGAGAAAAAGTCCAGAATGGAATAGTACGGCCCATCCACCTGCACCTCGAAGGGCATCTCATAATGATAGGCACTGGCAACCACCGGCTGGGCGGTCAGCCTGCGCACTTGCACGCCGGAAGCGGACGCGGCGCCCTGCAACAGGCGCATGAATTCGTCGAGCTCCTTGTCCTCCGGCACAATCGTTTTCAGCGTGTCGAGCTGCTTCTGAAGGCTTTCCATTTCCTGCTTGAGGTCAGCGGCGCGCCGCTCGTGCACCTGCAGGCGGACGATCTCTTGATTCAGTGTGTTGTACTGCTCGGTCAGACGATTCAGGTCGGTCCGCTTCTGCGACACCGGCGACAAGGGGAGAAATTCGCCGGTGGCGGCGATCGCCACACCCAGCAGCGCAAACAGCAGAAACTGGATGTACCAGGGAAATTCGCGGAACGAGACTGCCATCGGTTCCCCCTAGCCTTTCTTCGGCGGCGCCGGCGTGGCGCGCTTGCTCTGGGGCAGGGCAAGATCCGCCATCAGAGTGAATACAAACGTCTGCACAGCAGTGTTGTGCTCATCCTGCTTGGATTCCTTGATCTCTACTTTCTGGAAATAACCGGAGCGCCGGAGCTGGGTGATAAAGTTGGCCACGGAGTTGATGGAGGCCGCCGAGCCCTCAAAGGTGAGCGAATTGCCCTTGCGGGTGAGCGAGGTTAGCCAGAGCGCCTCGGTGCGCGTCACCGTGGTGGCGACCATATCGAGCAATTCCTGGCCGCCGGTGCGGTTGCGCTGGAGTTCCTCGATGACCGCGATGCGCTGCCGCAAGGTGGCCTTCTGGCGCTCGAAATTCTCCACCTGCTGCTTGAGGGCCTCGAGCCGAGTCTTCTGGCTCTCCAGACTCCGAATCTGCTCCTGTTTATTCCGGAGATCCTTATCCATGAGCCACCAGTGAATGCCCAAGAAACCCAGGGCCGCACCGAGCGCGAGCACCAGGAAGACCAACTGGAGGGTAGCCTCCAGCGGCACGGCGCGCCGCGGGGCCTTCGGTCGAACTTGGCCGAGCAGGTTGATCCGGATCATGGCGTATCAAAGCTCCTCAGAGCGAGGCCGACGGCGATGACCAGGCAAGGCGCCAGGTCGCGGATTTGGTCCTCGCTGTGCCGCCCTGGATTGATCACGATCTTCCGGAACGGATACATCTCTTCCACGGCCATGGCGAACTCTTCGCGCAACAGGTCCACCAACCCCGGCACGCGCGCGGTGCCCCCGGCGAGGTAAATCCTCTGGATATTCTCGCCGCTGGCGGTGGCGCGGAAGAAATCAAAGGTCTTCTGGATTTCCAGGATCAAAATGTCGGAGACCGAGCGCAGGATGGAAGCGCGCTGCTCCTCGGCGACCCCGGCGATGCTCTCGCCTTTCTTCAGCCGCTCGGCATCCTCGTAGCTGAGATCCAGCTCTTTTTGCAGCGCGTCGGTGTACTGGTTGCCGCCCACCGAGACGTCGCGGGTGAACAGCGGCACGCCGGCCCGCACGATGTTGATATTCATCACGCTGGCGCCCACGTTCAGCAGGGCCATCGTCTGGTTCGGGTCGGGGTCGTAGTTCACCTCAAAACAGTTTTGCAGGGCGAAGGCGTCGATATCCACCACCGTGGGCGTCTTCCCGGCCTGTGCCAGCACGTTGGTGTGGTTGAGGATCTTGTCTTTCTTCACCGCCACCAGCAACACGTCCATCTGCGTGTCCAGCGACTCCAGCAACTGGTAGCTCAGGTTCACGTCGGCGATGTCGAAGGGGATGTGCTGGCTGGCCTCGGCGTGGATGCGGTCGTAGAGCTCGTCTTCGGTCATCGCGGGCAGGGTGACCCGCTTGACGATCACCGAATGGCCTGAAACTGAGGTGGCCACGTTCTTGGTCTTGATCTTCTGCCGATCGAAAATGCTGCTGATCCCGGCGGCCACCAGCGGGGCGTCCATGATCGCGCCGTCCACCACGGTGTCTTGGGCCAGCGGTTCCAGGCCGAAGCTGACCAGTTCATAGCCCTGCTTGGAGCTCTTCAGCTCCACCGCCTTGATCGAACTGGAGCCGATGTCCAGCCCCACCAAGGGTTTCTGCCTTGAAGCACCGAACATGTCGCGGCCTCTTTCCCGATCTTCGCCCGCAGCGGGCTAGTGCTTGTGTTCCGACTGCACTTGGCTCATCTTGCGTTCCATCCAACGATCGAGGATGGTCTTTTTGAACTTCCAACGATTACCCAGCTTGAAGGCAGGGACCTGGCCCTCGCAGATGTAACGGTAAAGCGTGTCCGGTGAAACCCCCAGATACTGTGAGGCTTGGCGGATGTTCATAACTTCTCGGGCTTCCACCATTGCACTGGCCACCCCACGCCTGGACCGCTTAGACGCCCTTGCCACTGGGAAGAACACGCCCTTGCCCGATCCTGCCGGGCCTTTATCCCTGGGATTGTTTATGGCATTGGGGCGGTAAGGGTGTCAAACAATGCGAATCCGCAGTTGTCCTAAGAATACCGGCAGTTCGGGGGCGATTATAGGGCAATGAGGCAAAGCCCCGTTGTCGCTTGGGTGGGAGTACTCCTAGAACCACAAGGCGCGGCGGCAATTGCGGCCGAAAAGTAGGCCCGAGCTAGCGGCCCGGAGTCGACAGGCCGAGCGAGGCCCACAGGACGTCCACCCGAGCCTTCGTTTCGGAATCCATCACAATTTCGTCGGGCCAGGGGCGATGGAAACCCTCGCTCGGCCACTTGCGCGTGGCGTCCAGGCCCATGTGCGAGCCGAAATCCTGCATTCGCGCGGCGTGGTCCAGCGTGTCCACCGGCCCGAGCACCATCTGGACGTCGCGCTCGGGGTCTATCGCGCAGAGCGCCTTCCAAACCACTTCGCGGAAGTTCTGCACGTTCACGTCGTGATCCACCACGACGAGGACCTTGGTGAACATGGCCTGCCCGAGGGACCAGATGGCGTTCATGATTTTGCGCGCATGGCCCGGATAGGACTTGCGGATGGAGACAATCATCAGATTGTGGAAGATGCCCTCGGCGGGCATGGCGATGTCCACGATCTCAGGATATTGCATTTTCATCACCGGGAGAAAAATACGCTCGACGGCATGGCCCATGAAGAAGTCTTCCTGCGGCGGCGGGCCAACGATGGTGGTGAGATAGATGGGCTGGCGGCGGGGGGTGACGCAGGTGACGTGAAACACGGGGTACTCGCCTTCGAGCGAGTAGAAGCCGGTGTGATCGCCGAACGGCCCCTCGGTGCGAAACTCGTCGAGGTCCACGTAGCCTTCGAGAACAATCTCGGCGTTGGCCGGCACCTCCAGACTACAGGATTGGCATGGCACCATCTCCACCGGCTCGCGGCGCAGAAAGCCCGCAAACATCATCTCGTCCAGGTCGGGCGGGATGGGCAGAATGCCGGCGAGACATGTGACCGGGTCGGCGCCGATGGCCACGGCCACTTCGATTCTTCCGTGCGCGTCGCGCGCACGAGCGCGGCGGAAGTGTTCGGCGCCGTGCTTTTGTGTTTGCCAGTGCACGGCCGTGGTGCGTTCGTCGAAGATCTGCATGCGATAGACGCCGACGTTGCGCTTGCCCGTCTCCGGGTTTTTCGTAATCACCAGCGGCCAGGTGATGTAGCGGCCGCCATCCTTCGGCCAGCACTGCAGGACGGGAAACTCCAACAGCGAGAAGTCCTGCTTGCGGACCACTTCCTGGCACGCGCCGCTCTTGACCGTCTTCGGAAAGAAGGAGCCGAGCTCGGCCAGCTTCGGCAGCATCTTTAGTTTGTCGAACAATCCCTGCGGCGATTGAAGATCGAGGAAGGAGCGGATGCGCTCGGCGACCTCTTCCACCCGCTCGACCTCGAGCGCAAGGTTCATGCGGCGCTCGCTGCCGAGCATGTTGATGAGCAGCGGAATGCGCGAGCCCTTCGGCCGCTCAAACAGCAGCGCCGGGCCGCCGGCACGGGTCACCCGATCGGTGATCTCGGCGATTTCGAGGACCGGGTCCACTTCCACGCTGATGCGCTTGAGCTCGCCCTCTTTTTCGAGCCGGTGGATGAAGTCGCGCAGATCCCTGTAGGCCACGCCTCTTCCTCCTTGCGTTCCTGAGTCGGTTTCCGCCCGGCCAAAGACGGCACACTCTAGCACGAAGGGCCGGAGCGAAAGAACCCTTGCCAAGCCGGAAAAGGAGGTGCTAGGTTAGGAAATCGAGCGGGCGTGGTTCAATGGTAGAATAGCGGCTTCCCAAGCCGCGGACGTGGGTTCGATTCCCATCGCCCGCTCCAGTTTCAGGCACGAGCCATTCTGATTGCCTGGTCCCATTTGCCCTGGGCCTTCAGCACCAGTTCGATGACTTCGCGCACGGCGCCGGCACCGCCGGAGCGTGAGGTGACGTAGTGCGCCGCCTTTTTCACCTCGGGCACCGCATTGCTCACCGCGATCGCCAGGCCCACGCGGGCCAGCACGGGCAGGTCCGGCAGGTCGTCGCCTACGTAGGCGACTTCCTCGCCCGACAAGCCAGCGCGCCGTACAATTTCTTCGTAAGCAGGCAGCTTCTCGGCGCGGTCCTGATAAATGAACTCCAGACCGACTTCCTGCGCGCGGCGAGTGACCGCCGCCGATTCGCGGCCGGTGATCAGGCCGGTGCGAAGGCCGGCGAGCCGGGCCAGCTTGAGCCCGGCGCCATCCTGCGAGTGGAAGACCTTCATCTCGATGGCGGCGCCGTCGGGCAGGGATTGCAGATAGATGCGGCCGTCGGCGAGCACGCCATCCACGTCCATCAGCAGCAGCCGGACGCGCGCGGCGCGCTTGCGTAGAACCGGCGAAATTTTTCGCGAAGGGGAGCTCAAGGGCGATTCCTCCGGCGCCAAGGCTACCATGGGTTCCCTGCGACCGGAACCTGCCGGGACACCGGGCTGGGCAAGCACCTGCCCCACACACAGCACGCACGGGCTTTGGTCCAGGGCTACATCTCCGAACCGCGATGGGCATCGGTAAGGGCGCTACCTGCCGCGCCCATGACAGGATGGGGTTGTGAATCGTACAGGTACGCAGAGGCCTCTCGTTATGCTCGCCCAGGCAAGGAATCAGAACAGCTCGAGGGTCCAAAGGTCGTGCAGGTGGACGACGCCGCGGACGCGCCTCTCTGCATCCACGACGACCACGGAGGTGATCTTGCGCTGCTCCATGAGGCTAAGCGCGGCGCTGGCCAGCTCGTCGGGGGCGATGGTCACGGGGTTGCGCGTCATGCATTCGCCCGCGGTGAGCTCAAAGGTTGCGCCCTTGCGACGTTGCATCAGCCGGCGGAGGTCGCCGTCGGTGAGGATGCCGGCCAGCCGGTCGGAGTCTTCGACCACCGCGGTCATGCCCAAGCCCTTCTGGTTCATCTCGTAGATGACATCGGGCATTTTTGCACTGACGTACACCCGGGGCACGTCTGCGCCGGCATGCATCAGGTTTTCGACGCGTTGGAACTTTTTCCCCAGCCGCCCGCCGGGGTGCAGCGCGGCAAAATCACCCGGGCCGAAACCGCGCCGCTCGAGCAGTGCGATGGCCAGCGCGTCACCCATGGCCATGGATGCGGCGGTGCTCGCCGTGGGGGCAAGGTTGAGCGAGCAGGCCTCTTCCTTCACGCCGATGTCGAGCACGACATCGCTCGCCGCCGCCAGGGTCGAGCGCGGGTTGCCGGTGAGCGTCACCATGCGGATGCTGAGCCGCTTGAGGGTGTCGAGCAAGGCGATGATTTCCTCGGTCTCGCCGCCGTAGGAGATGGCCAGCAGGATGTCTTCGCGCACCAGCATCCCCAGGTCGCCATGCAGCGCCTCGGCGGGGTGGAGAAACAACGAAGGCGAGCCGGTGCTCGAAAACGTGGCGGCGATCTTGCGCCCGATCAGGCCCGACTTGCCCATCCCGGTGACGACGACGCGGCCTTTGCACTGAAACAGAAGCTCCACGGCCCGGTCGAAGCGCGCATCCAGGCGGTCGAGCATGCCCGCGATGGCCTGGGCCTCGATGCGCAGGACTCGCTTGGCGGTCTCGAGACTCACGGCAGGCTCCAGCCGCGCACCAGTGCGGCAATGCGCGTTAAACGCTCGAGCAGGCCGGGCAGCCGGTCGAGCGGCAGCGCGTTCGCGCCGTCGGAGAGCGCCTTGGACGGGTCGTCGTGCACCTCCAGGAAAAGCCCGTCCACGCCGACGGCGGTCCCGGCGCGCGCCAGGGGCTCGATGAACTCGGGCTGTCCGCCGCTCGACTTCCCTTCCCCGCCGGGAAGCTGCACGGAATGGGTCACATCAAAGACGACCGGGCAGCCGATCTTTCGCAGGATCGGAAACGAACGCATGTCCACCACCAAATTCTGATAGCCAAAGGAAGTGCCGCGCTCAGTGACCATGACGTTTTCATTTCCGGTGCTGGCGACCTTCTCGACGGCGTTGGCCATCTCCCAGGGGGAGAGGAATTGTCCCTTCTTGAGATTGACGACGCGCCCGGATTTTCCCGCCGCCAGCAGCAGGTCGGTCTGCCGGGAGAGGAACGCAGGGATTTGCAAGACCTCGCAAACCTCGGCCGCGGCAGCCACGTGCGCGGGCTCGTGGACATCGGTAAGGACCGGCAGGCTAAAGCGCTCCTTGATCCGGCGCAGAATGTTCAGCCCCTCGCTCAGGCCCGGCCCGCGAAACGACGAGATCGAAGAACGGTTGGCCTTGTCGTAGGAGGCTTTAAAGATCAGCGGGACCCTTTGCTGCGCGGCCACAGCGGCGAGCCGCTCGGCCATGCGCAGGCAGTGCGCCTCGCTCTCGATCACGCAGGGCCCGGCAATCAAGACGAGCGGCTGCTTGCCGCCGACCCGCACCGGCCCGACCGCTATTTCTCGCGATGGCTGCATGAAATTGCTTCCGGCCGTTACCGATCAGCCCGCAAACGGTCACTCGCCTTTCGTCATACTTCGTCCGTCCTAACTTGCGGACGCGGCCTCGCCGCGACACCCACGCCAGACGGCAGCCAAGAACCAAGGCAAGGCCCTAGCCTATGCGCGTAGGGCACGGATTTCAATGCATACGCTCGCCGCGCTAGCGATGGGGAGCAGAATCGACTTCGGCGGCCACGCGGCGCGGTTCCCCGGCGCCGGCCCGGCGACGGAGATGCTCGTGGGCGGCGCCGACGAAAGCGGCAAAAAGCGGATGGGGAGCGAGCGGCTTCGATTTGAACTCGGGATGGAACTGGCAGCCGAGGAACCAGGGGTGCTCGGGCGCCTCGACGATTTCAACGTAGACGCCGTCGGGCGTGCGGCCGGTGATGCGCAGGCCCGCGGCGACGAGCGCCGACTCATAGTCGCAGTTGAACTCGTAGCGGTGGCGGTGTCGCTCACTGATTTCCAGCATGCCGTAGGCGCGATGCGCGCAAGAGCCGGGCTCCAGCCGGCAGGGCCACGCGCCCAGGCGCATTGTGCCGCCCATTTCGTCCACACCGAGCAGCTCGCGGAGCTTATAGATGACGCGGTGAGGCGTCTCAGCGTCGAATTCAGTGCTGTCCGCGCGCTCGAGTCGGGCAACGTTGCGTGCGAATTCGATCGTGGCACACTGCATGCCGAGGCAGATGCCGAAGAACGGCACTTTATTTTCGCGGGCGTACTGGATGGCGTGAATCATGCCGGCGATACCGCGCTTGCCGAAGCCGCCCGGCACCAAGACGCCGTCTACTTGGCGCAGGCGCCGCTCGGCGGTCGCGACCGAGTCGAGCTCCTCGGCTTCGACCCATTCGATTACGGTGCGCAGCTTGTGCGCCAGCCCGCCGTGAACTAGCGCCTCGCGGAGGCTCTTGTAGGCGTCTTCGAGCTGCACGTACTTGCCCACCACGCCGATACGCACTTCGCCGGCAGGGTTGTGGAGGAGGGCCAGCAAGCTGGTCCAGCGGCCCAGGTCCGGCGGCGAGGCCTCCAGGCGCAACAGGCGCAGAATCTGTTCGTCCAGGCCTTCGCGGGCCAGCGCCACGGGCACGCCGTAGATGGTGTCCACGTCCTGCGCGGAGATCACGCAGGATTCCGCCACGTTGCAAAACAGCGCGATTTTGGCCTTCAACTCCCGCGACAACCGGCGGTCGCTGCGGCAGAGCAGCAGGTCGGGCTGGATGCCGATGCTCAACAGCTCCTTCACACTGTGCTGCGTCGGCTTGGTCTTCAGCTCGCCCGCCGTGGGGATGAACGGCACCAGGGTGACGTGCACGAACAGGGTGTTCTCCGGCCCCAGCTCGAGCCGCATCTGGCGAATGGCTTCGAGAAACGGCAGCGATTCGATGTCGCCCACTGTGCCGCCGATCTCGATGATCACCATGTCCACGCCGTCCGCCACTTTGCGAAACGCGGCCTTGATTTCGTCGGTGACGTGCGGAATCACCTGGACAGTCTTGCCGAGGTAATCACCGCGGCGCTCCTTGGTGATGATGGCCTCGTAGACGCGGCCGGTGGTCCAATTGTGGTCGCGGGTCAGGCGCGCCGACGTGAAGCGTTCGTAGTGCCCCAGGTCGAGGTCCGTTTCGGCGCCGTCGTCGGTGACGTACACCTCGCCGTGCTGGTACGGGCTCATCGTGCCGGGATCAACGTTCAGGTAGGGATCGCACTTCTGGAGGGTGACCCGGAGACCTCGACTCTCTAGCAGGCAGCCCATCGAAGCGGCGGCGACGCCCTTGCCCAGGGCGGAAACCACGCCGCCGGTCACAAAAATAAACTTCGGCCCCATCCGCACAGTTTGCGCCCCGCAAAACCTTCGGGGACGCAGGACTGGTTCAAGCCTCCAGGAATGTCAGCGTACACGGCATTATCCCTGGAATCGCACGCGCTGTCAAATCGCGCCGCTCAACCGGGTTTGCAGGTGCCGTGTTCATGGAGCAGTTTCTCCACGCGTTCGATGTCTTCAGGCACATCCACGCTGAAGGAATCGTAGGGCGTATCGGCGACCCGGATGCTATAGCCGTTCTCGAGCCAGCGGAGTTGTTCCAACTGCTCGAGTTTTTCCAGCTCGCCCTGAGGGAAAGTGGCGAAATCGAGCAGGGCGCCCCGGCGGAAGACGTAGAGGCCCAAATGCTTGCGATGGGTGAAAGCGCCAGCCGAGCGGAAGACTGCCGCTGCGGCGGCAGGGTCGCGGACCCAGGGGATAGGGGCACGGGAGAAGTAAAGCGCGTTGCCGTCGAAATCGAGCACCACCTTGACGATGTGGGGATCCATGACGTCGGCGGGTTGGGCGATGGGCACGGCGAGTGTAGCGACCTGAGCGGATTCGTCCTGCAGAAGAATTTCCACGGCCGCATCCACCGCAGCGGGCTCGATGAGCGGCTCATCGCCCTGCACGTTGACGAAAATTTTGGCCTCGCTGCTTGCGGCCACTTCGGCGACGCGCTCGGTTCCGGAGCGATGTTCGGCACGGGTCATGACCGCTTCGCCGCCAAATGCCTCGACGGCGCGCCGGATGCGCTCGTCATCGGTGGCCACCAGAACCCGCGAGACGCTCCGAACGCGGCGCACGCGCTCCCAGACGTGCTGGATCATGGGCTTCCCGCGGAGCGGTACGAGCGGCTTGCCGGGCAGCCGGTTGGAGGCGTAGCGCGCCGGGATGACAGCCAGAACGCTCAATTCGGAGTCCTCTTCTGCAGATGCGCGCCGAAACAACGGGATGCAGCGGCGGCGACTGGGATGCTACCACATCCAACCACGGGGCTGACGCAGGTGAGGGAGGGGCCTACGATCAAACGCCCCCGGGATATCACGAGCGCCCGGGCGGGGCTTGCTTTGCTTCGACCTCGGGGGGTGGTAATATGAGCGGGAAGAGCATCCCGGCACCGCGGCCTTCCCCCGCAGCGGCAGAGCAGGAGGAGCGGTGAAAGCAGACCGCAGCACGCTTCGCGCAGTTGTGAGTTTGCTGCTCGCCTGTGTTCTGGTGGCCGCGCCCCTTGCTGCCCAGCAGGCCGGCCCCTCAAATCTGGCCAACGATTCCGCCAAGCCCTCTGCAAATCAGCCCAAGCGGTCCGACCGAGGCATCCGTGTGGATGTGGAGCTGGTGCTGGTAAATGTGACGGTGACCGACCCGTTCAATCGTTTAGTGACCGGCCTGGAGCAGGAGAACTTCCGCGTGCTGGAGGACAACATCGAACAAGAGGTGGTGCATTTCTCGAGCGAAGACGTGCCCATCTCCATCGGGGTGATCTTCGACATGAGCGGCAGCATGTCCGACAAAGTAGACAAGGCACGCCTGGCGGCAGTGCAATTCTTCAAGACCGCCAATCCGCAGGACGAGTTCTTCCTGGTGAGCTTCAACGACCGCGCCGAGCTCACCAGCCGCTTCACCAGCAGCGTGGAGGAATTGCAGACTCGGCTGATGTACACGGTGGCGCACGGGCGCACGGCATTGATCGACGCGATTTATCTGGGCCTGAGCCAGATGAGGGGTGCACGCAACGCCAAACGGGCCTTGCTCATCATATCGGATGGAGGCGATAATCATAGTCGGTTCAATAAAGGCGACATCAAAAACTTCGTCAAGGAGTCAGACGTTCAGCTCTATGCCGTGGGCATCTACGACCCGTTCAGCGCGCGGTCCCGTACGTCGGAGGAATTGAACGGGCCGTCGCTGCTGTTCGAATTGACCGAGATGACGGGCGGGCGGACTTTCCCGGTAGAAAACTTGAACGACCTGCCGGACACGGCCGCCAAGATCAGCATGGAGCTGCGCAACCAATATGTTCTCGGATACAGGCCATCGAACCACCACCGCGACGCCAAATGGCGGAAGGTCAAAGTCAAGCTCCGCCCACCCAAGGGGCTCCCTCCCCTCAACGTGTACGCAAAGACCGGCTACTATGCGCCCAGCCACTAGGCTGAGCCTGCTGACACTATTCTCCTCGCTCGTGCTGGCCGCTCTGGCGGCGCTGTGGGCGGGCGGCGCGCTGGCGCAACAGCCGCAGGCGCCGGCTGGAGGGCAGAAGAGCGACGATTACCGCATCCGGCGCGACGTCAACCTGGTCGTGCTCCACGCCACGGTGCTGGACGAGCGCGGTCGGTTTGTCCCCGACCTCAAGCAGGAAAACTTCCGTGTCTTTGAGGACAAGGTCGAGCAGAAGCTTTCGCTTTTCAAGCGCGAGGACATACCTGTGAGCGTCGGCCTGGTGATCGACAATAGCGGCAGCATGCGCGACAAACGCGAGCGAGTGAACATCGCCGCGCTGACATTTGTGCGCACCAGCAATCCCCAGGACGAAGCGTTCATCGTCAACTTCAACGACGATTACTACCTTGACCTGGACAAAGACTTCACCAGCGACATCAACGAGATGAAAGAGGCGCTCGAGCGGATTGACGCCCGCGGCTCAACCGCGTTGTACGATGCGGTGATCGGTTCGCTGGACCACTTGAAGAAAGGAAGCCGCGATAAGAAGGTGCTGCTGGTGATCACGGACGGTGAAGATAACGCCAGCCGCAAGAATCTCGAGTACACGGTGCAGGAAGCGCAGCGCTCCGAGGCCGTAATTTACGCCATCGGCCTGCTCAGCCAGGAGAGCAAGCGCGCGGCCAAGCGTGCGCGGCAAGCGCTCAGTTCCCTGGCCCAGGCCACCGGCGGGCTGGCCTTCTTCCCCGAGGGGGCGCAGGACGCCGAGGCCATCTGCATGCAAATCGCGCACGACATCCGCAACCAGTACACGCTGGCCTACTACCCGACCAATGCCCGCAAGGACGGTTCATTCCGCGCCGTCCAAGTTGAAGTGCTCTCGCCCCGTGGGCGCGGAAAACTCTCCGTTCGCACGCGCACCGGCTACTACTCCCAGCGGGCCTCCGCCGGCGGGAATTAAACGCCCGTCGCTTCCGGGAAAGACAAAGAGAAACAGAGAGGGCACGGGGACCCGCGGCTCACAGAGAGCCCAGGCCAAGGCAGTGCCCTGCACTCCTCTGTGTTGATCTTTTTGTTGTTGAGGCGAGGCTCGCGTCGCCGGAGCAGCCCGGCGGAACAATCCTAATTGGAAATTTGAGAGAGGAAGCTCACCCCTCGAGGGATCCCGCCGCCGAAATTCTCCGCCACCGTCTGCCCCATATCCGCCAGGGTCTGCCGCACGCCAAGGTTGACGCCCGGCCTCCCCCCGGGGCTGTAGGCCAGGATGGGCACGTACTCGCGAGAATGGTCGGTCGAGGGCGAGCAGTCGTCCGGGTCGCAGCCATGGTCGGCGGTGATCAACAGCAGGTCAGACGGTCGCATCTCCACGAGCAGCGGCCCGAGCAGTGCATCGAATTCTTCGAGCGAACGCGCAAAGCCCTCCACTTCTTTGCGATGGCCGTAGAGCATGTCGAAATCAACCAGGTTGGCGAAGATCAAGCCGCCCGGCTGCCGGCGCAGTGCGCCGAGGAGCTGCTCCATGCCGTCGGCGTTGTTCTTCGTGGCGACGTAGTGTTCGACGCCGCGGCCATTGTAAATGTCGTGGATTTTCCCCACCCCTAACACGGGAATATTGTGCTCGGCCAGAACGTCTAGCAGCATCGGCCGCGGCGGCTCGACGGCGTAGTCGTGGCGTCGCTCGGTACGGCGAAAGTTGCCCGGCGTCCCCAGAAACGGCCGTGCGATGACGCGCCCGACGCGGTGCGGGCCGTCGAGCATTTTGCGGGCGATTTCGCAAATGCGGTAGAGCTCAGCGATGGGGATCACCTCTTCGTGCGCCGCGATCTGAAAAACGCTATCGCCGGAGGTATACACAATGGGGTAGCCGGTGCGCATGTGTTCCTCGCCCAGCTCCTTGATGATCTCAGTGCCGGAGGCGGGCTTGTTGCCAATCGTCTTGCGGCCGATGGCCTTCTCAAACCTTTCCATCAAATCCTTAGGAAAGCCCTGCTTGTAAACGGGGAAGGCCTGGTCGAGCCAGATCCCGGCCATCTCCCAGTGACCGGTAGTGGTGTCCTTGCCGGGTGAACGCGTGACTCCCTTGCCGAAGGCGCCCGCGGGCTCGGCCGGCGGAGCGAGATGCGCCAGCGGCTTGATGTTGGCAAGCCCCAAGCGCACCAGGTTCGGCAGTTGCAGAGGGCGCGATTGGGCGACGTGGCCGAGCGTGTCGCGGCCAGCGTCGCCGTAGTCGGCTGCGTCCGGCAGCGGGCCGATGCCCACGCTATCGAGCACGATCCAAACCACACGAGCGAAAGTCACAAGCCCTCCGTGCCGGCCGCCAGTGGGCACAATCTACCATATCGTCGCAGCCGCCGCGCCAGGGCAACATCGCTCGCCGCGGGGGCGCCAAGAGCTCGCGCCGGCTCCACGAGCCGCCGGAGCCCATGGCCATGTGTACATACCGAGCCGCGAGGAAGGCACCGGCGGGTTGAAAGGATCGACTGTGGCGGGCGTTTGCTCGGCAGGTTACGCCGACGTATAATTCAAGGTTTGACCGATTGCAGCGGAACCCACTGTAGGGGCTGCTCCTTGGCGACCGAGAAGGCTGCTGCCGCGAGCGCAGACCACGAAGCAATTCGGGTACGCGGGGCGCGCGTCCACAACCTGAAGGATATTGACTTCGACATCCCGCACAACGCCATCACCGTGGTGACCGGGGTGAGCGGCTCGGGCAAGTCCAGCCTGGCGTTTGACACGATTTACGCCGAAGGCCAGCGGCGCTATATCGAATCGCTTTCCGCCTACGCGCGGCAATTCCTGGAGCGCATCGAAAAGCCGGACGTGGACGAGATCTCCGGCATCGCTCCCGCCATCGCCATCAAGCAGAAGAACGCCACACGCAACCCGCGCTCGACCGTGGCCACAGCCACCGAAATCTACGACTACCTCCGGCTGCTTTACGCCCGCGTGGGGCGCACCGTGTGCGTGAACTGTGGCGAGGGAGTCCGCCGAGACACCATGGATGAAATTGCCGCGCACGTGCTCGCGCGACCGGCCGGCCGGCGATTCTACGTTCTGTACACGCTGCGCTTCCCCGCGGCAGGGCGCAAAGCCGGGGCACGCAAGCCCGCCCAGCCGACTGGCGAGGTCATCCAGCAGGCGCTCACCGAGTTGCAGAAACGCGGTTTCAACCGGCTGTACCAGGCCGGCCGAGTGCATGAGTTCTCCTCGCCCGAAACGCTGCTCGAGCTCGATTTCGCCAAGCCCCTGTGCGTCCTGGTGGATCGCCTGGCTATCTCCGCGGAGGGCCGCTCGCGACTGGTGGATTCGATTGAAATCTGCTACCGCGAGGGGCAGGGCGAAGCCATTCTGGAGTTCCTGCCCACGGAGGCGGGCGGGGAGCCGGAGCGCATGGTCTTCAACGAGCGCTTCGAGTGCAAGAACTGCGGCCGAGTCTATCAGGAGCCGGAGCCGCGCCTGTTTTCGTTCAACAGCCCCTACGGCGCGTGCCCGCGCTGCCAGGGCTTCGGCAATACCATTGACTTCGATCTCGACCTGGTGATTCCCGACAAGGGGAAGTCGCTCAATGACGGCGCCATCGAGCCGTGGACCAAACCACGCTATCGCTCGCTGCTCCAAGAGCTGAAACGCTACGCCCGCGCGAAGCAGATCCCGCTGGACGTGCCCTACCGCCAGCTCTCAACGCAGCACCGCGCGCTCGTCCTCCAAGGCGACCCCGCGTCGGGCTTCCCCGGCGTGAAGGGCTTCTTCGACTGGCTTGAGCGGAAGAAATACAAACTGCACGTGCGCGTTTTCCTGAGCCGCTACCGGGGCTACGCCACCTGCCCGGACTGCGGCGGCACTCGCCTGCGCCAGGAGGCGCGGGCGGTACGCATCCAAGAAAAGCCGATCACCGAGGTCTGCGGGATGACGGTGGCGCAAGCGCGGGCATTTTTCGATGGGTTAACGCTGACCCCAGCGCAGGCGCAAATCGCCGACAAGATCCTCGAAGAGATCCGCCAACGCCTGCGCTTCCTCGACGAGGTGGGGCTCGATTACCTAACGCTCGACCGGCTGACGTCGTCGCTCTCGGGTGGAGAAGCCCAGCGGATCCAACTCGCCACATCACTGGGGTCGCACTTGGTGGGCGCGCTCTACGTGCTGGACGAACCTTCCATTGGGCTGCATCCCCGCGACACGCACCGGCTGATCGACATCCTCAAGACGCTGCGCGACCTCGGCAACACCATTCTGGTGGTCGAGCACGACCCCGACACCATCGCCGCGGCCGACCACGTGCTGGACCTCGGCCCCGGCGCCGGCGAGCAGGGCGGGCGCATCCTGTTCGCCGGGCCGCGGCGGCGGTTGCTTACTGACACGCGCTCGCTCACCGCGCGCTACCTGAACGGCGAGCTGCGCATTCCCGTGCCGTCGCTGCGCCAGAAGCCCCACGGCAGGTTCCTGCGTATTTTCGGCGCGCGCATGCACAACCTCCAGAACATAGACCTGATGGTGCCGCTTGGGGTGAGCGTCGCGATCACCGGCGTGTCCGGATCGGGCAAATCCACGCTGGTGCACGACGTCCTTTACAAGGCGTTGCAGGCGAAACGTGCCGGCGGGAACCTCAAAGAGCTCTGCGATCGTATCGAGGGCGACCACCAGCTCGCCGACGTCGTGCTCGTGGACCAGTCGCCCATCGGGCGCACGCCGCGCTCGAATCCCTCCACCTATCTGAAATCATTCGACGCCGTGCGCGAGGTGTTTGCCGCCACGCCGGGAGCCAAAAAACGCGGCTACGGCGCGGGACACTTCTCCTTCAATATTCCTGGCGGGCGCTGCGAGGCCTGCCAAGGGGACGGCAGCGTTACCGTCGAGATGCAGTTCCTCGCCGACGTCGAGTTGGTTTGCGAGGAGTGCCGCGGCACGCGCTTCAAGTCAGGCGTGCTCGAGGTGCGCTACCGCGAGCGCAACATCCACGAGGTGCTCCAGCTCACCGTGCGTGAGGCTCTGGCGTTTTTTGCGAGCGTGCCCAAAGTTACTTCGAAGCTGAAGATCCTCGACGAGGTGGGGCTCGGCTATCTGCGTCTGGGCCAGTCGGCGACCACGCTCTCCGGCGGAGAGGCACAACGGCTCAAACTGGCCGCGCATCTTACCCGCCAGGCGAACGAGGGCGTCTTGTACATCTTCGACGAGCCGACCACCGGGCTGCACTTCGACGACATCCAAAAGCTGCTGGCGGCGTTCCGCAAGCTGTTGGAGGGCGGCGCATCGCTGCTGACCATCGAGCACAATCTGGAGGTCATCAAATCGGCGGACTGGGTGATCGACCTCGGGCCAGAAGGAGGCGAGCGCGGCGGCCGAGTCGTGGCCACCGGAACGCCGGAGCAGGTGGCCCGCAACCCGCACTCGCACACTGGAAAATTCCTGGCGCGCGTGCTGAACAACCATGGCAGCGCCCGGCCGGGCTCGCTCTCATGAGGTTTCTCGCGAAACATGCCGCTGCGCTGCTGCTGATCTCGGTCTGCGCCGCGCCGCACCGGGCCGCGGGGCAAACCCCAAAAAATCGGCCAAAGGCTCCCGTGCGCAAGGCCGAGCAGCCGGTTGACCCGCAGGAGGCGCTGCTGTGCCAGGCCGAGGGGGCCATCGACAAAAAAGATTTTACTGCGGCGGTGCCGCTGCTGTTGACCTACCTCGCCCGACGCCCCGACGACGCGACGGCCCATTTCCAGCTCGGCTATGCCTACTCGGGCCTCCAGCGCTGGGAGGATGCCCGGTCCGAGTACAGCCGGGCGATTGCGCTCGACGCAAAACTCGTCGCGGCTCAACTCAACCTCGGCCTGGTGCTGCTCGACCGGGAGCCCGCCGCGGCCGTGGAACCGCTCCGCCGGGCGGCGGAGCTGCTGCCCGACCAAGCTCACCCGCGATTCCTACTGGGGCTGGCGCTGGAACGAACCGGAGACCTCAAGGGCGCGATCGAGCAATATCAGGCGGCAGAAAATCTCAGCGCGAAGGACTACGAAATCGTGTTTGCTCTGGGCCGTGCCTTGCTGCGCAGCCTTCGCCCCGGAGAAGCCGAAGTGCGCTTCCGCGAGGCCCTGGCGATGCGGGGCGATTCCGCTCCGGCGCGGCTGGGACTGGCGCATAGCTTGCTGGCGCTAAAAAACCTGGAGGGCGCCGCGGAGGAACTAAAAGTGTATCTCGCCCAGCAACCACAGGAGCGGGACGCACGCCTGCAACGAGCGGCGATTCTGAGCGAGCTCCAGCGCTACGATCAGGCACTCGAGGAACTCAACCAGGCCGATGCCAGCGCGCCCCCCAGCGTGGAGAGTTACAAGCTGCGGGCCAACGTCTATCTCTTGCAGAAGCAACTGTCTCCGGCCGCCGAAGCGCTCCAGAAAGCACTGGCGTTTGCGCCGCAGGACGCTTCGCTGCACGCCTGGATGGGCCGGGTGTGGCTCGAGAAGCGCGACTTTGCTGCCGCGGAGCGCGAGTTGCGCCAGGCGCTCCAACTCGACAGCAGTCTCACGGATGCGCTGCGCGACCTAGTATCGGTGTGCTACTTGGCCGAAAAGTACCAGGCGGCGCTCGATCTGCTCGACGTGCTCGCGCGTCGAGAAACGCCCCACGCATTTTCGTGGTTTGTGCGCGCCACCTGCTACGATAAACTACAACGGAAAGCAGAAGCCCTGGCGGCGTACGAAAAGTTTTTGGCTTTGGACCAGGGCCAGAACGAGAGCCACGCATTGCAAGCGCGGCAGCGCATCCGCCTGCTGACGCGCGAGCTCCAGCAGCAAAAGAGGTAAGATGGGCAGGCCCAGTTCCCGAATGCGGCTCGTTCTCCTGGCGGCAGCAGTTTGCTCGTTCCCATTCTCCGTGGCGCGCGCGGCGGACCGCATCGGCGAGCTAAAAGCCCACTTCAGCCAGGAAGCCAACCCGGTCCGCAAAGCCAAGTTGCTGGCAAAACTCGGCGACGCGCAGCTTTTGGAAATGCACAGAGCGATAGAGGCTGAGGATTACGCGCAGGCGCTGCGCATCCTGGGCGCATATCGCGACGAGGTCAAGACCGCCGAGGCCGCGCTGAAGTCCACCGAGGTGGACGCGGAGCGCAAGCCCGCAGGCTTCAAGCAGCTCGAGATACATCTCCGCAGGTGCTTGCGCGAGCTCGACCAAACCATCCTGGCGCTGCCCGAGGAGCAGCGCGCGGCCTTCCAGAACATTCGCGAGGAACTCGCAAACATCCAAAAGGAACTCTTCGACCTGCTGTTCCCACGCCAGCCCGGGAAGAACCAGAGCCAGAATCAACCGAAGGGATAGGACCACCATGGGCGAAAAAAAGATGGCCTGCGGGATGCTCCTGGCCGCCATGATCCTGGCGGGCGCGAGCCCGCTGGCGGCACAGCAGAAGAAGGATTACCTGAGCGCGACCGAGGCGGATAAGATTCGCGATGCGGATTCCACCGCGCAGAGGATCAAGCTATTCGTGGCCTTCGCCGCCGACCGCCTGAAGAAACTGCAATACGAGCTCAGCCGGCCACCGAGCGAAGACCGGCGGCGAGCCGAGCGCTTGAACGGCTTGCTGAACGCCTACACTGGCTGCGTGGACGACGCCGCGGAATTGATCGAAGTGGGGCTCAACGGGCAAGAAGACATTCGCGGGGGCATCAAGGAGATGCAGAGCAAGGAAAGGGAGTTCCTCGCTTACCTCGAAGGGCTGGCCAAGAACGGTCCGGAGCTGGCCTCCTATAAGGACAACCTCGACGACGCCATCGAGGCCACCCGCGACGCGCTCAAGGAGGCCGCCAAGGCCGCCAAAGCAAACGCGCCGCCACCGGTGCGGAGAAGGCCGTGAGGCCACGCGCCACAAACAGGCTCACCGTCCGCGGGGGCGCGCTCATTTTTCAACGCATGTACACGCGGCTGGGCTGCCGGGGCCGCCCGCCAAACTTTGTGGTGGAGTTCTATCCCTACGCCAACCTGGTGCACACCATCCGCCTGCACGAGGACACAGCCCAAGTACGCCTCTCCGATGTGCTGCGCGCAGCGCCGCTGGCCGTGCTGGAAGCGGCGGCAGCGATCCTGCTCGGAAGGCTCTACCGACGCTCGCCGCCGGGGGAGTTGCAGGAGATCTATCGCCGATTCTCGCTTTCCCGCGACACCCGGCGCCGGGTCTGGCACGTGAGGCGGGAGCGCGGGCAGCGCCTGCAAGCGGGTCCCTGCGGAGAGTTCCACGACCTGGGGCGGCTCTTCGCGCGCTTGAACCGGCGGTATTTCGCGGGCCGACTCCACCGGCCGCGGCTGGGATGGAGCGCGCGCCCCTGGCGGACGCAACTCGGCTGTTTTGACCCGGGGCTCTATCAGATCGCCATGAACGCGCGCCTGGACCGCGCTGACGTGCCGCGCTACGTCGTGGAATACGTTCTGTACCACGAGATGCTGCACGTGAAGCACCCCCTGCGGGCGGCGAGTTGTGGCTTGCAGGCGCACTCGGCGGAGTTCCGCCGTGAAGAGATGCGGTTCGCGGCCTTTGGGCGGGCGCGGCGGTTCCTCGAGCGGCTATCCTGAGCGGCGTTTCGCGGCGCGGGCGAGATCGCGGGAGAGTTTCTCGACGCGCTTGCGGACCTTGCCCGCGTCTTCGGCCGACGGCAGGATCTCCAGGTACTTGCGGTAAGCCTTCACTGCCTCCGCCTTGTCGCCTTTTTTCTCATAGGCCTCGCCCAGCAGGTGGTAGGCGCGCGCAAAGTTGGGCTTGTAGCGGACGGCGTCCTGGAAGCGCTCGATGGCTGCGTCGTAATTGCCCTTCTTCATGTAATAGTTGCCGACCTCGATGCTTTTCTCAGCATGAAAGGGATCGAACGGCGGCGGCTCCGGGGGCGCCTGGGCACGCGCGCCCGCAGCGAAGGCGGGCAGCAGGAGCAGCACGAGCGTGGCAAGGAGGTTTCGGCGGCTCATCACGGCTGTCTAGATGGGGTTAGATTCGCTCTGCTATCATGAAAGTTGTCCCGGCGTGCAGCCGAGGATGACGTCATTCTACCCTCGCCATGGAGCTGGAGCAAAAAGTCTCGAGCTTGCCGTCTGAGTCCGGCGTGTATCTGTTCAAGGACGCGCTGGGCACGATCCTCTATGTGGGCAAGGCGCGCTCGCTGCGCCACCGGGTGAAGTCCTACTTCCCCGAGTCGAAGATTTTGGACGCGAAGACCGGCTCGCTGGTGCGCGAGATCGCCGACCTCAATTACATCGTGGTGGACAACGAGAAAGAGGCGCTGGCGCTGGAGAACAGCCTGATCAAGCAGCACAAACCGAAGTTCAACGTGCTGCTGCGCGACGACAAGACCTATCCCTACATCCGCTACACGGCATTTGAGAGGTATCCGCGGGTGTACGTGACGCGGCGGCTGCGAAAGGACGGCTCGCTCTATTTCGGGCCCTACTTCCCGCACAGCCTGGCGCACCGCATCGTGCACTTCATCCACAAGCGTTTCCTGGTGCCCTCGTGCACCGTAGACCTGACACGCGCGCATCCCCGGCCGTGCTTGCAGTATTACATCAAGCGCTGCCTCGGCCCGTGCGTGCCCGGGCTGACCACCGACGCGCGTTACGCCGAGGCCGCCCACGACACGCGCGTGTTCCTCGAGGGCCGCCGGGCCGACCTGGCGAAAAGCCTGGAAGAGCGCATGCAGAGGGCCGCCGAGGAAGAGCGCTTCGAGCAGGCCGCGGCCTACCGCGACTTGATGCGCACATTGGAAGAGATCGCCGAGCGGCAAAAAATGGCTGCGGCGCAGGGCGACGACACCGACGCGCTCGCCTGGCACGCCGAGCCACCTCAGGTGGCCGTCAACCTGTTCCACCTGCGCGGCGGGCGCGTGGTGGACCGCCGCGATTTCTACTGGGAGGAGCTCGAGGAGTTCGACCCCGCCGAATTCCTGCCTTCCCTCCTCAAGCAGCTCTATCTCGATGCCGCCTACTTGCCACGAGCCATCCACGTGCCGAGCGATTTCGAGGACCGCGACCTGCTCGAAGAAATCTTGAGCGAGCGCGCCGGCCGGCGCGTGGACATTCTGACGCCGCAGCGCGGGCAGAAGCGCGCGTTCCTCGAGCTGGTGGAGAAAAATGCCCGGCACAGCTTCGACCAGCGCTTCCGCGTGCTCAAGCCAAACTCGAAGGCCATCGCCGAAGCCCTCCAAAACGCGCTGAGCCTTCCCGAGCCGCCGCGGCGGATCGAGAGCTTCGACATCTCGCAGATGCAGGGTTCGGACACGGTCGCCTCGATGGTCGTGTGGGAAGACGGGGGGATGAAAAAATCCGATTACCGCAAGTTCATCATCCGCGGCGTCGCCGGTGTGGACGACTTCGCCAGCATGCGCGAGGCCGTGGAGCGGCGCTACCGCCGGCTGCAAGAAGAGCGCAAGCCGCTGCCGAACCTGATCCTGATTGACGGCGGCATCGGGCAATTGCACGCCGCCGCCGGCGCGCTCGAAAAAGTCGAGATCATCAATCAACCGCTGGCCAGCATCGCAAAAAAAGAGGAAGTGATCTACGTGTTCGGGCAGGAGGACGAACCCATTGTGCTCGAAAGGCACTCGCCCATCCTGCACTTGATCCAGCAGATCCGCGACGAGACGCACCGCTTCGCCGTCACGTTTCACCGCCAGCGGCGATCGGGCCGCACGCTACGCTCGGAGCTGGTGGAGATCCCCGGGATCGGGGAACGCACGGCGCAAAAGCTGCTGCGGAAATTCGGCAGCGTCGCCAACCTGCGCGCCGCAGGGCTCGAGGAGCTCTGCCGGGTGGTCACCCGGCCGCAGGCCCAGCGCATTGTCGCGCACCTGCGCGGCGGCGCAGCGCCGGGATGAAGCACGGCCCGCGCCGGGGATGCCAGTGGTTGCGGGATTTCTTGCAAGGACACTGGAGCTGTGTTAGCTTCCCTGGGGGAGGGTAAGCCATGGGCGACAACGTTGGTTCGAAGGTAAGCTTTTTCATGGTCGGGCTGGGCATCGGCGCGCTGATCGGGATCCTGTTCGCGCCGAAGTCCGGCGAGGAAACGCGCGAGTACCTCTCGAAGAAGGCAGACGAGGGCCGCGATTACGCCCAGAGGAAGGCAAGGGAGCTCCGCGAGCGCGCCGAAGACCTGCTCGAACGCGGCAAGGAAGTGGCCACCCGGCAGAAGGATTCCGTGAGCGCGGCGGTCGAGGCGGGCCGGGAAGCCTACCAGCGGGAAAAGTCCAAAGCGCAGTAGAGGCGCGTGAATGCAGAGCTGGCTCCCCTTCTTTGTGATCCTCGCGGCGCTCGCGCTTGTCCTCCAGATGGTGATTCTGGCACTGTTGTACGTGCAGTTCCGCCAGATGAACGAGCGGATCACGCGCATCACCACGGATCTGCACGCCCGAGTAACCCCCATCCTGTCGCGGCTGCAAGTGCTGGTGGAAGACTCCCAGCCGCGCATCACCGCCATGATCTCCGACGCCGCCGAGATCACCTACCTGGCGCGCAGCCAGGCGCAGAAAGTGGACCGCGTGTTCACCGAGGCGGCCGACCGCTTGCGCTTCCAACTGATCCATGCCGACCACATCCTGACCGGCGTGCTCGAGTCCATCGAGGAAGCCGGCTCCAAGCTCCGGCGGACGCTGTGGGGCCCGTTGCAACAGGCGTCGGCGTTTGTCAAGGGCGTCAAGATCGGGCTGGATTTCTTCCGCTCGCAGCGGCGCCCGCAGGAACGCAGCAGCGAACAGCAGGACGAAGAGCTGTTCATCTAGCTTTTCGCAGGCGAGGGGTGGGATCGGGCAGATTCCACCCTATTTTTTTGCCCGCGGGGTGATGCGGCGTGTCTTCAGCCGCGGTGGTGGTCTTCGCAAAGGTTCCCGAGCCAGGCCGGGTGAAAACGCGCCTACTGGGCGCGCTTGCCCCGCGAGAGGCCGCGGAAGTCCACCGTGCCTGCCTTGCGGACACGACCGCGGGTGTCGCCGGCGTTCCCGGCTGCCGGAAGTGGTTGCTGGTGGCCGCAGGAGTTGACGCAGCGCGCGAGCTTGCGGCCACGCTCAAGCTGGAGCGGCCCTGGCAGGTCGGCGTCCAGCGCGGCCGCGACTTGGGCGAGCGGCTCGAGCATGCCTTTGCATCCCTCTCCGGCGCCGGCTATCGCCGAGTGGTTATCGTGGGCACGGACACGCCGTGGATGGGCAGCCGGCGAATCGCGCGTGCGCTCGGGCTGCTGGAGGTTTCGGACATTGTCCTTGGCCCCAGCACAGACGGCGGCTACTACCTGGTTGGCGCGCGGCGGCTCTACCCGCAGATGTTTCGCAATATCCCCTGGAGCACATCGCAAGTTTTCCATCAAACGCTCGGCGCGCTTGAAAAAGCGCGGGTAAGCTACGGGCTGCTGCCGAGGGATTTCGACCTGGACCGCCCCGAAGACCTCCAACGCGCTGCGGAACTCCTCCGCGGGGACGCCACACGCGCGCCAGCGCTGGCGCGATTGCTGAAGAAATTTAGTCGGCGGATGGTCAGCAGATCCAGCCGCCGCCAATGACCCGGTCGGCGTCATAGAACACCGCGGCCTGGCCGGGCGTGACGGCACGCTGCGGCTCGTCGAAACGCACCCGGGCTGCGGTGGCCTCGAGCGGCTCGACGGTGGCCGCGGCCGGTTCGTGGCGATGGCGAATCTTCACCCTGGCGCGAACAGGCTGTTCCAGGGCAGCGAGCGCCATCCAGTTGACGTCGCGGACATCGCAGATGGCAGAGCGGAGCTCGCCGTCCTCGCCGACGATGAGACGGTTTGCGGCGCGATCAATCTCCACAACGTAGAGCGGGCGACCCGCGGCGAGGCCCAGCCCGCGGCGCTGGCCCACGGTGTAGCGATGCACGCCTTCGTGCCGGCCGACCACTACGCCGCTGGTGTTGACAATCTCCCCGGGCACACAGGGCAACGCGCCGCCCCGCTCTTCGAGATAGGCCTCGATGAACCGGACGTAGTTCCCCGTAGGCACAAAGCAAATCTCCTGGCTCTCAGGCTTTTCGGCAACGGGCAGGCGGGTGCGGCGGGCAATGGCTCGGACCTCCTCCTTGCGCAACTCGCCCAGCGGGAAGACGGTCCGCGCCATCTGCTCCTGCGTCAGGCCGAAAAGGAAATAGGACTGGTCCTTGGCCTCGTCAGCGGCGCGGCGCAGCTCATAGCGCTGCGTGGCGGGGTCCTGCCGGATGCGGGCGTAATGGCCGGTGGCGAGACGCTCGGCCCCGATCTGCCGGGCGGTCAGCAGCAACTGGTCGAACTTGACGTGGTTGTTGCAGAGCGTGCAGGGGATGGGCGTGCGGCCGGCAAGGTAGTCCTCGACAAACGGACGCACCACCGCGTCCTCGAAGCGCCGCTCGAAATTGACGACGTAGTGCGGGAAGCCCAGATGCTCGGCCACGCGGCGGGCGTCGTGCACATCGTCGAGGGAGCAGCAGCGGTGCTGCACCGCGCCTTCGCTCCGCAACTGCGGCAGGCGGCGCTGGTTCCAGAGCTGCATGGTGAGGCCGACAACGGGCTCGCCGTGCTCGCGGAGGATGGCGGCGACCGTCGAGCTGTCCACGCCGCCGCTCATGGCCACGGCGGTCATCACCTCGGTTGTGTTTTCGTGCGTCATGAGCGTCCCTGGGCGACGACGGACTTTTTGTACACCGGCGAGAGGTCGCGGAGGCGCTCGACCACCGCGGGCACGACGGCCAGCGCAAACTCGACGTCCTCGTCATGGTTATCAAGCCCCAGGCTGAAGCGCAGGCTGGCGCGCGCATCCTCCGGCGGCAGGCCGATCGCGGTCAGCACGTGCGAAGGCTCAATCGCGCCCGAAGAGCACGCCGCGCCAGTGGAACATGCCAGGCCCTTCAGATCGAGGGCAATCACCAGCGCCTCGCCCTCCACGTAGGGAAAGGTGATGTTGGTGGTATTGGGCGTGCGCGGCGCTCCGGCGCCGTTCACCCGGGCGTGCGGCACGCGCTCGAGCAGGCCCTGCTCGAGGCGGTCGCGCAGCGCGGCGAGCCGCGGAGCGCTCGTCGCCGACCGGCGGCGGGCAAGCTCTGCGGCGCGCCCCAAGCCGACAATGCCGGCAACGTTTTCGGTGCCCGGGCGGAGGTCGCGCTGGTGGTGCCCGCCGTGGAGTTGTGGGGTGAGGCGCGTGCCCGCGCGGATGTACAGCGCGCCCACGCCCATCGGCCCATACAGCTTGTGGCCGGAGAGAGAGAGCAAGTCCACGCCCAGGCGGTCCACGTCAATGGGCAACTTGCCGGCTGACTGCACGGCGTCAGTGTGGAAAGCAATGTCCGCCTCGGCGGCGATTCGCCCGATCGCTTCGATGGGCTGGAGCGCGCCAAGCTCGTTATTGGCATGCATCACTGTGATTAATACGGTCTCCGGGCGGATGTTTTTGCGCACCTCGTCCGGGTCCACGCGCCCTTCGCGGTCAACCGGCAAGTAGGTAACAGCGATTCCCCGCTGCTCGAGCGCCTGGCAGGCGTTGAGCACGGCGTGGTGCTCGACTTGCGTGGCCAGGACGTGCTTCTTTTCGCCGGATGCAGCCGCGACGACACCAAAAACCGCCAGATTGTCCGCTTCGGTGCCGCCGCTGGTGAAAACGATTTCCGCGGGCCGCGCGCCGATGAGCGCGGCCACCGACTCGCGGGCGCGCTCGACGGCGGCGCGGGTGCGCTGGCCGAACGAATGGATCGAGCTGGCGTTGCCGAACTCGTCGGCAAAAAACGGCAGCATGGCTTCGAGGACCTCGCGGTCCACAGGAGTCGTGGCGTTATGGTCGAGATAGACGCGGCGCATGGAAAATCCCACGAAAGGCTGTGCCCAGTTCCGCAGCATCAAGAATAGCCGCAGCACCGGAAGGGGTCAAGGCAAGTGCCCCAGTTTCAGGGAGGCAGGAGGACGTGAAGGACGCGAAGGAAGTTGAGGAGGAAAAGGAGGGGGTACCCCCCGGGTGTTTTTTGTAAGAGTGAATTCTAAAGGACTTTAAGTGCAATGAATTTGTAAGTGTGCATTCCAAAGGAGTTGCGGGCGCGTTTTTCGTATCTATGCATTGCAAAGGACTTACGAGTTCCAGAGGCCGGAGGCTGAAAGCCTGAGGCCGGAAG